>Ga0247815_10003375_pt1 | contig 11488 bp, 10 predicted proteins | sample UWRJL194509B1_FD_181014 | JGI IMG/M metagenome (GOLD analysis project Ga0247815, IMG submission 181014) | Plant litter microbial communities from Arlington Agricultural Research Station in Wisconsin, United States - UWRJ-L194-509B-1 | ecosystem: Environmental > Terrestrial > Plant litter >... | reverse complement strand
ATGTCATAGCCTTCATTACTAGTTTGAGCTGACATCAGTCACAGGAAACAGTCTCGAGCGTATTCAACAATATCTCAAGATCGAGCAAGAACCGAAGTCGACCGTTGATGGCGTGCCTCCGGCCTACTGGCCTGCCAGCGGAGAGGTGTGTCAGCTCAACTGCCATGAGGGCACCGTTAACACTTGAGACCAGCTGCACGTCGAGAACCTCGAGGCAAAGTACTCGGAAGATGGCCCGCTAGTTCTCAAGGATGTCAATTTTACGCTCAAATCCGGCGAGCGTATTGGTGTCGGTACGTCGCTCTGAGTTGAACCTTCAGACGTGTCTGATGGACTCGTCCATAGTTGGCCGCACAGGCAGCGGCAAATCGAGTCTCACGCTATCACTGCTGCGCGGTATTCTCACATCCGGACGTGTCTTCTACGACGGCCTTGATACTGGCAAGCTCAACCTCGACGCGCTGCGCGGCAACATCACGATCATCCCACAACAACCAGAACTACTCAGTGGCAGCCTTCGCCTGAACCTTGATCCGTTCGAGCAGCACGATGACGCGTATCTCAACGACGCCCTCCGTGCCTCTGGTCTCTTCAAACTTCAGGAGGAGTCTGAAGAAGGCCGCATCACGCTCGACACGCCAATATCCAGCGGCGGCGGCAACCTTTCTCTGGGCCAGCGCCAGATCATCGCCCTCGCCCGCGCCATCACGCGAAGAAGTAAGATACTCATCCTTGACGAGGCAACTGCCGCTGTCGACTACGAGACAGACGCCGCCATCCAAGAGAGCATTCGGCGTGAGCTGCGGGATGTGACTTTGATCACGGTCGCTCACAGGCTTCGCACCATCATGGACGCGGACAAGATCATGGTACTCGATGCAGGCCGGCTCGTCGAGTTTGGCACGCCCAAGGAGCTATTGATGAAGAAGGATGGCCTCCTCAGGTCACTAGTAGATGAAAGCGCAGACAGGGACCAGCTAATCGCCATGACCGGAGGGCGTGAAGGGTTTGAATCTTAGTTGTAGCGCAAATGTTGATGTACACAAACCAGATCACCAATTGGTCTAGCGAATTATTATTATTCGATGAGGGTTGCTGCAACTCTGCCTAAGTCGTTGGCTTTTAGGAGTAATACATGGCCAACCAGAGCTGCTGTTGTCCAAAGTTTTACTCGCAGATTGCGAGAAGATGGCTTGAGAACGTAGCGCTGGAACATTCTACAGCGGTTGTCGCGCTAGAAGGACGATGGTGTACCTGCGACTGTGGCATTGTCTGTAACCAAGCCAGTGACCCAGCTTTTCGCCGAACTTCCTCCTCCTCTCCTTCCTACCAGCAGCATCCCTTCTGCCGATTATAAAAAAGCTTACTGTTTGATCCGACTAAAATGGGGAATATTCATGGTGATTTTGGAGCGGGATTGCAGCCAAGAAAGTTATCTCCAGACCTGGTTGTTTGCAGCGGCGTTGGTGCGGGCCGCGACTCCCCGCTGAAACGTGTGCAGGTTGCTCCTAGCCTTTCTCGCGGTCTATACGTACTCGCACATCACCACGTTCAATTGCAATGAGCTTCTTCAAGTCGGTTCATGGCAAAGCCGGTCGATTTATGGACCGACTTCGATTGCGTTCATCTGCACAAAGCGACCGATCCAGCTCACCGCTGCCCACATCACCATCAACAACACCACACCAGCAGACACGAAAAGATCACCACCAAAACACTTCAGTGGTCGAATACCGACCATCTGAGCAACTCGCTGAGGCGGACTCAATTGCTCCAGACATTTCCAACCCGCTCGTCGCCTTGCATGTCACATCCCCATCTCGTTCTCCGTCTCCTGTACCTCTCGCCTCAGGTATAGCTCCAACAAAAGCTCCAGCTCTCGCGTCTAGTGTGCCTCCAACTCCGTTCGCCTTGATCTCGGGGCCAGGTGGACAGTTGGTGAGAGACATCAGCTTACCGAGGCACCAGCCTAACACGATCTGCCAGGCGATCTTCAACAATAACAGCAATGTCAATCACAACGCCCCAGGAGGCACCATTGTTAATAATAACAGTGTGATTCAGGTTGTCTCGCGCGACCAGGCTGCGGATGACATGAATACGATCGAGAAATGTAAGTCGTCTGTTCAAACGCGCAGCACATGTCTCAACGACTACAGGTCTTGGACCTCACCACGTTTCTCGTGCGCTCTACGACGCCCAGCCGCTCTCTTCCGGTTGCATGGAAGGAACCCGAGTTCAACTGCTCAATAACACGCAAAACCTTCTCATCTCTCTCGGCGGTGCACATATCGTCTGGATCGCAGGAATGGCAGGCACGGGGAAGACATCCATTGCGCTTACACTTTGCCGACGGTTGGTCGAATTGCCCGTCGTGCTACTGGGTGGCACATTCTTCTGCTCGCGCTCTGCGGGTTCGATTGATCGCACGGACGCCCGACGTATTATCCCTACGCTCGCCAGTCTTCTTGCTCGTCAAGTCCCTATGTACGCTCAAGCCTTAGCGGCCGAACTCAAGAAGGACCCAGATCGCGCTAGTAAAGCGGCTAGTCTTCAAATCCAAGGTCTGCTCACGAAGCCGCTGGAGAGCGTAGGAGCCCTGAACGAGCAAATCGTGTTTGTCATCGACGCACTCGACGAATGCAGCGACCAGCAACAGCTGGCTGAGCTGATCAACGCACTGGCTGACATTAACACGATGCAGCCGGTCAAGTTTCTTTTGACATCTCGACCCGAGTTGCACATTCGCGATACCTTGATTACAGACACGAGCCTCAGTTCGATAGTCCAACTTCACATGGTTGAGGAGACGTTGGTTACTGCCGACATCCGGCTGTACATTCAGAAGACATTCGAGACAGCATCGAAAGCCTCAATCTGGTACACCGACGACGATCTGGACGATCTGGCTGCTGTCTCAGGTGGCCTCTTCATCTACGCCTCCACAGCGCTAGCGTACATACTCAAGCGCAGAGACGTCCCTGGTCGATCCGAGAGGCTGAAAACAGTCAAAATGAGGACATCGACGTCTACGGTCACAACCGGGCCCTTGGACAAGATGTATTCACTTTTGCTAACGCAGGCGTCGAACCCAGATGCGGTCGAGCCGACGGAGATGGACGAGACTCTTCGCATCTTGTCCATCATTCTCTCGACCCGCACCCCGCTGACGATCAATACGCTTGCAGAACTGCTTGGAATGTCTCCTGCGCACCTTCGTGGTGCTCTAGATGAGCTTCATGCCGTAATCTTCGTTCCCGATCAGGACGACGAAGGCGAGCTACGCACAGTGCACGCATCGTTCGGTGACTTCATTTTCACCCGCGCTCCCGAGCACATTCGTATCGCGAAAGAGCTCGGTGATGAGGAACTCGCCCGAGCATGTCTCTACCGCATGGCCGCCGACGATCTATGCTTCAACGTCTCGCGCAGCCACTCTTCATACGAGGAAAACCCCAAGTCCAAGCCGAACTGGATTGCACACTCGCTCATCTATGCATGTCTTCATTGGGCCCAACACATTGCGCTTGCATCTTCGAGTTCATCACTCGACGATCTCATTGACTCCGTTCTCCGCCTGAAGCTTCTCTTCTGGCTGGAGCTGCTCAGCGTCCTGGGCGAGGTTGGCCGCGCTTCAGGGCTACTTCGGATGGCCAATGTGATAGTGAGTTCATGCCATTTTTACAACACTGCGAGCGCTGATGTGTGAGACTTATGCGCAGGTGATGTCGCCAGATGTCTCACGATTCCTCCGCGACGCAAACTCCTTTATTACATCATCTCACGAAGCGATCAAGCGCAGTGCACCTCACATCTACCTCTCCGCTTTGCCCTTTGCGCCCACTGATTCCCTTGTTCGTCAAACTTTCTTTTCCCTCCTCACCGGAGTCCCGGTCATCGAGACGTTGGGAATCAACCGCATTGGCGGGCAATGTGTCATGGTTCTTACAGGACACACCAGCGCGGTTTCGTCCGTCGCGTATTCTCCCAATGGCAAGATCCTAGTATCAGGCTCGCAAGACGAAACGGTGCAACTGTGGGACACCCGCAGCGGTGCGGAGTTACGCGCGCCTTTAGAGAGTAGTAACGGATGGATCACGAGTGTTGTGTTCACTCCAAACGGCGATCGCCTGGTTGCTGGTACGAAGGCCGGAAGCGTTATTGTTTGGGACACAAGGACTGGTCGCTTGATACTTCCTCCTCTGCATCTGCACACTGACCGGATCCGAGCGGTAGTGGTATCACCAGATGGAGGGACCATTGCCTCAGCCTCCTACGATTCTACAGTCGCGCTCTGCCATCCGAATGCCGAAAGACAAGTGGGCAACATCCTTCGTAGCCACGACCGTCGAGTACATACTGTAGCATTTTCTCCAGACGGCAAAACACTCGCGTCAGCGGGAGAGAGTGGCAGTATCTGCTATTGGAACTACCGTCTGGGACAGCTGCTGGGACATCCTCTTCAGGTTTCTCAGCGTGAAATATTCTCCATTGCATTCTCGCAAGATGGTAGTCTTCTCGCCTCTGGGTCGGCCGACGGAGTGGTGCGTGTTTGGGACGTCCGGAACGCGCGGCAAGTCTACACCTACTCGGGACACCAAAGTTTCGTGATGGATGTTGCGTTCGCACCAGATGGGCACACCCTTGCATCTGCATATCATGACTTCACAGTGCACATATTAAAACTTCGAGACACAGATCGCCAGAGCGCGCCGCTTGTTCTTCGTGGTCACTCGGACTGCGTCAATTCCGTATCTTTCTCCAAAGACGGGCAATATGTTACATCTGGTTCGGATGACGGCACCATCCGCGTGTGGAACGTTAGCGGAAGCAGGTCACTTGACCTGTCAACGGACGGGCATACTAGTACGAACCGAGTGCATGCTGTTGCCTTCAGCTGCGATGGCCGCCTTATTGCGTCTGCATCCGCCGATGGCTTCGCCCGTGTATGGGAAGCACAGACGTGTCAGGAGATGTACTCGCCTCTGTCAGGCCACAATATCCCGCTTCAGTCGATAGCGTTTTCTTTGGATGGGCACTGGATTGCCACGGGGTCAGCAGACAGCACGGTACGACTCTGGAGTGCACAGGCGGGTCAGCTTGTGATGCCAGAGCTCCGCGGACATACAAGCGGTGTCATCAGCGTGTTGTTTTCTCCGACCGGCAGACATCTGGCATCGTTGTCATATGACGAGACTGTTCGCATCTGGGACTTGACCACAGAACAGCCAGCTGAGGTTGCACAGATTCAGTGCGATGGCCATGCTGTCTGCATGGCTTATTCGCCCAATGGGACCATCATTGCACTCGGAGGCAGTCGAGGTCGCGTTCAAATCTTCAATGCTCTAACAGGCCAAAGACTTCGAGTTTTTCCTCTAATCAACTCTGAAAGTTATCTCACATCGCTTGTCTTTTCGCCGGACGGCACTCGAGTTTTGATTGCATCTTACGAGGGTATCAGTTCATTAGATGTTCACACAGGACAGTGCGCTGTGATCATCGAAGGTTACACGGTAGTAGTTGCACACTCTTCAGATGGCCAGTTCATCGTGTCTGGCGGGGATGACGGGGCCGTTCGCCTGTGGAGCCCCAGTACGCACGAACGTCTCTCCCCAGTGCTATTTGGGCACGCAGGTAAAATCTCCTCCATCGCTGTCTCAACAGACGGCCGGTTTCTCGTCACGGGTAGCGACGACAAAACGGTCCGACGGTGGGACCTAGAGAGAGCCAGGTCGCTGGCCGATGAGCGCGATTACAATCCGCTCGCCGCGCTTGCGCTCGCTCAGTATGAGGGGAATTGGCTGATATCTCCATCCAAAGCGCTCCTGTTGTGGGTGCCAATTGAGTATCGTGGTCACCTCGAGATCGGGGGCCACTCACGCGTCCTCGCCACTCATCGTGTTATTATCACCACAGACAATGGTGTGACGCACCAGGGAGAGCAATGGACTCGGTGTTGGCGCACTCACGATGCTCTTGGCTTTTGACCATCCTGTAACTACCTCCTCACCATTACTGTCTACTTATACGAAATTGAATGAATGAACGCGAAATTCTGCATCCCTATGCAGCGGACTGATCAGGCAACCGCGAGTACGATTTGATCTCCAGACTAAACACAATACTACATCGTCAAGTGCCTCAGGTGAAGCCTATCTGCAGCTCCAGAACGCGATCACTCATTTGCTTTTAAGCCCCTGCTCACAAGTTTAATTGACATCTCATTGTCGTCTGGTACGTAGTGAGGAGAAAGACTTGGATTTTGTGGAACCGATAGTTCGTTTCATTACCCTGCAGTGGTGACTGCAGCTTCAGACAGACGAAAGACATTTCCAATGAAAGCGATATGAACGAATTTACTCTTGGTAGATGAGAGGTTGCTCATAGTAACATGATAGTATTCTTGCCGGTATCATGGCGTCCAAGAATTCCCCGACGCGAGACTAACCGGGACTGCCAGTCCAATTCCATACAGTCATAGTTTTTACTTCACGTCTGCCGATTACCGTGCACCAATCCATGATCAAGAGGGAACAGAACCTTAGGAGAAAGTAGAGTCAACAAAAGAGCAAACAACTGTCGAAGGAAGAAAGGAGCACCGCAAATGCAGCGACACTAGCGCAGGCCGAAACGAAGGAAGCGATGTAAGAGGAACAATTTGAACATCAAGGAGGTGAACTGCGGGGTTTTTAGTCTCCAGTCTGTGCGTCATATCACCTCGTTCCGTTTACCATCTTCTGTTGCTCCTGTTTTGAGAGAGGGGGCATCGTTTGATAAACGGATCAGCACGTCCAGGCCTGAACATCATCCCCACGAATCTACAGGTAGTTCAAAACGCGACGCAAGAAGAGAGGCTCCCTCCACGCGATGCTAGGTCGAACTGGAGAACCAGAGTGATAACCTTTCTTCAGTCTCTGTGATGGCGGCTTGGTTGCCGCTGCACCAGTAGCAGTACTAGTATTTGAGTGCGCCGAAGATGGTGATGAAGTTGCAACACTGTCTTCTATTGTATTCTGTGTTAATGTCAACAAAGTAACAGGGCCATATGAAGCGGTAGGAAGCGATGGGACGAGACAGACAGGGGAAAGGCACGCGGAGAAAGGAAAGCGCAGGAAGACGAAGAGAGAGAAAGAAGCAGATGAAGCCACCAGGGGAAACTTTGTGTACATGAAACGGACGTGTGCTCATTATTATGACCAGACGCCTCTGAAATGTCCTGTGCCAAAAGTATACACCGCCCGGCGTGGCGATATCCACCATCAACACCTATCATCCCGGCCACTCCACAGCGGATCGCATTGCGCACATCGCCTCCATGAGGCATATCCTGCACCTGTTGAATACTCCGCACATGATCCAGCGTGTCGAAACTAGGCGACAATCCAACGTGGAGACAGCAGGTCTGGTTATCGACGAGCGCGTTGAGAGGAAGGCTGTCGAATAAGTCGATATAGTAACGCCAGACGTCGGAGTTGGGGCGGTTGCGTAGGTATTCGTCGTAGAAGCTATAGACTTGGGTAATTTGACGACCTGAGTAGTTTACGTGGAATATGCGGTCGCGGTTGCACGACGAGGAGGATGATAGTTCTGACTGAATAATAACGGTGGTCGACGTAGTCGCCCTTGAAGTTGGGAAGGCTGTCGCCAATCCGGAAGATCTAGCCCAAGTCTTACTGCAGGCCGGTGATTTAGCTTTCGTCCGCAGTTTTGAGCAATGGCGAGTGCACGAGTTGGCTTTGAATGTCTCCGTGACTGGGTACCGTACAGACTGATTAAACTTTGAGCTCCTCTCGCGTTCACAGACGCACAGCAGTTGAACAGTTGTGCCATGCGAAATGTCTAAGCGAAGCGTGTGCCTGGTACAGAACCTCTTGACATCGACCTCTGTGAGCTACTTGCATTACGAGTAAGCTGGTTCGGTCTTCATTTCGGGCGGGTCAATGCTGGGCGAGTATGAGTATGAGTGGATGGGCGAATGGGCGGTGCATGTGTGGAGGCAAGCTGGTCGCCAGCCCGAACGTGCAGCCTGCTGACCCGAGTATGTTCCCACGCTGCTAGCTATGGCGGCGCATTATCGTGCGCGGAGTCACGTCATAGTCTGTGATTGCGCCTGTGGTTGAGCGTTCGCAACAAGCTTGCGTTCGAGTCTGCGCTGGGCTGCGTAGCAGTGATGCCTTTATTTCTGCTCACGCGTACTGCTCAGCCCGCGGATAGATGGTTTTTGTGGCCTTTCATGCATGTCATGCGCGGGCACAGAGTGAAGAGGTTCAACTCAAGTCGGAGTACGCGTGACTGTGGAAAGTAAAGGCAAGGGTCGTGCCGACCGCTCTGTGCCGAAATCTGCGCTCCTGCCTCCGTCTTCTCTCGATACAGTCGCACATACCGTCCACCATCCCGTCCATTCTATCACGCGCCTCGACCGGGCGGGCATCGCGACAACATTTGTGATCGACTGCATACGCTCGCGAGCGAATGTCGAGCGGCTGGGTGCCCAATATCTATGCCGTGAACGAAGCGTTCCAGTTGTGCCAAGGTTCGCAAATGGCGATCCGTTGATTTGGTCTACATGCTCAATTTCCATGTGCCTGCACAGACTGCCGCGTGGTGCGAACGACGACTCCAGAGTTTCAATGTATGCACGCTGGCGGTTTCGTCTGGGCCCGGTGGTGGTCGACGGGGCCACAATTCCCCACTTTGTCACTTGCCGCCCGCCGTACACGCTTTTCCTGGTAATTTGTTTGTGCGAGTGAACCTCGCCCTTATTCGGGGCTCTTTCTTCACAAACGTATCCTCGGGGGACCCTACACTGTGACAGCTCGTCGGCACCAACCCTGTACTCGGAGTTCCACAAGTACTGGCTCCTAGCCCTCAAGCGTACCCGTCATCGTTAGCCAACGCCGTTCATTTCTCCGTTCACGTCAGTTCCTGACTCGCACGACCAAGTCAACCATATTGAACCCAGCCAGTGATGTTGCGACCTGCAGCGAACGTCTGCCTGTTCCTCGACCTCAAGCTGTTGCGCAACATATGCGGCCCTTCATTTCGCTTGCGTCCCGGAAAAGCGAATCTCGCTGTGGGTTCGCAAGGCCTTTTGTTACAGAGGTGTGTCTAAAGTCGTCCTGCAGTGCACCGCCATCGACCAGTCTTTGCGCTTCGTTCGTCCGCCAGATGCTCACCGTCAAGCACTCATTCTCGTTCCCCACTGGACTCTTTCCGCCTGCAGAAACAGTCCCGTTCGCGTGGCGACATACTTACTACTGTGCGTTGCCGTGCCCCCTTCTTAACCCTGTGGCTGACGGCGCTTTACCCAGATGCAGAGCTCTGCGACGAGCACAAAACCCCCTGCACCCGAGTTCGCAAGTGTACATATCTCGACCTCGCGATTGTCATCTTTGCGACGGGCGAGACTGGACCTTGGGAAGGCTCTGGCTATCACCCTGTGCGCGGCATTCCGGTCACGAAATTTGATGACCTGAACTTGTGGTCACTGCGTCAATCTTCCACACCCAAGCGAGGTAGTCCCCTTCTCAATCTACACACATAGTGATGACGACTTTTTTTATTGGATCTTCTTCCTCGCCAGTAATCTAGCTGACCGCTTGCGACTCGCGCCTCAGGCTGCGACCTCCATCGGGCTTGCAGACCTGACGCGCAACCACTCGAGGTCATCCGCAGATATTCATTCGGGTCGCAATTCCTGCTCACCAGCTGTCACGGCTCAGCAAGTGGGACTTCAAGCTCTTTCTCGTCGCTTTGAGGAAGTTCGAAGAACTGTCGCAGCAGCGAATGGGTTCGACCGGCGCGTACCATCAGCCTTGACGAAGACATCACTACATCAACTAGCGACAGGCTCACAGGCAACCCTTTTCCTCGTTGCAGTGCTCGGAACCTCGGCGCGCGCTCACGCCGAGCTCATTCCACGCGCTGGTCATCGTAGATTATGTCTAGCACGTCGGACTTTGTCCGTCGATATCCGCGTGAAACACTGTCGCTCTCGGTACCATCGCCACCTGGCGCAGAACTCATATCCAGAGTCAACCTACCTGCAGGTCAACCTACTCCAGAGCTCCGCCAGGTGGCTGAGATCACATCCAAGCAAGCCGCCTCTCACCGTTGCCGCTACAATTTCAACGACAGTCCTCCTCCAGCCAAGCAGTCTCTATACAGAGCTCGATTGAATTAATCTATTGTCAAGAGTCAAGGAGCGCATGCTCGTCATCCTCAGCCTATCGCCTGTCCGAGCCTGAAAACTACTCGAGTTCATCAGTTCGGCGACTGCGAGTGACCCGACCGCGCACTCGGACGACAATTGGTCACGTGCGGACGTAGTGCTCGGACGGTGAAGTTGGCTTGCAATGGATGGAGAGACTCGGGGCGACGTTCGGCGGGAATGAGCGAGAGCGCCCTGATCTGCTGTGTTCACCAACATCGACCTCAGCAAGATCAGCTTACAACAGGGACCCGCATCTGTAGCCTCACGTTTCATTCTCCGAAGTAGATTATATAAAGGTGGCCGCGAGAGACGGTACCAGCGGCAACAAGATTGTGAGATGTAGCATCTGATTACCCCTAGATCTAGGTCAAGATCAACACGTGTATGACTGACTTGGTAATCGTTCTAATTACAGATCAGATTTGTAGTAAGAACGCGCACCTCAAAATACTCGCCCAAACTTATCTTCAACTGTCCGCCGCTGCGGGACTCTTGTGTACAGTCCTGCATTGATTTGGTAGTAACTTCGATGTATCGGGGTCGTGGAAGTTTCCTCCGAATCCGGTTGTTTACAGCGCTGTTGGTGCGGCCTGCCGAGTCGCAAATTGCCGCTAATACGTGCACAGGTTGTTCCCAGTGTCTCTCATCGCTCAGACGCGGGCGCAGGTTTTTGCCTCTGGTTACGATGAGCTTCTTCAGGTCGGTTCGAGGTACAGCTGAGCGACTCGTGGACGGATTTCGACCACCCGGTTCGCTCACATTGCTCAGTCGAGCTGGCTCACCGCAACCACCGCCACGCGATGAACGCCCTCGTGCCGAAACTCGCACATCTTGGGAACTCGTTGAAGCAGATTTAGCTGCCGAGGCTCCTTCAAGCCCGTCTGTCATCGTGCTAGTCACAACTCCATCTCGTTCACCATCGCCCGTACTTCTAGCTCTGGCTCCGACTTCAGCTACAGCTCCGGTTATCGCGCTGAGTGAACCTCCGTCGCCATCAATCTTGAGCTCGGGGCCGATCGAACAGCTCGTAAGATAAGACATTTTACCAAGAGACGAATCTAACACGATCCGCTAGGCGATCGTCAACAACAACAACAATGTCAATTACAACGTAGCAGGCGGCACCATCGTCAACAACAACAACAACAGCATAACACAGGTAGTCGCTCGAGACCAGGCTGCCGATGACATGAACACAATCGAGAAATGTGAGTTGCCTGCTCAGATACCCGAAACGTGTCTCAACGGCCGCAGGTCTTGGGAAGCATCACGTTT
>Ga0247815_10003374_pt1 | contig 11490 bp, 15 predicted proteins | sample UWRJL194509B1_FD_181014 | JGI IMG/M metagenome (GOLD analysis project Ga0247815, IMG submission 181014) | Plant litter microbial communities from Arlington Agricultural Research Station in Wisconsin, United States - UWRJ-L194-509B-1 | ecosystem: Environmental > Terrestrial > Plant litter >... | reverse complement strand
TTTTTGTGGTTGGAAATCGAACAGAGCCGCGACCGCCGCTTCCTTACCTAGACGTTCTGCGGACACACAGCAAACATTGTCTGTCTTTCGGACATGCCACAGGGCTTTTAAAATTTCGGTTGCTCCGACAGTTTAGACGGTGACGTCTGTGGCGTCCGCGCTTAACCTTCCGAGTTCGGCTGGAGCCTGGCTTGACCCCTGATCATCCGTTAGGGACCATGTCCATGATCGCAGACGAGACCGCAACTCACCGAAGTGGAAGAGTATTCTGATTTCAGCCGAAATGGTACGCGGTGACCTGTCAAGTTTCGGTTCAAGTCAAAGGGAGGAAGAGGGTGACACAAACTGTGCCCGCTTCTGGAACGCCGGTGAGCGGCCGACTCGGATGATCATCGTCGGCCTTGTCTTTCCCTCCTTTCGTCGGTTCGACTCGGTATTCTCCTCCGACAAACGAGCGCACAAGCCACGCCTCTTTTATCTGCTCCCATGGCCACTCGTCGACTTTGTGGCGGCATGTCCTACCAACTATAGCCATGCTCGGCGGGCTTGTCTACTCGCCAAAGGTGCGTGTTCTACTCTGATAGTCTCGCGCGTGACTCGTGCATTGCCTGATAGCTGACACAGTCCCTGTAACCAACTCCATAATAGATTGTCACGCCAACCCTTGCTCACAGGCAAGGCGCTACTGTCGACTGCTCGACTGAGGCGTCTGGTGCAACACGAACCCGAGACCTTTCGGCACACGCGAGACTTGGAAAGCGCAGGGCTATCTATCCACGTGATGTATGGGTCGCGGACGGCATCAAACGCGTCGCGCGGGATCGGAAGCGAGGATAACTAGCTGCACCACTACGGCGCTCATCCTCTGCTTTCATCGACTAGGTGGACGAACAGGTACGCCATCTGTCGCGCTCATTCTGTGCGCAGCTCTAACTCTCTGGGTACAAACCAAGGACACAGGCGGCCGTCGACGTCACGACGGCTGCTCACGCTCGACATGCGACCGTGCCAAGGTCGCCGTCCTCAACGGCTTGCTCGGCGGGATCGTCATCACGCTCATCTTCATCAGCAACGAGATTATCTCTTTCGTCACTGTGCGCGCTCAGAGAGTTCTATTCGACCTCAAAGAGCCAAACAAGACGTCTGCGCCGCGGTCTTGCGGAAGGGCCCGCGCTTACACTTTTCTGAACATATCAACACCCATCTTGCACTCGCATGCTTTGAAGAGTAGAAGCACGACAAAATGCACGCGTAGACGCGGTCATTTGGATCGCACCACCCGGACAAGGAGGTCGGACGCGCGGCCTGGTTCGTCAGTACAGCGGCCTGCATCGCCCTTGTGTTGATATTGGCCACCATCGCGCAGCTCCTCGCCACCAGCCACACCATTTCGATCTCGCTCCAGCGTAAAAATGAGTTCAGTGTTTTTGCACGCTCGTTCGGGCAGAACGGTCACGCAAACCTAGAAAGCGTCAAGACTTGTACTGTCGTCGTTCCCGTCCATCCGCTGTCGACCACTCCGCCTCCCCTGCCACCAAGGTCACATACTTCTCCGACGGTACCAACAAGTCGTTCTCTCCAGCTTTGGTGAACGCAGCCACTCTGGCGGACGCTTGCTCTTGACCACATCGGTTGGCCTCAGCGGCGCTATGGAACTCGCTTAAAGAACCTCGTCTCTGCACGTGGTAAACAGTGCGAGGAACGCTGCCAGCTTGTTCTCATCGAACTACCAGGAGTGCGATGGGAATGAGGCGGGAGATCTTAACTGCAGCAGTGCGATTGGCATTGGTGCGCCTATGGAAAAGGTGTTGGTTGGTGTGAAGGAGGCGCTTTGACGCGTCGCTACTAAGGTTGGTTGGCTTGCTCGCGGTTTGTGAAGGGTCATGGCTGAAGCAATGATAGGGGGTGTGATGCTCAATCTGGTGTACCAGAATTGCCGCGGACGTCATCATCCTCCTCAACCCGTCCGACCTGGGCGTACTCCTCCCGGCCTGCAAGTCGCTCAAATCACGGACTCCCAACTCTACTATATCGTCCAGTCATTCTTTCTCCACGTCTGTGGTAGCGACCGCGTTGTCTACCTCTTCACTGCTACTGGTCGCACGTTGTCCGGAATGCAACACCGTTCCACTTCAGCCTTGTCACGAAGGTCTTATGCCTGCGACGTCTGAAGCATCACCTTTGGATATACGGGTCCGGTAGCGAGGACACCTGGCTCAGAGTTGGTACAAAGCAGCTTGGCAAGGTGTCGCCCCGATCGAGCGAGTGGTGATTGAACGCATGGGGGTTGGCGTGTCGATGCTCGCGACTATGTCGAGGTGCGTCTTCACTCTCGTGTCTTCCCTCGCTTCCTTCGCTGAGCCGATGCAATGCCATGCGACAGACATCGTGAATCGCTCGCACCACCAACGTCGCGATCATCGCCAATGGCACCTTCGCCGGCATCCCGCTCGGTGACAAGCTTCCCACGGGTATATCCGTCACGACACTCGGGGTCGACACGTGTTTCGAACGCATGAACGACGCGCTGATCAGGGAGAACGAGCATTTGTGGACTGGAGAAAGTCGAGTCGAGCCCTGTGTTACTCTATTCTCGGCGCTGCAGTTGGGTTCTTCGTGGCGGCGGTGCGTTGTTTGTTCGTCCGTTCTTGTGTTCGAGTAGAATGAGGAGTTGACGACGTTTTGATGGATGAGGCAGATGGCGCGTTGGTTACCAAGACGATCCCGGGCGCGCTCGAACCGGGGGATATCTACGATCTCGTTATCCAGTATGTTCTCCTTTTTTGGTCTTTGCCTCGCGTCCTTTCTCTCTTGAGACTAATGCGGTACGGCTCACAGACACAACCAGTTGCCTTACCTCGAGTTGAAGCATCAGTACTTGTGGGGCACGCTCAGTGTTGCGGATACCGTACGTCTCTTTCTGTCTCTCCTTCTCGGTGTATTGCTGACGAAGTTTCTTTCCTCGCTCCGCTGATCCGCGTCGCTCTTCAACTGGTACTGTCTACCAGTGTACTTCATGCAACATGCGGAGCGCCACGTCGCGACAATGCTGTTGGATGAGTTCAACACTGTCGAACGGCTGTGCGACAAGCTCGTCGACGTCCTCGCGCTTGGATACAACGATATTGGGTTTAAAATCGTCCGGCCTGAGCGCGGTGGCGGCGGGTGTAGGATGGTCAAATGCATCGGCTTCAATGAACTCGAGCATAGGTTATGTACGTCCTCCTTCTCCGTTCTTCCGTTGGTTATATAGCTGACATGCGTGGGCGAATAGCAATCATGGCCGATGACCCGATCGCAACATTAGCTTATCCTGTCGCGATGAGGGTACTGGTCTGCGCGTATGACGTTGTCGGTATCAGCATTGGCAGAACTTTTGGGCCAGCGCAACTATTATGTTCGCGGGCACTTGTCTCGCCTGCACGCTGTGGTACACGTTCCAGATGACGATGACGATGGCGAGCCCGGCCTGCGCACCCTGCACGCATCCTTCGGCGACTACCTCATCAGCCGAGCCCCGACGAACATCCGGATCTCCGAATCATTTGGACACGAGACTCTAGCCCGCGGGCGCCTGAGCAGAATGTCATGGAATGACCTCTGTTTCAATGTGTCTCGCAGTCAGTCGTCATATGAGAAAAATCGTCCATCTGGCATGGGGAATCACCTTGCACCGTCGCTCGTCTATGCCTGTCTACACTGGGCACATCATATTTCAGCCAGCCCCGATCCCTCAATGTTTGATTCGGTCATTGAACAGGTCTTTTTACCAAAGTTTCTATTCCGGCTGGAGGTGCTCAGCGTGTTGGATAAGGTCGGGTCTGCGTCTGGTCTACTCCGCCTTGCTAGATCGATGGTGAGTGCTACTCATCAACTGTATCAAGATTTCTGATGTTGTCCTAGGCAAAGTGGGATCGCGTGTCATACTTTCTTAGTGACGCCAACTCCTTTGTCGCATCGTCCCGGGAAGCGATTGAACGCAGCGCGCCGCACATCTACCTCTCGGCTCTCCCGTTTGTGGCGCGGGACTCTCTCATCCATTGAATGCTCATCCCCTTGTTCGGTGGCCTGATATCTATCAAGACCTTCGGAATCAACGGTCATGGTGATCGGCTTATCATGACTCTCAATGGCCACAAGCAGATAGTGACTTCTGTTGCCTATTCACCCGATGGTCGTCTTCTTGCTTCGGGTTCAGGTACAGGCACTGTCCGCATATGGGAAACCCGCACAGGCGAAGAAATTGTAGCTCCCCTACAGAGCAACAGTGACTGGGTAGATGCTATTGCCTTTGCTCCCAACGGCAAGAGCATAGCATTGAGCATGGGAGCAGGTGCCGTGTACATTTGGACAGGCATCACCAGCCAGCCTACTACACTGCGTCTGACTGGTCACTCCGAACGTGTATCATGTGTGGCCTTCTCACCAAATGGATCTGTTCTTGCTTCAGGATCCTGGGACAAGACTATACGACTCTGGAGTGCTGACACCGGTAAGAATGTAGCGATCCTGCAAGGCCACGCGGGCGAGGTTACGGCGGTCGCTTTCCATCCCAGCGGCCAGACCCTAGCATCGTGTTCCAGTGATAGAACCATCAGACTGTGGACCTCCCAAACTGGAGAGCATATTAATCTTCCAATCAAGCATGACGACAGCTGGATCGCGTGCATCCACTTTTTGCCTGATGGTAGGTTCCTTGCCTCAGCCTCGTCTTTGAGCTCCGACATCAAGGTCTGGGATACTCAGACGTTGAGTATTGTTGCGACGCTCCGGGGTCATGTCGACAGGGCCAATTCTATCCAATTCTCACCAGACGGACAGTCGCTTGTGTCAGCGTCAAATGACAAGACCGCTTGTTTGTGGACCATGGAGCTGGCAACCGGAAGGTATTGCTGTATCGCTCTTTCCGGCCATTCTGAATCTGTGTTATCTGCCGTGTTCTCTCCTGATGGCCAGTACGTTGCTTCGGCCTCGGGGGACGGTACAATCCGAATATGGAACACTGGTAACAATCAAAGAACTGTTCAGCCGCTCCAAGCTCACGCCAAGGCTGTGAGCTCGGTGGCCGTTTCGCCGGATGGCTCCCTCATTGTTTCAGGCTCTGAAGATCACTCAGTTTGCGTGTGGGATATACGCACTGGTGTGCTGAAACTTCCACCACTGCTCGGGCATACGGATAGCGTTCGTTCGGTATCCATCTCGTCTAATGGACGTTTGATTGCGTCAGCTTCAAAGGAACGTACGATCCGGTTATGGTATCTGCACACTGGAGGGGTGGCGTGTGAGCCATTGAAGGGGCATGGGTCCCTTGTCAGCGCTGTTGCCTTTTCGCCGGATGCGAAGTCACTAGCTTCCGGGTCACTTGACAAGACAGTCCGCATGTGGGATGTAGCAACAGGGAAGCCTTTGATCTTCAGCCCTCTGATGTTTGAGGATAGTGTCACTACAGTCGCCTTCTCGCCAGATGGTCAACTGCTCGCCGCAGGAGGTTATCTTAGTGACATCCATATATGGCAGACAGCAAGCGGTCAATTGTTGCGTAGACTGCCACCTGGAGTCCTCTACGGTCAATCTATTGAATTCTCACCTGCTGGAACGCACATTCTGGCTGCTGGATACAACAGGGTCATCACCTTGAGCCTCATCACGGCGGAGTGTATCCCTGTTTATGACTCGGCCATGGATTCAGTGAATACGGCTGCGTTTTCTCCTGATGGTCGAATCATCTGCATTAGTTTTCAAAACCTAAAGGTGTCTTTGTGGGATGTGGTTATGAGGTCCACCATTGCCGTCCTACACGGTCACCGAAGCAGGGTGCGTTCGGTCGCGTTTACGCCTTGCGGACAGTTCATTGTCTCCTGCGCTGACAATGAAACAATACGTGTCTGGGACATCAAAATCGCTTGCCTGCAGTACTCAAATAGCAGCAGCGATATTGTTTCTAGGCTGACCTCCACTGGTCTCAATGACGGGTGGCTGTTGGGTCCGGCGGGTGAGCTGCTTCTCTGGGTACCGGAAGAGTACCAAGTCTACCTCCATGTACCGCCATGCACAACACTGATTGCACCTCACTGTATTTTTGTCGATGTTGGGGCCGATGGCTTATACCATGGCAAGAATTGGACAAAGTGCTGGCGCAGCGACACAGGGCCAGCTATCATTTCTCATAGCATGTGACCGCTTAGGTATCTAGACTGCGCTCAGAAATATCGTTTGTATATTACCTGAAACTGTACGAGACGTCTGCTGGTGTGAATGGCGTGTGCCACAATCGGTCGGACCCAGGATGGCCACTGTCGCATCAAGGAATTGTTTCACGTCGTCCAAAGGCGACTTTATCAGTAATTTTGATACAGTCGAGCCGGTTTCGCATGTTGAAGATCATCTCATTCTGTAAGGGATCGGATCTCATATCTGGAAGTCGAGCAGAGCCGCTATGACCCGCGAATACCGACTTCTTACCAAAGCATTCCACAGATACACGCCACATTTCGTTTGTCTTTGGGAGATCCGACGGGCCTTGAAAGGCTGTAATGACCTTGGAAGTTTAGAAGGTGACGTTTGTGGCGTACGGGCTTAACTTTCTGTGTTCAACTGGAGCCTGGCCCGTTCCTTGACTTCAAAACCATCTGCATGATCCCAGACAGGACCGCAACTCACTCGAGTGGGGAGGGAGGGATTCTGACTTCAGCTGCAGTGGAAAATGGTCAGTTTTCGAGTTTCAGCTCGATGCAAGGGAACAGGGGGAAGGGGGACGTGCGTTGTGCCCAGTTCAGGAACACGGGTACCGGTGAACGGCCGACTCGGATGATCCTCGTTGGCCTCTTCTTTTCCTCCTTTTCGTCGTTCCGGCTCGTCACCTCCGACGAGCAACCATACAATCCGTGACTCTCTTTATCTGCTCCAATGGCTGGTCGGGCTTATTGTCATCTGTTGCGGCACGTGCTGCCGACTGCAGCCCCGCTTTGCAGGCTTGCGCGCGCCTGCCAGTGAACGGTGTGTTTTCTATCATGACATGTTCACATTCGACTCGCGCATAGCTTGCTTGCTGACGCAATGCTCGCAGATCAGCTTTATAAAGGACATGCCGCCAACTCTAACTCGTGGGCAAGCTACTGCTACCAACTACTCGACTGCAGCGTTTGGCGCGACGCGAACCGAAGACCTTTTCGACAAACGCTGGAATTGGCGCGTTCGAGATCAAACCCGGGCATAGGGACGAGACAGGAACACCGTAGAATGGGTCGTGCGGGATCGGAGAATGCGCGGGCGGCGATAGTGGCGCAGGAATGAGAGTGTCCGGTGCGCCACAACAGCGTTCGTCCGATTACTTGACTAGCTTCATGATCAAGTGCGTTATCTTTGCTGAATGTTATGCGCGTTGCCCTAACTCCGTGCCTACAGATCAAGACCTAGCCGGGGTCCGTTCCTTTTTCTTTGCTGTCCGATGCTCTCGTTGACTGACGCGATGCCATAGAAATTCCGCCTCGCACGCAGCATCGCCGTCGCACTCGTCGTCAAAGATGTCCTTACCGTCATCACATTCATCATCAAGCTCCCCGTTGACAAATTCATCCCGACTGTCCGCGTCAGCGCGTGTTGTGGGAAGATCGTGGGCGTGCCGATTTAGGCAGTGGTGCTAGGTGTTTATGCGAGCGCCGTCGGGGCGTTGAGCGGGGATAAAATGCGTCGCTCGTTATTCTTGTGCCAGAGTCAGAAGAGAGCTGACGATCAATGTACAAAGCTCGACAGTGTCGTTGGCGTTTATCATGTTTGACCCGACGGATACTCTGGCATACGTGATGCCGGTCATGATGGGCGTGTCGACTGCCAAGAATGTGACAGCCACTCTCGAGCCGAGGGGTATCCATGATCTCGTCATCCAGTGCGTCCTCTTCTTTCTACTCGTCTCGCGTCCTCTCGAGAGACTAATGCGGCGATGATCACAGACTCAACCAGTTGTCGTATCTCAAGTCGAAGCCCCAGTACCTGTGGGGCACGCTCGGCGTTGCGAATGTCGTGCGTCTCTTACTTTTCCTCTTTCCCTCTTGGTCTATTTCTGGCGAGGTTCCTTCTCTCGATCTTCTCGTTCACATTGCGTGCGGACACCATTCCTCGTGCTCCGATAGCACGATGGTGGGTTTCCGATTGTCAGGCCCGAGTGCCACAGCGGCGGCTACCGGATGGTCGGACACGTCCGAGAATAGGCAATTACAGACTCAATTCCCTCTATCTTATCTTGTACGCCACTGTCTCTCATTCTCTCGCCGGTCTGACCCAATACCGTTTGTACGGAAACCTTTATTTTGACTTATCATCCTATGGCATCTGGCTTCCTTGTGTTCCTTCCCCCAGACTCACGGATAATATACTGCAAAGGCATTTGCATTTGCGTTTCACTATGTTACGGCTTGCATTCCTGTTATTCGGAAGTCCAAAGCCACCAGCTGACCTGCTGTTAGCAGACCTTTCTGAATCATTATTGTTGTTGTTACTGATCGACTGCCCGTGTCTGGTGAAACATAGCATTCGTGACCGTAACCTGCCGTGCAAAGCAGCGGCTTACCAGCTAGTGGGTTGTGTTCATCTGAACAGCTGCCTTTGTAACGCGACATCAGTTCCCGTTCTGTATGCCCCAGTGCGAGCTCCGCGTTGCTCCTACAGCAATTGGACAAAGTCGGATACTATTGCACCCGAAATTAATGTCAGATTTGGGAGCATTAGACATCGAGTTCGGGTGCTATGGCTTGCCCAGTGCCGTCTCTGGCGTTCCCACTTTTTCCGTTAACCCCCTCCCGCTTACTGCAATCTTATCGTCTCATTTACGCTCTAATATGCTCTCAGTGACATTTTCTCGTGAAATCGAGTTCGGTCTGATCGGTCTGATCACGTCTGGTCAGGCCGGATATACGACCTGACTGAGCCTGGTCAAACATACCCCCATCTGACGCCGTCTGGAATCCACTGAACAGGCTCCTTATGCGTCTAGTTAGACTCTCACAGTTCTTAATCAGCCTGACAGAGCCTGGCCAGAGGGGTGGGAGTCTGGTCAGATGCTCCAGCCCGGTCAGGCTCGTGCAACTTTTGCGACATGTAAGTCGGAACGGGTCTCGCTTGAGCTTCCCCTCTCGCCCTCACTCTCGCGTCTCTTTACACACGCAAAGGGAGAACAAACTCGATGTCCCTACAACTACAACATGGCCGACCTGTGTACAACTGTGACGTCGAAGGCTGTGGCTTCGCCGCGCGAAGTCTCGAAGGCATGCAACGACATGCCTTTACGACACGACACTCGTCCTTCCCTTGTACCGTGTGCCATCATCGCCATTTCGTCGACTACAGGACGTTAGAACTGCATATCCGCACCGTCCACAAGCGGACGCATCACACACATGCACTCAGCGCTGAACTCTGTCGAACGTGCTGCGCCGAGTTCGCAGACTTCGACACCCTAGTAGCCCACGGCAGAGCGGCGGGACACTTTTCACTTGTATGTCTCGAATCAGGATGCAGGGTGCCAGACCCACCTGTGGAAGTGGCGAACAACCAGTCCTGTATGGTCAGCCATATCCAGGTCTTTGAGGAACACCTCGTACGCTTTCACGTGTGGTGATTTGGCCGGTGTACGTAATAGCCGGCTATTGCTCATCTCCCATGTTACTCTATCATTGTAGTGCGAGGATAATAGATATGTTTGAGGGTACGCGGCCGCGAATGACCGGTCCTCGAGCCGCCTACATTTTGTCCGCGGAGCACGATCATTGTACCTCCAGCAACCCTCATTGTCAGCCCTTTCGCTCAATGAGATCCTAATTCATTTCGGCGTGAGTAATTGAGACCCTCGTGACTCTGCTGTCGGAGCGGGACCGGCATACTGCAACCCTGCAGTGGTTGTGTTGTGGCTGAGCTGCGATGCGATGCAATTTTGGAAAAAGACGGGCACTAATGACCACAAGGGTATCCTAAAGGTATAATTATGACTTTGAAGACGAAGGTATACGTGCTGGCAATATTACTGGCTGTGCTCAGAGACGAGACGTGAGACTATTTTCAACCGACCGCGTGGGAGTGACAGCACAGCGTCAGCGACGGGCTCGGCCGGCGGTTAATAGCCAAGGCTTACGAGCCAAGATGCACAGTCTTGATATGACGCAGCATTGAATCCCTCCGCGCATACACCTTGCCGCACGTCGGGCAACTGCGCTGCGTTGGATTGAGGAATGTGGCGATCTGACCCTCGTTGAGCGGACAATTGATCGAGCGCAGATACTTCTGACTCTCCGCCGAGCCAGCATTCTCAACCGCTCTGCAAAGTCGTGCCTGATCGAGTTAGATGCGGTGCTGTGCTACTGCAAGGTACTCTTCCTCCACGTGCTTTGAGAGGATGTGCCGATACATGTCATGCCGCTTCCCAAACGGGGCACGACAGATCGCTCCCGTAGATGGGTTACCTCGCTGGAGGATGCCTCTCGTGGGAACAAGGTCCGCAGTGGGAAGGGGTTCGGAGCATGCTGAGATCCGACCGATGAACTGCTTGGCGTGATGCTCCTGGTTGAATGCACAATTGGCATCGGCGTCAGAGGAGCGATGCTCGTGGGAGTCGAGTTGAGTTGGGACTGAGACCAAGGCATTCCACAGACACATGCCAGCCTTCGTTTGTCTTTGGGACATCCGACAGGCTCTGGAAATTTGCAAAGTCCCAGAAAGATTAGACTTTGACGACTGTTGCGTACGGGCTTAACTATCCGAGTTCGGCTGGAGTTTGGCTCGCCCCCTGACTTCTGAACCAAGTCCATGATCCCGGGAGGACCGCAACTCACTCGAGTGCGAGAAAATTATGATTTCAACTGTAGTGGTACGCGGTCAGTTTTCAGGTTTCTGTTCGATTCAGAGGAGCAGGGGAGGAGGGAGACGCGATTTGTGCCCAGTTCTGTATCGGTGAACGGCCGACTCGGATGATCCAGTTCTTTTCCTCCTTTTCGTCGTTCCGGCTCGGTCGGCTCCTCCGACGAACAAGCATACAAGCCGCAACTCTCTTTATCTGCTCTAATGGCCGCTCGGGCTTATTGTCAGTTGTTGCGACATGGGCTGCTGACTGCGGCCCTATTTGGCAGGCTTGCGCGCGTCTGTCAGTGAACGGTGTGCGTTATACCATGACATGCTCACGTTAGTCTCGCGCGTAGCTTGCTCTCTGACGAAATGCTCGCATATGAACGTCATAAAGGACTGTACCGTCAACTCTAACTCGCAGGCGAGCCACTAATGCCGACTGCTCGATAGAAGTGTTTGGCGCGACGCGAACCCAAGAGCTTCTACACATGCGAGACTTGACTCGCTCAAGATCATATGCAGGCGCGATGATGGAATAGGAGCACCTTAGAATGCGTCGCGAGGGATTGGAGCTCGAGAACGAGGCTGGTCTGGTGCGCCACCGCAGCGCTCGTCTGTTATTTGACAAGCTTCACGATCAGGTGCGTCCTACTAGCTGAG
>Ga0247815_10003373_pt1 | contig 11496 bp, 8 predicted proteins | sample UWRJL194509B1_FD_181014 | JGI IMG/M metagenome (GOLD analysis project Ga0247815, IMG submission 181014) | Plant litter microbial communities from Arlington Agricultural Research Station in Wisconsin, United States - UWRJ-L194-509B-1 | ecosystem: Environmental > Terrestrial > Plant litter >... | reverse complement strand
AAGCCGGCGATGCCGAGAAATGCCTGGCCGCCGGCATGGACGATTATCTGGCAAAGCCGATCACGCTGGTCGAGCTGCGCCGCAAGCTGGAGAAGTGGCTGCCGCACGGCGGCCTGGCCGCCTTGGCCGCCGATGAACCGCACGCCGCGCGCGCGGCGGTCAACGCGCCGCTGGACCTGGCGGTGTTCGACAAGCTGCGCGAGGTGCTGGGCGATTCGCTGCCGCACGCGGTGCAGCCCTACCTGGAGGACACGCCGGTCTGCCTCGACGAACTGGAACAGGCGGTGCGCAGCGGCGACATGGCCACCGCGCGCAGCCGCGCCCACGCGCTCAAGGGATCGTCGGGCAACTTCGGCGCCGAGGCGCTGGCCCAGCTGGCGCTGCAGGCGGAGCAGTTCGCCGCCGCCGGCCAGCCGGAGCGCATCGAACCGCTGCTGGCGCCGCTGCACGAACAGTACCGGCAAGTGTCGGCCTTCCTGCGCGCCGAGATCGACGACGCCGCGGCGCGCGACCCCGCGCTGGGCCACGACATGCCGCAGGTGCTGGTGGTCGACGACGACCGCAGCACCCGCAGCACGCTGCGCCACACGCTGCAGCGCGACGGCTTCCGCGTCGAGGAGGCGGCCGACGGCCAGCAAGCGCTGGCGATGCTGGCGCGCTTCCAGCCGGACGTGATCCTGATGGACGCGATGATGCCGGTGATGGACGGCTTCACCGCCTGCGCCCGCATGCGCGAGCTGCCCAACGCCGGCGAGATCCCGGTGCTGATGATCACCGCGCTGCAGGACAATTCGTCGGTGGAGCGCGCCTTCGCGGCCGGCGCCAGCGACTACATCCCCAAGCCTATCCACTACGCGGTGCTGTCGCAGCGGGTGCGCCGCATCATCGAGGCGCACCGCGCCGAGAAGCGCATCCGCCACCTGGCCTACAACGACGTGCTGACCAACCTGCCCAACCGCACGCTGTTCTTCGAGCTGCTGGCCAAGAGCATCGAGCAGGCGCGCCAGGCCGGCGACGGCCGCCAGGTGGCGGTGCTGTTCATGGACCTGGACCGCTTCAAGTACGTCAACGACAACCTGGGCCACGCGGTCGGCGACCGGCTGCTGCAGGCGGTGGCGCAGCGGGTGCGCGACACGGTGCGCGCCGCCGACGCGGTGGCGCGGCTGGGCGGCGACGAGTTCACCGTGGTGCTGCATGAACTCGACAGCCCGGCGGCGGCGGCGACGGCGGCGCACAACATCGTGCGCATGCTGGCGGCGCCGTTCGCCATCGACGGCCACGACATCTTCGTCACCGCCAGCGTCGGCATCGCCATGTACCCGCACGACGGCGCCGACGTGGCGACGCTGGTCAAGCACGCCGACAGCGCGATGTACCGCGCCAAGCGCACCAACACCGGCTTCCAGTTCTACGAGGCGTCGATGGAGCATTCGATCTCCGAGCACGTGCGGCTGGAGAGCGACCTGCGGCGCGCGCTGGAGCAACGGCAGCAGCTGGAGGTGTTCTACCAGCCGCAGGCCTGCCTGGCCAGCGGCCGCATCATCGGCATGGAGGCGCTGGTGCGCTGGCGCCATCCGACCCGCGGCATGATCTCGCCGATGGAGTTCATCCCGCTGGCCGAGGAGACCGGCTTGATCAACCCGCTCGGCGACTGGGTGCTGCGCACCGCCTGCGCGCAGCTGCAGCGCTTCCTCGCCGACGGCCTGCCGCCGATGCGGGTGGCGGTCAACCTGTCGGTGCGGCAGCTGCTGCAGAAGGATTTCGCGGCGTCGGTGGAGGCGGTGCTGGCCGACACCGGCCTGGCGCCGCAGTTGCTGGAGCTGGAGATCACCGAGAGCACGCTGATGGAGAACGCGCAGGATACGCTGGCGGCGCTGCACCGGCTGCGCGGGCTGGGCGTGCGGCTGTCGATCGACGATTTCGGCACCGGCTATTCGTCGCTGTCCTACCTGAAGCGCTTCCCGGTCGACATCATCAAGATCGACCGCTCCTTCGTCAACGACGTGCCGCAGGACGCCGACGACGCGGCCATCGTCAGCGCCATCATCGCGCTGGCGCACAGCCTGCGGCTGGAGGTGGTGGCCGAGGGCGTGGAGACCGACGCCCAGCTGCAGTTCCTGCGCGGCCGCGAGTGCGACCTGATCCAGGGTTACCTGCTGAGTCCAGCTGTTCCCGCAGAGCAATTCGCGGCGCTGGTGCGGGCCACTGTGGACGCCGCAACAACAGTTCCCGCGCGGATCTGTTGATTTACTGGCGGAACATTCAAGCCGCAAGCTAGAATGAAAAAAACGTCTTGGGAGGTAGTATCTTGAAAGTGTTGAGGGCCAAACGGCTATGGCTGACCGCGGCGCTCACCCTACCGATGGCGGTGGCCCAGGCCTACGCCGACCCGGCCGTCGACGAGGACGACCTGGCCTTGCTGTACGGCGCGGCCGACAGCGTCAGCATCGCCACCGGCAATTTGCAGGCTTTGCGGCGCGCGCCGGCCGTGGCCTCGGTGATCACCGCCGCCGACATCGCGGCCATGGGCGCGACCGACCTGGATCAGGTGTTGGAATCGGTGCCCGGCATCCACGTCAACCGCGGATCGAACAGCAATTCGCCGCTGTATGTGGTGCGCGGCATCGTCAGCCCGTACACGCCGCAGATCCTGATGCTGCAAAACGGCGTGCCGATCACCACCGCCTTCGTCGGCAACAAGGGCAATATCTGGGGCGGTTATCCGGTCGAGCACATCGCCCGCATCGAGATCCTCCGCGGCCCCGGTTCGGCGCTGTACGGCTCGGACGCGTTTTCCGGCGTCATCAACATCATCACCAAGAGCCCGGCCGAAGCCCAGGGCACCGAGTTCGGCGCCCGCGCCGGCACCTTCGACACCTATGACGGCTGGGTCCAGCACGGCGGCAAGCTCGGGCCGGTCGACGTCGCCGCCTATCTGCGCGTCGGCAGCACCGACGGCAACGACAACCGCGTCGAGGCCGACGCGCAAACCCGCAACGATGCGCTGTTCGGCAGCCGCGCCAGCCTGGCGCCGGGCGGCCTGAACAACCAGGTCAAGTCGGCCGACGCCAACCTGGACCTGATCTACGGCCAGTGGCGCGCCCGCTTCGGCTACAAGAAACGCTACGACATGGGCACCGGCGGCGGCATCGCCTCGGCGCTGGATCCTGTCGGGCGGCAAAGCAGCGAACGCATCACCACCAGCCTGGCCTGGGCCGATCCGCAGTTCAGCAACGACTGGGGGTTGGGCGTCAACCTGAGCACGCAGCAATACGCGCAGGAGGTGTCGACGCTGTACCGCCTGCTGCCGCCGGGCCTGGTGTTTCCGACCGGCCCCTTCCCCGACGGCATGATCGGCGCGCCGGAGACGTGGGAGCGCAGCTACCGCTTGTCCGGCTATGCCGACTACAGCGGGCTGAACGGGCATCACCTGCGCATCGGCGCGGGCCACGACGACATCGACCTGTACCGCGTGCGCGAACACCGCAACTTCAACTACGCGGTCAACGGCACGCCGATCCCCTTGCCGGGCGTGATCGAGACCACGTTCACGTCGCCGTTCATCCGTCCGCAACGGCGCAAGGTCGACTACCTGTACCTGCAGGACGAGTGGAATGTCGCCAAGGACTGGAACCTGACGGCCGGCGTGCGGCGCGATCGGTATTCGGACTTCGGCGGTACCACCAATCCGCGGCTGGCGCTGGTGTGGGACGCCAGCTTCGACCTGACCGCCAAGCTGCTGTACGGCCGCGCCTTCCGCGCGCCGGCGTTCTTGGAAAGCTACGGCATCAGCAATCCGGTGGCGCTGGGGAATCCCACCTTGAAGCCCGAACGCAACGCGACCAGCGAGTTGTCGTTCGCCTGGCAGGCGCGCGCCGACGCGACAGTCAACCTGACCTTGTATCGCTACGATATGAAGAACATCATCCGCGTGGTGCCGAACGCCACGCCGGGCACCGGCGGCACCTACGCCAACACCGGCAACCAGAACGGCCACGGCGTCGAGCTGGAATCCAGTTGGACCGTGACGCGCGACCTGCGCCTGTCGGGCAACTACGCCTGGCAGCGCTCGATCGACGAGGCGACCGATACCGATGCGGGATACGCGCCGCGCCACCATTTGTTCGGCCGCGCCGATTGGGCCTTCATCAGCGGTTATCAGACCGGCGCGCAGCTCAATTGGGTGGCGGACCGCAAGCGCGCGTTCGGCGACGCGCGGCCGGCCGTCGACGATTACACCACCTTGGATCTGACCTTGGCGACCCGCAATGGGCGTAGGCAGTGGAACTTTTCGGCGGCGCTGCGCAATGTCTTCAACGCCGACGTACGGGAGCCGTCGCCGGCGCCGGGGCTGAATATTCCGTTCGACATTCCGATGTCGCGGCGCACGATTTCGATCCAGGCGTCCTACAAGCTGTAGGCCGGTTCAGCTTTGATTCGAGGGGATCAGGCGCCAGCCCAGTTCCTCGCGGATGCGCTCCGGCGCGGGCGGCGGCGCGTGCGCGGCGCGGCGTTGCTGGAGATGGTTGCGCACCGCTTGCTTGCTGGGTTGCGTGGTCTGCGTGCGTGGCGTAAATGGATGCATGACGGCCTCACTGTATTTGCTGCGTGAAATCATCATGCGCCCGCGCCGCGCCACGCGGTCCGTCAAACAGCGGCGCTTTTGCCTTGGTGCTGGGGCTTTGGGGTGCATCTACAGCCGGCACCATTTGCAAGGGATTCCCGCCAAATCAAATCCTATCCATGCGATCCGAATCAGAATCATCGGATGACACGCTCAATAAATTCGACGGGATGGCCGGGGACGGGCGGATCGGGACCGGTCGCCGGCGCCATTGGCATTACTGATACCACGTCCGTGACTGCGCTGAAGAACTACTACCCAAAGCTAGGAGGCGTAGAATTTGTCTACGATCCGATAACCAATAGGTTAGCGGCAGGGCGACCCAAGCGATACTTACTCCCACCGGGTTCAGCTCACGAATTGCTTGCCATGTCGCTTGGTCTTCCCAAACACCTCGCGATGGGCGGAACTATTTCAAGAGGTCCAAATGGCGAATTCATCACTACGCAACGCAGTGGCCACTATTGGGAAAACTGGACGCCTGAGATCGCGAAGCAATTCCAGGCTTGGCTCCAGGACCGAACGGGCCTGCCAGTAATACACCATTGAAGGAAATGACCATGACAATTTCATTCATTCGCCCCCCTCGCGACGATCCTCCATTCTGCTGGCTGTTTGAGTCGCCCTCTCAAAAGATAGGCGTACATCTTAGTAAAGGGTGGTGCGCATCGATCAGAGAGGAGGCGCCGATATATTTCGTGACGGAGGACAAATGCATCGGTTTGTTTATCCTGCTTGATCTCAACAAAGCTGAACTTCGGACTTTCCTCAGCGAAGCTGCGTGCAACGCGCCGCAATATGGCGAAAGCATACGCAGCCTGCCCATCAGCTTGATGCTAAAAAGCATCTTTCGCACCTCCTATTCCGACTATTGGCCCGCCAAGGCGCTGGATTGGCTGGAGGATGCGCCGGCGCTGCTGCCGGCGTTTGTCGACGAACTGGAATATATGGTCAGCCACAAGGTGATGTCGCAAGCGCTGCGTCACCGCGCGAGGCGCATGTTGCGTAGTGTGGCGCCGAGGGAGCTGGCGCCACACTAATGGACTGCATCACGCGGCGCGGGGCAAGGCGCGTGGACTTGGCGTCGGCGGCGCCGGACGGCGGGTGGCGCCCGGCAGTTGCCGGACGTCGCTGTGGCCCCAGCCGTCGGCGTCGATCTTGAACGAGCCGACCAGCTGCGCCAGCTCGCGCGCCTGCGCCTGCATGGCCTCGGCGGCGGCGGCGGCCTCCTCCACCAGCGCGGCGTTCTGCTGCGTGACGCCGTCCATGTCGCCGATCGCCGCGTTGACCTGCCCGATGCCGTGCTCCTGCTCGGCGCTGGCGGTGCTGATCGCGCCCATGATCGCGGTCACCTTGCGCACGCTGGCGACGATCTCGCCCATCGTCGCGCCGGCGGTCTCGGCCAGCTCGCTGCCGCTGGCGATGCGCTCGGCCGAGTCGTTGATCAACACCTTGATCTCCTTGGCCGCCGTGGCCGAACGCTGCGCCAGATTGCGCACCTCCGACGCCACCACCGCGAAACCGCGCCCCTGCTCGCCGGCCCGCGCCGCCTCCACCGCCGCGTTCAAGGCGAGGATGTTGGTCTGGAAGGCGATGCCGTCGATGACGCTGGTGATGTCGACGATCTTGTGCGCGTACTCGTTGATGCTGGCCATGGTCCGCACCACCTCCGACACCACTTCGCCGCCCTTGCCCGCCACCTCGGACGCCGACACCGCCAGCTGGTTGGCGTGGCGCGCGTTGGCGCTGTTCTGCCGCACCGCCGCCGTCAATTCCACCATCGCCGACGCGGTCTCCTCCAGCGCGCCGGCCTGGTGCTCGGTGCGGCGCGACAAGTCCAGGTTGCCGTTGGCGATTTCACGCGAGGCCGAGTCGATCGCCACCGCGCCGTCGCGCACCCGGCCGACGGTGTCGGCCAGCCTGCCGGTCATGTGGCTGAGCGCGTCGAACAATTTGCCGATCTCGTCGCTGCGGCCGTGGCGGATCGCCACGTGCAATTCGCCGGCCGCCACCTGCTCGGCCAGCGCCACCGCCTGCGTCAGCGGCCGCACGATGCTGCGCGTCAGCAGCCAGGCCAGCACCGCGCCCAGCGCCAGCGTCCCCAGGCCGAGCCCGGCCAGCAGCGCGCGGCTGCCGTGGAACTGGCGATCGGATTCCTCGGCCAGCGCCCTGGCTTGCTGGGTCTGATGATCCAGCAGCTTGTCGAGCGCGCCGGTGTAGGCCTTGAACACCAGCGGCATCTTATTGTCCAGCACCTCGCCGACGTCCTGGATGCGCCCCATGTCCTTGAACTTGAACAGCTCCCCGCGCAACGCCAGGTAGGCGGCTTTGCGGCCGGCCACCGCGCGCCGCAGTTCCGCCTCGGCGGCCTCGGCCGGCATCGCCGCCAGCTTGGCCTCCATCGTCGCGGCCAGCTTTTCGCCGGCGGTCAGCTGCGCTTGGAAAATATCACTGACCTCCAGGCTGTCGCTGCGGCCGATCGAGATCACGCGCAGGCCGTTCAGCTCGGTCAAGCCCAGCAATTCCGACGTCAGTTGCTGCCGCGCCAGTTTCTCGTTGACCAGGCTGGACGCCGTGTCGTTGGCCGATTGCAAGCGCCACAGCGAAACGGCCGACATGCAGGCCATCGCGAACAACAGCAGCGCGAACGACGCCACCACCCGCACGCCGGTATTAAGTTGTGATATTTTCATCGCCTTGATCTTCAAAAAGTACAGGATGACGATACTGTACCCGCCGAATGTGACGGCAATGTTACCTTGCGGCAATTATTGCAATGACTGTTCGCAGTCTGATAACACTATTTCCCTTTGATTAAGTTGTAATCACGCGGTAATAATTTCTCTGTAGCATGTAGGCCATTGTTTCATGTAAAGGTAACCGGCCGTGGAGTTCAATGCCTCTCGTTTGCACCTGCCCCGCTTTCGGCTCTCCGTCGCGGCCGACCTGTGCGTCGAAACGGTGTCCGTGCCGTCCGACACCAGCAACTTCGCGGTGCTGGAACTGTTCACCGAACGCCGCGACCTGAACAGCCTGCCGGTGATCGAGGGCGAGCGCCCGATCGGCCTGATCAGCCGCAACATCTTCATGTCGCAGATGTCCAAGCCCTTCTACCACGAGCTGTACGGCAAGAAGAGCTGCATCGCCTTCATGGACAAGGAACCGCTGATCGTCGACGCCGCCATGAGCATCGAGGTGCTGACCTTCCGCGCCGTCGAATCGGGCGAGAAGGCGCTGGCCGACGGCTTCATCATCACCCGCGACGGACGCCTGGCCGGCGTCGGCTTCGGCCTGCAGCTGATGAACGTGGTGGCCAATATGCAGGCCGAGAAAAACCGCCAGATCATGCACAGCATCGACTACGCCAGCGTGATCCAGCGCGCGCTGCTGCGCCCCTCCGACCAGGCGCTGGCCGACACCCTCGACGACGCCCACCTGGAATGGCAGCCGCGCGACGTGGTCGGCGGCGACTTCTACCACTTCGCGCGCTACGAGGACGGCTGGTTCGCCGCCATCGCCGACTGCACCGGCCACGGCGTGCCGGGCGCCTTCATGACCCTGATCTCGTCGTCGACGTTGACGCAGGCCTTGCAGCAACTGGGCCCGCGCGATCCGGCCGCCCTGATCGGCGAGGTCAATCGCGGCGTCAAGGGCATGCTGGGCCAGATCGAGGGCAACGGCAGCGCCGAATCCAACGACGGCATGGACGCCGCCTTCCTGTGGTTCGACAACGCCACGCGCCAGCTGCGCTTCGCCGGCGCCAAGCTGCCGCTGTTCCAGCTCGACCCGGACCAGGCGGCGGTGCAGACCATCGACGCCGAACGCATGGGGGTCGGCTACGTCGACTCGCCGCAGGACTACGCCTGGACCAACAAGGTCATCACCGTCGCCGAGGGCAGCCTGCTGTTCCTCACCACCGACGGCTTGATCGACCAGATCGGCGGCGCCAAGGACATCGCCTACGGCAAGCGCCGCATGCGCGACGTGCTGCTGGCGCGGCGCACCGAGTGCGCGCGCCACATCGGCCAGGCCATGCTCGACGACTACCAGGCGTGGCAAGGCGCGCAGCCGCGCCGCGACGACCTGACCTTTTTCTGTTTCCGTCCCTGAGGAGCATCATCTTGCTGTACGAAGAATTCAACGACTTCTGGGATGTGGCACGCAAGCGCAACATCATCTTCTTCTACGTGGGCTATTTCTCGCAGCACGTGGTGGCGGCCATCTCCGAAACCATCAAGGCGCGGCTGGACACGGCCGGCGCGGCCGGCCCGACGCGGCGCCGCATCTTCTCGTCCTTCGTCGAAATGTCGCAGAACATCATGCACTACTCGTCGGACACCCTGACCCCGCACGAGGCGTCGGACAAGCAGATGCGCCGCGGCTCGTTCTGCATCGGCACCCGCGGCGACAGCTTCTTCCTGTTGTGCGCCAACCCGGTCGACAGCGCCAGCGTGGAGAGCATCCGCAGCCGCCTCGAACCGCTGCACACGATGTCGATGGAGGAGATCAAGTCGGCCTACAAGAAGGCGCTGCGCGACGAGACTCCAGCCGACAGCAAGGGCGCCGGCCTGGGATTCCTGACCATGGCGCGCGACGCCAGCGAACCGCTCGAATTCGAATTCGTGCAGGACAGCCAGCAGCCCGACACCACGGTCTTCTGCATCAAAGCGATCATCTGAACATACTGAGAACCATCATGGAACCACTTTTCATCGCCGCCTCGCCGACCTCGCCGGAGATCGACTTCCGCTTCGACCAGCACACGCTGTCGATCAAGGGCGAATCGTATCCCGAGAACGCCGCCGCCTTCTACGGCCCGGTGATCGCGCGGGTGCAGGCCTACCTCGACGGCTGCAGCGAGGCCGCGATCACGGTCAACGTCTCGCTGGCCTACTTCAACAGCTCCAGCACCAAGATGCTGTTCTCGTTCTTCGAGGCGCTCAACGACGCCGCCGTCGCCGGCAACCAAGTGCGGCTGAACTGGTACCACGACGAGGACGACGACACCATCCTCGAATTCGGCCAGGAACTGCAGGACGATTTCGCCGCGCTCGATTTCCACGACCACGCAGTGAGCGGCTAATGACGCCCCCGGCCGCCGCCGACCTGTTCGCGCTGGAGAGCGCGGCCCTGGCCAACGCCAAGGCCGCCCATGCCGATGACGGCGCCGACGCGCGCGCCGCGCTGGCCGAGATGATCGTCCACTACGAACGGTTGATGCGCGAAAGCCGGCGCCTGATCCGCCGCAGCGACCGCGCCGAATTCGACATGAACCAGATGAACCGCCAGCTGCACGAGCTGGCGCAGCAGCTGGAATACCGCGCCACCCACGACCCGCTGAGCGGGGCGCTGAACCGCGCCGCCATCATCGACCAGGCCACCGCCTGCCTGAAGACGCGCGACCTGGCGCTGATCGTGCTCGACATCGACCACTTCAAATGGGTCAACGACGACTTCGGCCACCCGGCCGGCGACACCGTCATCAAGACCGTGGTGACCTGTTTGCAGGATTTTTTCGGGCCGGAGGTGGCGATCGGCCGCGTCGGCGGCGAGGAATTCTCGGTGGTGTGGCCGACCGACTCCATCGACGAGGCGCATACGGTGGCGACCAGCATCTGCGACACCATCGCCGACCAGGTGTTCGGCGCGCCGATCAACCGCCAGATCACGGCCAGCGTCGGCGTCAGCTGGAACCCGGCCGGCACCACCTTCGAACTGGCCTACGGCCGCGCCGACGAGGCGCTGTACGCCGCCAAGCGCGCCGGCCGCAATTGCGTCAAGGTGTATTCGCAGCTGCCGCTGCCGGCCGCGCCGCCCTTGCCGCAAACGCAGCCGCAGCCGATGCCGCACGCGCCGCCCAACGCTACGCCGCCAGCTCCCTCAGACGCCTCAACTCCCTGCCATTGACGCGGCACGCGGCGCGGAAGCCGGAGCTGATGCGGCCATCGGCCGCCGCCAGGCTCCAGAACTCGATCGCCGCCACCACCGCCGCCAGCCAATCGTCGCGCTCCGCCGGCAACGGCAGCGCCGGCGCGAACGCGCGCGGCGGCAGCTCCACCCCGCGCACCGGCGCGTACAGCATCGGCAGCATGTCGTAGGCCGGCGCCAGCGCCAGCGGCGGCTTGCCCTGCGCGCCGGGCACGAAGGACAAGTTCCCTTCATGCATATCGCTGTTGGCGATCAGCCGGCCGAAGTGCCACAGGCGGTTGATGCCGGCGTGGGTGGCGGCGTCGATGTAGCGGTCGGCCAGCATGCGCGCGGCCGCCTTGTTCCAGCTCTCGCCCGCCATGCCGAACAAGGCCGCGTCCAGCGCCGCCCAGCTGCAGACCGCCGAGCGGCCGAAATCGCCGTGGCGGTCGAAGCGCTCCACCTCCAGCAAGGTGCGCTGGTCGTGGCGCAGGATGCGGCTGCGCGCCGCCGGCAGCGCCAGGTGGTTGGCGATGGTCTCCAGCGCCAGATGCTCGCACACCAGCAGGTCGGACCAGCGCTGCGTGCCCGGCGTGTTGTCGTTGCCGGAGAATTTGACGATGACGTGCGCGCGCTCTCCGTCATGCTCGCGGAAGGCGGTGAATTTCGGGAACTCGCCGCCGGCGGACGCGGTTGCCAACCCTTCGGCGACGCCGGCCTCCATCGCGATCGCCGCCTGCCGCGTGTAGGCCTGCTCGATCTCCGCCGATACGATCAACGCGTGGCCGCGCTGCATGGTCTCCAGGTGGCGGCGATAGGCGGCCTCGCCGAGGATGTAGTTGCCGGCGGCGTCCGCGCCCAGCGTCGACAGCACGTGCAGCGTGTCGTCCGCCTGCCACTTCTGCGGATCCGGCCCGACTTGCAGCAGCTCGGCGTAGTTGCGGGCGAAGTTACGGCCCAGGAAG
>Ga0247815_10003370_pt1 | contig 11503 bp, 16 predicted proteins | sample UWRJL194509B1_FD_181014 | JGI IMG/M metagenome (GOLD analysis project Ga0247815, IMG submission 181014) | Plant litter microbial communities from Arlington Agricultural Research Station in Wisconsin, United States - UWRJ-L194-509B-1 | ecosystem: Environmental > Terrestrial > Plant litter >... | reverse complement strand
GGCCAGAGCTATTGCTTCTCGGCGGGCTGACAGCGCCAAGGGAGGCGGTTGATGTGCTCGTAGGAAGGCGGTTCAGTGCACCTGTGGACGCACTCGTCGGAAGTCGACTGGAGATGTTCGATGAGCTGCCACCGGACGATGAATCGTTGCCTGCTGATACCACACCAAACGAAGGCTTGCGCGGGCTCGTATTCGGACTTGGACTAGGGCTTTTCTCCGTGCTCGCTCCCAATCCGTACCCACTCGCACTGAAGCTCTGCATCCGCGAAGTCTCGCCCATACCTGGCCCGGCTGCAAACGTCGCCGCACGAGGACTAGGGTTTGGGCTCGGCCCAGCGCTTCCGCCACCTGTGCCAGTACGCCCGGGGGGATACGCTGATTGCGCTTGCTGCGTTGCAAAGCTGCCGTTTCCTCGTGGACTCGTCTGTGGACTGAACCCTCTCCCTGCGGCCGTACCGGCAGACGAGCTCGCCATGCTGAAGCTGCGCGCATGTGGAATCGTCGTAGGTGGGGCTGGAAACGCTTGCATCCGGCGCAACATGTCGCTCGTGCTGTTTCCGTCATCTTCGCCGTCAGTACCAGCAGAGACAGGCGTGTCGAGAGTCGCAGAGGAAGAGGCTTGACGGGAAGATGCAGAAGATGATTGCTGGCGTGAAGAGGACGTGGTGGATGATGAAGGTTGGCGCATGCGCGGGGGGTTCAGCGGTGCGGAGGCGGCAAACGGATCGCTCAGAGCGAGGTCGCCCATCATGCTATCGCCTGTCAGCGTTGTATCGGCCGTCGATGTCGAGTCATCCGTCTGTAGCAGCCAAGAGCATCAGCAATAAGAACGACGGGCCGCGCACAGCTGCGTACGCACCCGCTCACGGCCATGCAGTCTATGATCGTTTGGCGTCGGGCTTTCGCGGTCTGAGGTGCTCCCAACCCGGTTCTGCGTGCGTGACGATTGGTTTCGGCCGGCACCAGGAGGCGGGCTGACAGCGTGCGTGCTTGTTGCTGGTGATATTACCGTGCTCGACGGGGGCGGACTGAGTACTCGAGTAGTCTGGTTCGGCGTGCCACCAGCAGAAGAAGATGGGGGCGGGCTGAGGACACGGCCACTGGTAGCGTTCGGTGGCGGACTGATTACACGCGACCCGGTACCACGCCGACTGGCCGGCGACGCTCGCCCGACTGCCGGTGAGCTGCGGCCGGATGAAGGGAGCTCGGCGTTGCGGCTGGGTGGGCTGAACATGCTCGCAGGTGGCCGCACGACGCTGCTCGCGGGTGGCATCAACTCGGTGCCAACTGCGGAGCTCGCGCGAGACGTCGGACGGTTGGAATTTGACGCAGAACCGACGCCGACGCTCCCGGGTCTACTTGCAGGTTCGGCGAGGATACTGCCGCGGAAGCTGACGGCTGTTGGGCTGCTCGTAGCGCTTGCGCCGCCAGAAGCAGGAATAGGCGTGAGCAAGCCACTTGGGTTGGTTGTATTAGTGCTCGATCCGGAGGTCGGTCGTTTGGCGAAGACTGCTTTCTTGAGTTTGGTAGTGAACTGGACGTCGGAAGCGGAGAACTGGCCGACAACGCCCTCACAGTAGCCCTGCATGAAGAAATGAGACGCTTGTCAGTACGTGCAAACCCCTAGGTGAGGAAAGTGACGAGAAAGTAAGCAGCCGAGGGATGTGGGGCAACTGCTGAATATCGAAGACCCGAAGATCATAGCGCAAGGACACACTACCACCAGCAGGAAACCAGTTCATGCGAAGAGCGACTCATAGCCACTCAATACGCGCCGAGGACGTCGAGCCGTACTGGATTCGGAGACGTACAACATGAACGGCAGCGGTCAGGTGGGCGGCGGTTGCGCGCGGGGAAGAAAGGGTGGCCGATCTGCAAGTCACGAGTTTGAAGGCACAAAGAGGACCATGGTCGGGTAATCGAGGGTGTGCGACGCGAACGAAGTGACAAACAGGGACAAGAGCACGACAGCGACGGCTGGCGGGGTTGAAGCGTGAAGAGAGTGAGTGCTAAGCCCTTGGCAGCGACATGACGGGTGAACTGCGAGTCTCGACCCAGTCGTGAACGAGACGGTGAAGAGCCTGAGAGTGAAGCTGAGAGGCAGACTTCTGGATGGCAGGACTGGCGGCGCGGAATGACGTGACGTGCAGACAGCAGATCAAAGAAGCAAGCATGGAACCGCAAGCCAGGAAGGGTTATTCGGGAAGACAACGCGCCAACAGACGGTTGATGAGGACGCACACCGGAAGGGTGACAGGTCCCTTCCACTCAAATGAGCCCGTTCCCACGCCGACGTCGACCTCAAGAACTGCCTGCAACACTGGCTGAACTGGCCAAGGAGACCCGTATCATGCGACGAGACGGCTTGCGCAGAACGAGGAGAGCCATCCGAACCCTTACTCACCAGAAACCGGCCTTCGTCGCTAAGCTGAACCAATACTACAATCTCGTCGCTCTGTAATAGTACATGGTCAGCTATACGTCTCGGAAAAACGAACAGCCAAGAGTAGAAACTGACCTTGAGGAACATAAGATCCTCCGCGCTCTCTGCAACGCAGTCCTGAACGGCCACACAACGCCCAATTCCGCCCTTGAGCGCGAACCGCGTCCATCGCGCCAGGTTTTGCGCATCCATAATGCGACGACTTGGATTGGATTATGCGCGCGCGAGGTACGACGTAGAAATCAGAATGCCGCGCAATTATCGTTCGTTGTTCTTGGGGTCCAATAGTTTCCAGACACAGTAGTCCAGTAGTTTTCATGCGCGGGGGGAGCTTGTATGAAGAGAGAAGAAGATGCGGGCGGCGGCGTCAGCGAGGACGCGCGACGGCGCGGGGGTCGAGCGCAGTGGTGAGAAGAGCGCGGCACGCCCGGCTGCGGCTGCTTCCGCTCGATCATCAAGCTCGCCCAAACATTGCCATTTGATTTTCACTCAGAGTGGCCGCAGCACCCTCATCGTTCCTGCCAAACACAGTCTACATTTTTTTGCATGAACTATTCCAGTCATTCTGGAATCAGTTGTTCCTACGGTATTTTTTCACAGCTCCCTTAGATGTGAACCACGGTCCGAAACACGGTCCACAATTCTTTGCAACCCGCTCCACAGAGCCATAAATGTCCCATTCACATTTCAACTGTTGATGACAGGCCAATTTCACATTTCATGTTCGTGTGAGGCTGAGAGTCACAATTCACCACTGGTTGGATTCACAATTGACATATCCTGTCACCACATTCCCTCAGTTTCGATTGCAAGCCAGGGGAATGTGGTTAGTGAAATACATGGGCTGGGGTGACCTGCTCAGGTCATGTGTCAAGTCACCCCTTGGGTCAGGTTGGGGTCCAGGTGTTGTGGCAACACCAAAGGAGTCTCCAAAAACAAAAGTGACACCCTCAAGGATAAAGGACTTGACTGAAGAGGAGGATGAGTAAGAGGAGGTGGTGGTGGTGGTTGAGATCTACTGTGGCAAAGGACTCAACCAGCTCAAATCTAAGGAAGGAAGAGTGTGAGGGGTGGGATGGTTTATATACACTAGCAGTTCCCTCACTTCGCTTTGGGGAAAGAATGTGGCGGGTCAGGCATGTAAACCCAGTTTGCAAAACAGGTTAATGCACAGTGCCCAGATGGCGCAACACAGTGCTTTTGGTTTGCTTCGGATTTCTTCCACCGTAACTTGCTTCTTCCTTCTCCTGCTAGCTTGTCAACTGTAGTTCTTCATCATTCACTCTAGCTGTGTTGCTTCTTTTATTTGTTGTCAGTGCATTCCCTTCTACTTCATAATCCCTGTTGAAGGTTGAGCTGGCACCAATGCATGGACCAACCAGTTCATTCTGGCCAGAACTGGTCAGCATCTCACATACACTCGTACTATCTCATATCAGTCCCCTGTTACGAACGTGCTCGACGGGTTTGTCCGAGACACGTCCGGGTACTCCGGTTGAAGTCCGAAGGGTTCCGGCGTACCTAGACGGTCCTGAGTGTGTTATTAACACACCCGAGTCCGAGGGCTTGGCTGGTGACGAGTTGAAGGGGTCGGAGGTGAACGGAGACTTGACAATAAGTACGACGAAGTAGTAGACAAGAAGTCCGAGTCTTCCGAGCGATCCGGAGCAAAACTTAGAGCGGAGCGACGTCTCAACGAGAGCCTGGTGACGGAGAGCTGATCGGAGTCAGATCCAGACAAGGGTTGAGGAGCGTATAGTCGTGGCTCGTAGTGCGGGCTCGAGGAGGCAAGAGATCGGACGAGAGTAGGAGAGTCGAGTTGTCGAAGTCGATTCCAAATCTAGCGAACAGTACAGGCAAGAGCGCAGACTTAAATACTCGAGCCGAGGGCGTGAAGGGAGAGAGCGGACACCGAGTAAGCAGGCGCGAGGCTTTGGAGATACAGGCGAACACGAGGCAGCATGCACTGCGGACACGTGTCGGAGACAGCGGAGCAAGAGCGGGTCCGAATGTCAAAGCAGGGTCACGGGCGACAAGTCCGAGAGGCGATGCGAGACATGTCCATGTATATCGGAGAGACGGAGAAGGGACTTGGGCAGGAATGCTAGACGGAACCGGAGATACGGAGCGGGGCGGAGAAGCAAGATCAATACGAGATAGGGGTCAGAGACGGATCGGAGAGACCGGAGATGGGACTTGGACGCGTGGGGCGGGGTGTGGAGGCACAGCCGTAACATCCCCATAGTCTCCTGAATGCACTTTAATATTCCATTGTACTCTAGATGCACCTTCAGAGCTAATAAAGAACGGCCGAGCAGCCCAACTGCTCGACAGTTGACGTCTATGTACTGTTACGCCTGTGCCTTGGAGTTGACGCGCAGGGAAACCGACACCTCGGAGTGACAAGGAGTGGACGAGCGAGAAAGGAAATGAGTTGCTGAGAGACCTGGAGTGACTCGGAGTGCCTGAGAGACAACAGGGATGGTTAAATCTTGTGCTGTAGTGATGGAGTGGAGTAACACGAGAGTGACAAAGAGATTCAGAGAGGGTTCAGCAGAGTCGATTTTCTAGCTAAGGTGTAAGTACATGCAGCTGTGGCTTTATATACTAGATGGCAGAGAATCGGGCTGAGGCCATTTGGCCAATGTGACAAGTATGGACTGCTCGGAGTGAGTCCAAGTTCTGAGGAGTGAGCTGGACAGTTCTCGGTCTCAAGGCGGAGCAGGGTCTGTGATAATCGGAGTGGAAGTGGAGTGCAAGCGGAACGAATCTTGTGAATATAAAGGAGTCAAAAACTCGGACTGAAAAGGAGTGTCAGGAGTGCAAGGAGTGCTCCGAGATTCCGGAGTGCAAAGGAGTGCGCAGAAATCAAGGAGTGAAAAGGAGTGCGCAGAGATCAAGGAGTGCAAGGAGTGAAAAGAAGTCAAAGGAGTGGATGGTATGTGTGAAGGCTCATCAGGGGCACAGGACGTGACATGTACCTTCTGTCCAGATATGGTGGCTATTCAAATTCATGGCCAAAAAATTGAACTGTTTCTGCCTGAATATCTCATGTTTGTGCTCACTTTGAGACACATGAACAAAAAATTACGGTTTGAAAAGTTGTGGTTGATTAGATATGAGAGATTTGATGGCACCAATTTTTATTGACAGTCATTAAGAGTTTGCTCATTGAAGAGATTAGTTAGGTTAGGTTATGCAAAATAAGAATCCTGAAATGTATCCCCCAAAACCCGAAGGGGGTCGCCATGGAGGAGGCCAGATGCCGCACAGCGGCGTCTGGCCAGGGGGCGACCCCATAGGGTTTTGGGCAACACTGAGAAATACGGAGCTTGATAAGAGGTTCATAATTGGTATATAAATCTAAGTGAGAAATGTTGTGTACAGAGCGGCAGAGCTCAACCACTGATTTGACTGATTTGGTAAATTCGTCCTGATCTGTCTTGAACTTCCAAAACCTTTAAAGCCCAAGTTAAACACGTTATTATCTAAAGCTTTGCCATTTGAAGTTTTTGATGGCATCATCTGGTACTTTGCAAATGTTGGCAATGAATTTGATTAGCCACTATACCCCCAGGATGTCAATCCCATGCACTCGCCATGCCTAATTTCCCACAGATCTGGGTGTCTTAGTCCAGGTGATTGATTTGCGCCAAATTTTGAACTCCAAGCGAGATGAAATTACTTGGCGAGTGTGGATCAAGACTTGCTGTGAAATGGGCACCAAATTCCACTCCTTAGATGAGAATGAACATGTGTCTGCCCCTGTGCTGGGTGGCTGATAAATATGTGAGTTGGTGTCAGTAACAACTGTCCATATGGCATGTAGTGTAAGTTGACAATGATATCCCGTTCTGAGACAATGATATTACCAGTCTGAGACGATACACTTCGCAATCCGAGATGATGACCTACTCTGGGGTGCTACACTTGGGCTGCTGATGTGATATCATACTTATCTGGTCTGTAATCTGAGAGGGAATTCGGGAAAGTTATCCAAAATGTACAGCATCAATGTGTGATGTGTCAGGATTCAAAATTAGTCGAAATGTCGCGAAATCAGAATTTAAAGCCACCAGGGAGGCATTTGGCACATGATTACAGAGGTTTAATAACTTTACGTAGTGATTGTCATTTGATGCACCCAATGGAGTATGTGAAGATGTATTAGTAGTTCAAGTAGGATAGTCAATGGCAGAATCTCCAGTGGTAGGTCCAAATCCTGACCTGTAATAATGTGTGGCACACGTCATGGATCTTGTGAATGTTGAATATGTGAAATAAGGTGAAGAGCAAGTGGGAGGCAAGCATGATGCCTCACTGGTGCATTTGAATGGTCAACAACTCTGATTTTGCGACATTTCGACTCATTTTGAATCCTGACACATCACACATTGATGCTGTACATTTTGGATAACTTTCCCGAATTTCCTCTCAAATTACAGACCAGATAAGTATGATATCACACCAGCAGCCCAAGTGTAGCACCCCAGAGTAGGTCATCATCTCGGATCGCGAAGTGTATCGTCTCGGAACGTGAAGTCATCGTCAGTTAACGGTTTTTGCTTCCGTATTTTTGTCGTGCTTAGGCATGTTATGGTAGGCAACCTCAGGAGGCCGCAAGGCCAACTGTGTCTGTGTGCGGCACAAGAGGCCACAATTGCCGGTTGTCCCATCCCTACCGAGGGAGGTAATCCATCTTAAGTCTGTTCATACTTTTATGCATACCTACGGACTTCCTTGACCATTCAGACTCAATACAAACTACATGCTGCACAGAAGGGGAGATGGAGGCGAAACAAATGAGTACAGCAATGTCCAGCAATACTACAAAATGACCTCCTCATTGTCAGAGGGGACCTCCAACTCCACTGCCCACTTACTGGTCTTCTTGAGGTACTGAGCAACCTTTGCTGTGGTCAGGAACTTAGTGCAAAGCCAGTTTCCAACACAGAGGAGTGCCCAAAGTGACTCCACTGACAGTCGGTTGCAATGCTTAGTATGAAAGTTCCCACTGCAGCTGAATATCTGCTTGACATTGACCGATGTTGCTGTTCAGAGTGTGTCAGGTCCAGCAGGAAGCAGGACAGAATGAGACTCATGTGGGATGGCATGATAGTCACATGCCATGTGTGATAGCCTTGGGTACCACCTGACATTGTCGTGCCACCACCAAAGCACATCAAAGACCTGGCTCCTGCCACCTACGCCCACTTGATAATCTTGTACATTGCTTTTGATTTTCAGGGTGTTGATGCTGAGCTTGCTGAGTAGAGTGCTTTTTCAACCTTAGCACATGTGACATCTGCAAATGAGATCTCGTCGTCAGCAGCATGGTTGAGGTCTGGTGGTGGCAAGTCCGGGAGGTGTGGGAGAGTTTGATACAGCTCACCGCAGAGTGAAGTGCACTTGTCTGCATGTGATGTTGCATGCAACATGCCTGGACCTCTGTCAATTGCAGGAGATGGGTAGTTGCAGGTGTCTTTGGACCAGTCACAGAAGCCAAAAATGTTGTGGCCACTTGCCTCCTTGAGCATCTCATTTGCCCACTGGGTGGGTTTGTGCTTGGCAAACTTCTTGAAGAAATTATTTGCCTTGCAGATGCAGGTGTGTGCAGCTCAGTCGTGAATACCAAGAGTGCAAAGGGAGTGTGTGTTGGCCTTGGCATTCACAATCCTGGCTGCCACTGACTTGAGGTCAGTGTCATACCACAGTTTGGCTTTGTGCTTGGCTGCTGCATGTCGGCTGTCTTGAGAATGGCAGTGTGCATGGCCTCCCCAAGTGTTTCCGCCACTTTGTGAATGGCATGTTCTGTTAGCACTGGATCTTGTTGGAGGGGGGCCTCAAGCTTGGGATGGGGCTTAGTGTGTAGGTATTATGAGAATACCGCCTACCACTCTTCCTTGACAATATCTTTGACGTTGTGTTTCTGTCCACAAAGGTTGACAGTCTCCTGCAGGTCATTTCCAATGATTCAGGTTGTGCTGATGTGATCTGATGCACCTGAGAGTGGTACATCGAGCTGCCAGTTCTTGATCAGGTCAATCTGGCACGCGACTGCGTTGGAGAAAGTATGGTCAAGCACCAAGTCCCTGTTCTTCCTGAGGCATGTGATCTTGCCCTTCTGGTTGTGCATGAGGAACTCATGGCTGTCGAGCCACTCAACCATATCTGAGCAGACACTGTGTGGCGGCTTGTCATCTGCAGACCAATATGGGTGGTGTAAGTTCCAGTCACCTGCAAGAATGATAGGTCTGTTTTGTGGTTGGTTGAGGGTGCACAGGATGTACACTGCAGAAGTTTGCCTCTTGGCATGTTGCGGCGGGTTGTAGATGTTGACGATGGTGACAGTTGGCTGTCCTGGCCGCACAACATCAAAAACTAGTAGGTCTGCACAGGAGGTAATTTTGCTGCAGTGTACAAGTTCAAAGTCCGGGCAGCTGCGGTGGTATACCATGACACGTGGTGATGGGGGGGGATTAGTTGGCTGGCACAGGAAACCCAACTACAACCAAACCAAACACCAAACTTAAACACACACTGACACACAAACACACATGTGCAACTGTGAGAGGCTTGGGAGAGGTGAGCAAGGTGAGAAGGACCAGGGGAAAGGGCAGAAGGCCGACGCAAAGAGATAGGATACAAGGAAGATGGAAATGTGCGCGCACAATGGCACACCAGGAACACCGAGACAGAGAAGCGAGAAACCATAGGTGATGCTCACGGCAACAGATCAGGGAAGTTGGAATGGAAATGCAAGAGCAGAGCAGAAAGAGCTAGGGGAATTGATGAGGTGGATCACGAGAGAGAGCCGAGGTAGGAACTGAGGAGGTTGAGAGCATGGGTTACTTTAGATCTGAGCACAGAGGACACCTAGAGATGACAGCAGGAGGGAAAGAGTCTATATTGGGTCCCTCCAGCAAGAGTGTGTGTACAAAAGGGGTTGTGACTCAATAGTGCGCAGCCAACATGATGGAAGAATGAGAACAGACAACCAATGTCTGATATGTCAGCATCCCGGACCAGCTTCCAATGCCACATGACATCGGTGAGTGCCAAGTGGTTGAACAGCCATGCAGTGTCTAATGTGTTTTCTGCATGGCTCAAACCAGCAGCCTCCTTTGGCTGCTGTTTTGTGGGCAGGTGTTACCACTACACCACCTCGCCCCGCCTCACCCAACTTGGTCCAATAAACTATCTTATCTGCCTGATACTATTGCTTGCATGCCTTAGCCGTTGAGCCTGCCGCCCCCCAAGACCAGAAGGCCCAAAGCTTGCAGGCTTGGCCATGGCAACATATGCCCAGCTTGCTGCAGATGTTTTGGTCACGCAATCAGAGCTGAAATGCCTCACCGCCCAAAAGGCACCATTTCCATCCTGGTCCTCACCACTGCCATCAGCAGCATCATTGTTGCCAGATATCTGTACGCAGAGAAGTTTTCTGACCATTGCACCAATGCCCTTGTCATGCTGGATGCCTTGGATTTCCATGGCGGTGGCCGTGGAAGACGACATGCAACATGTCAGATGAGGAACCCCGGGCGGTGTGTGTGCGTATGTAGTACTTACCCAGTCCTCCTCCAATCCATAGTCTACGCCTTGAACAGCTGTCCATAGCCCAAGTTGGAGCCGCTCTGATTGGCTTGCAGCAGCCGCAGCGCTGAGGTGCTGTACAAATTCAGCTGGCGACAAAGGGGGCTTGGAGGGGCGGCTAACGGCAGCGCAAATGGCAGCCACTGGCACTCCGGAAGGCATCTGATAACATGGGACATGAGACGACAACTGCCGTGTGCACCAGGCAAAGCAAGTTTCCGTACTTCTTGATCATTCCATCCAGCTTGTTTGGCGGCATCTGTTACCACATTACGGAGAAACCTTGATTACATCTCCAGCACAGCCGGTAGGTACTTCCAGGGCATTGTCAATGGCAGACACCGTGTGGAGACTGGCATCCGGCTGGAGAACAATGTGCCATTGCTTGACAGAAACAAGTGCGGCCAATCTGTCATCATCGTCCAGCTCTTCATCCTCAAGCACAGTGGCAGCTGCATCAAGTTTGTCTGTGACGGCAGCCACACAAGGACAATGGACCTGGTAGCAGTGCACCCATGGAGCCAGAGCTCTTGCAAATCACTCAACAGACTCGTCTTTGGCATGTTCAATATCCTCAAATTGGAGCATGCCAAGGCCAAGGGCCAGATCTTTGACCATGTGCTGTTCCTACTCCTACGTATGGATTGATCAATTGATTGCCGTACATGTGCAAGAGATTATGTACTGGAGTTGCTTGTGCATTTGCGTTTCCGGTGGCAATTCCCTCTCGTACAATGAACTTGGCGGGTCTGACAGCAGTGCACCTCTGATGTATGCCACCTGGAGCCCAAGAGTGTTGCCTAGGTCGGCAAAGGCACAACAATTTAGCTGCTTGTCAAAAGGTGTTTGCTCTAGGACTTGTGGGTCACACATGGTGATCATGGCTTCAATGATGTATGGTGCCGCAGACATGATGAGTTGAGAGGGTAAGTATGAAAACGGGTGTGCCACCAGCTAACCCTAGTCTAGGTTGTTGACTCCTCGTCCTCGTCCTCTCTCTCTCCCACTATGGCATTGAATGACAATATGATCAGCTACATGGACCAATCTGTGCAGGCAAGCCAGGTGCAGCCGTGCCCACAGCTATTTGGCAGCATGGCAAAGGGTAAAGCCAAGCTGTCCTGCTGGATCTGGCAACTGTAGCCATGGGAGACAATCTTGTTCAACTGGCAGTGAGCAGTCATACACACACATTTTTCCTACCTAAGCACAAACTCAGCCATATCTTTTTGAGCAGATGAAACCCATTTGAGGCGGTGAGCCGCCAAGCAGCAGCAAAGAGGTTCCTAGAAGTGCCGGACCCACTAGCACTCCAACCAGTACTGGAAACACTGGCAAAGATCCAACCCCTGAAAACCCCAATTGTCAATACAGGCAGGTATCTACAGGAGGAAAGTGCAAATAGGTCAACGGTGAGTCCTGGTTTACCGTCTGTTGGCTACAGGCGTCCGGTCAACTAAACTA
>Ga0247815_10003369_pt1 | contig 11505 bp, 11 predicted proteins | sample UWRJL194509B1_FD_181014 | JGI IMG/M metagenome (GOLD analysis project Ga0247815, IMG submission 181014) | Plant litter microbial communities from Arlington Agricultural Research Station in Wisconsin, United States - UWRJ-L194-509B-1 | ecosystem: Environmental > Terrestrial > Plant litter >... | reverse complement strand
AGGGGCCGAATGGTCGGTCCACGAATGGCAAGCCGGACTCGAGGCAGGTGTCATTGCCGCATGCTTCACAGGTCTGCGCAGCAATGGCTCGTCCACTACCATGTGCTATACTGCCACGGAGGACGACGATTTCGCAGTTCAGGGCCACGAGTGTCACGCGCGTCTCGCCTGTGGCACAATCCATGACACCACAAAGCCGATGCTCCGAAATGGGTGCCGGATTAACAACGACGTGCCAAATACCCTCGATTACATCCTTGGCCAATATGTCAAGGTGGATATTGGAGGGCAATGGCATAACCTGCCTGCGGCGCCCCAGAAGTCATCGAACGCCGATGGAGAAGCAGCCATCCCCAGTACAAACCCGATGACTGTGTACCGCCTGGACAGCACGGCGTGCGCGACCGGAATTCCCGGAGCAGTACATGGCCAATTCGAGGTTGGGAAGCCATTGTGCGTTCGCCACTGAACATGTCCGTTCATTTCGCCCCGTTCATCCCGTCGCTTCGTAGCAGCTGCTTTCCTGACCCATCTCAATGAATGTATTAGTATGAATGTATGAGATTCTCTTCGTCCTTGTCTGTCTTCGCACCCTTTGTCTTCGCGCTCATTTTTGTCTTCTTCTGCGACTTCCGAGGCGATCTGTATCTTTCCTGAAGCATGGGGAGTTGGTAGATCGTGCCGGAGCCCAATAAGCGTAGCCTTAGATAAACACCCGAAGCTCCCAGTGTAAGCCACAAGAACCACCCAAAAATAAAGTGACCAGTCTTGTTTAGTGCAAATGCGGCGGTAAGTGTTCGGGAGCGCCAGGGAGACAAGGCTTGGATATGGTCCCGAAACAGCGTCCGTCAGAAAGTCACGTCATCAGGATCCGGTGTCAGGGCAAGAGGAATGATGCGGTGCTTTTCGTCAGCGCGAAAACGTAAGGCGAGGCATGCTTATTGTAGCGTGGATGCCGAACGGACGCGGCATGGCTGGGTAAACTCACTCTATACGCATGGCGAGTGAGTCTCCCAGAGGAATCGGGGGCGCTTTCTTGAAACCAATATGAGTTGAGTTCGGGTGTCGGCTTAAACCTTCTATACATCCAGTGTACGGCGATTGAGGGTCGTGAGAGGCAGGCGCATGGACTATGGCGAGGCGATGGCACCTGAAGACTGGAAAGGGATGACTTATAAAAGGCGTAGTTAAGACCGGGGCCAGGCTGCTCCAACGACGAGAGCAGTCAAGATGCCACGGTCTGCTAGTAGTATATCGTGGTGCTGAAGAGGCAGGTCGATGCTTGGTTGCTGAACAAAGTCGAGGCCTTGACCAACGCTCTGAACGAGTGACTCGTTCAATGAGAAGGCAGCGAAGGGGCGACGACGCCGATGAGGGAAAAGCCAGGAGTGGGGAAGAAGGGAGAGGAGGGCCGGTTGCCGCCTTGGGCCGGCGATTCACATGATTTAATTCCTCCTCCCCTTGAACTCGCCTGAATACCACGCTCAGAGGTTGCCAACTTGTACACTACGCGGTCTCCATTTTAAGATAGCGGTTGTCGTCGCGCAACTATCGCCTGTAGGAATTTTCGCCGCGCCAATGGCGCAACTATCGATAGGGCCTGTGGCCAGCACAACCCATCGCCTCCGACCAGCAGGATATTGGACTATGCCTTCGTTCAGAAAAGGCCGGCAGGTGACAAAACCCTGCACCAGTCTAGGCGGGAATGCGGCCGTGTCAAAACACAATATGATCCATCGACTATGGCACACGAGTTTCGTTGTCCCATGGACGAATTTATGAAGCCGGCGGCCGCCCAGTGTTGACGGCCTCGGATACTCGTAGGGCCACATGAGCAGTGGTGGCCGCCCGGGCCGTAGCAGCGGTCCGACAGGCCGCTGCGCCTTGATGATTGCCCTGAGCCCCGGGCCTGCAGGAACAAAGTCGCTCCGCCAAGTTTTAGTAAGTTGCTTGGAATGCTGCAGACTGAGTTGGGCTAACCAAAAAATGTTGCGAATTTAGACCGCCCTGTTGCCCTCGCTGTGAACATCTCGATTCTGCTCCTTTCCGTACAGGACTGAAACGCTCGTACCAAACGAATTAAACGCCTATAGCACGTAGAAGATGTTACAGCTACATGCGCAACAATCAGGGCATATTCTCTCCAGTGCACAGTCCGTCACGAGACCCAGATCTCGGCACCTGAAACCCCGAAGCACTGCCGTCGGTTCACTCGCAGGTAAACAGCACAAGAATGTTCTAGAGCACCTTCAAGCGTCACAGCATCACGACACCGAGTCTAACATGCCAGCCGGTACGGAGGCACCAAGTCAATCGCAGGTCACCCACTTTGTAGCCCTGCATTGTTCGAGCGGTCGACCCGCGGTATTTTATCTGGCGGGCGGTTGGTGCGTAGCGTGCGCAGCATTGCGGTTTTCCACGAACACGAACGAAAACGACTGCGTAGCCCGTTGCTCACAGAGATGTCTCGATTCACCACGGACCGTAGCAACAAAATCAATGAGCTGATTGAGCGCTGCAAGAGAGAACCGTTCGCAACTCGCGGGCATGTTTGGGGCTGCTCGTCTGGACACCGAGCCGCAGAGACCGGCGTATACATGCCAGTTGAGCAGTTCCCACCACCCAAGAGCAGAAGCCTGCTCGCAATCCGGAATTCTGTCGGGACAGTCGACGAAGGCCGCTTGGGGTGAGGGGGAGAGGACAGATCGCAATCGGTGCAAGCACGGCGACATCACGGCTTCTCAAAGCATCCGTCTCTGTTTGTACAACCACTGAACCTTATAACACACACCAGTCTGGGTCATGTGCACCTTGTCTTTGCGTGGAGCGTCTGGCTAACCACAGTTTGACACGGCTTTCGGGTGACAGCCAAGCGCTCTGCGACGCCCGATCCGTGACAACAGACCTGCATCCAGTGACAACCAGTCACTGAGCAACGGGCGTCACGGCCCTGTCCACATTCATTTGTGACTTCGCGACATGGCTGGATCCGAGCCTGCTGCATGCTCGGAGGCGACAACGAGACCGTACATCATGCATCCTGACTACAAAAGCTGGTCCGAAGTCGAACCCGGTGCCATGGCTTGCCCCCCTGGTTTCGTTCCGCAGCAGCAGAAGCAGCTAACGCACGCCGAGTGCCTCGACGCTCATCGGAGACCTTTCAACAACGAACTGTTGTCTCAGGAATGCAGGCGATCACACTTGAGTTTCTGTCGCAAGTCGATGATTCATTGATGCCGGCTAGAACCCGCTTCGCGGCTTTGTTACACAACTTGATGAATACAGGCCAAAATTGCATTGAGAGACTGGTCATGAGCACACGGCCCGTTAAACTGTCATCACGCAGTGTTTCACAGACCAGATCCTCTCCAACCCGCTCTCGTCCCATATCTATCATGGATTTATCTGTGGCTTAGTTTCATTTAACTTGTTTACTTTTCCCATCTTGCAGCCCTCTGTTCGGTCTCCTTCTTCGTCTCCAATCGTCTCCCGAGCTCCTTGCACCATCCTGCAGAGTGCCTGGAACCCACAGTCTTGCATCCCCATTGGACCCATCGTCATCTTATCCATTTAACCCATTTTATAATATTATGAGACTTAGCCTTTAGGTTCGAAGTTGTGAAGGTCTTGTTTACAGCCCACTCCAGGACCACGAACCCGCTGGAACCTGCTCCCTTTGATCCCCTCTCAAAGGTAAGTCCAGGTTCATCTTACTCTGACTCACTCTGGCTTGTTCAGCATCCTCGCTGCAGGCTCGTCTCTTTGATCTCCTGAACACTTCCTCGCATTGTCTTTGAAACTGAACCCTACCCGGACTCTCCGATTTTGAACCCCTTCCTTTGCGCTAGCAATGGCTCAGACTATATCCATCTAATGTATTACCCCGTTGCCCTTCTCACCCGTGTATAATCACCCGTGCTTCTTCTCTTACTGCTCGTTGAACTCGGACTAGCGCACCGGGATGACCAGCAATGACAGGCCAGGGCGTCGAAACGCCGTGCGTGCTTGGCCAGCCAATGAAAAAAGCTTATCTAATATTCGGTCAAACCGCGGATCATTAGACCCCCCTCCTCCCTTTCATCTTTTAATAGTCTGGCGAAGGTCTCGTTCTAGCCGGTCTGCTGCTAAATTCTCATTCTTCTGATTGTAGCTACGTATCATTTGCAATCAATACGCATGTGTGACAACTCGGCGCTGCTTCAATTGGCACCCTGCCAGCGGCACGTTTCTTGGCGGCGTCCTAACCCACCAAATGATGCGCATGGCACTCTGCCACAGAGACATCCTCTCAGTAAACGCTACTATAAGATCTGCAGGTATTCTGTACGCGACAATTATTTGGCCGACGCGGTGACAATGCCGTCATGTTCAATCGCCACAGCAGCAACCGGCCCGTTCGTCACAGCGGGTGCACAATTCCAGCTCCTTCAATATCAATCTCGCGGTCACTACGACAGCGCCTGCAGCATAAATTCATCAAGCTGAGCTTCTGAGGGGCGAGGGCGAGGTGCCCGCATATCCTGGCGACCTGGGGCAGGGTTTTCTCGATGACGCAGGACGTAACCTCAGGTTTCAACGCAAGTGCGCAATCAGAATTCATTGACATCCGACTGACAAGAAACCTCAGCCTCTTCCCCGACAGCATGCGGACATTCTTTCCCCTCAGTTATATACTCGATCTATGGTGTTTGTTACACATCAGTGATACATCTTCGCCCTCCTCATTTTCAACTTCGCCCTCGATCGTATACGCAAATCTGACCTCTTCTACTTTTGATTAACCGCGTCCTGTCATTGCATATCCAACTTGATGACTATATCGACATGTTGCAATCACAAGCCAACTGTACCTCACAGCCGAACTTATTGGCAACTTTGATGTGACATGCAGCCTCGAGCCCGCCTGGTACCTCGTTGAATCAAATATCCCTCATACGGAACATGTGTATAGAGTCTTTGCAAAAGGCATGATCTGCTGTGCGATGAGTTTGTGTGACTGTTGATAGTTTCCCAGTAAACCGAGAAGATGCGACGAGCTTCTTCGGGCAACTACAGTAGCCGGTCTGGTTGTGATTCAATTCAATGACTAGTTGAATTCAGGACCTGGACACGAGATGTAGAGCATGACGAGCGCAGGGCAGAATGACTGTGAGACCAAGTACGGGGAGAAACGGACTGAATTCTTGACCCACTGCACTCGGCATTGATGCATGCAATCGCGAGGCATACATAATGAAATTCCAACAAATTTAGTGCATAGAAGGACATGAGGAGATACTGGAGAGCCAATTCAAACAAAACAGCAGACGACATAGTCGATCCACACGCACTACAGATGGTGACAACAAAAGAGTTAGACCGCTGAGACAAAGCGGCAGCCATCCCCAATACCCACTGCTGGATAATGATCTGTGGCGTGATTGAGGAAGACGTGTCAGAGCACGTAGGATTAAGCTTCAGTCCGACCGCGCATCGGTCCATCCCGCTCCCGTATAAAACGGAGCGGAGCCTGTACATCCATCGTTTCCTTGCTTCGAAGACTCAAGAGATCGATTCTTCTCGCTATCCATACAGGATTCATCCACCGTGTAACCACGGTTTCCGACAAGACGTACGGTACAGCATCACATTCTCTCACTGCACGCAAGGTCAGATATGGTTCGAGTATCGTCAGTGTGTCACGCGTGACGATACTGAAATACCGCTCGAATATCGCAGGCATAACGCTCTGAGCCGCGTTATGCGTGCGATACTCGAATTTAGGCCGCCATACTCGTGCGATACTCGAACGATATTTGACCTTGCAGGCAGTGTCTCGAATTTAGTTTGACGCCAAATCTGAGCGAAAGTACATCCTGTGAGAGTTTCTGCTCGTCCGAGTCTACAGCGGGATGACATGTAACAGGCGTACGCACCGCTGGAGGGACGAGTGGAGTGCTAGGCATGAGCGGGTGTCGGGTGGCAAACAAGCATGCGGAGGGCATACATGAGGCAGGAGAAATGCGGGCGTGGGGTCTTGTACAGATGAGCGAGTGGGAACGAAATGGATCGACGGTGTTGCGATACTCAAACTAGTCTCCACGAGAGTGCTGCAGAGCGTGCCAAAGGAATGATGCGGGGATGAGATGATGAAATGTAGGAGACACACAGCCGGTGCCGCGGGAGGAGCAACAGAGATACGAAAGCGATGAAGATATAGAACGCGTAACGCCAAGGAGCAGAGTCTAAAATCGTAGGTAGTTTTTACTTCTTAGAGCTCCCTTCTGTGCCGCGACTAAGCGAGACCAAGGGTAATCATGAACTGCTCGACGATGGCAAAGGTCGGCGACTCTGGCTGGTGGCAACCATGTGCGAGAGCACGCTTCCCCTCGACGTGACGAGACCCACAAGTGCAGTCGATATCGGCATCGGGGCACTTGTATATGTCCCAGCACCGTGTCTCGTATTCGCTCCTCAGCGAACCGGTGAGGCAGACTCCTACGTCCTGGATGTTGGATACCTTGTACAAAGGTGGAATACCCATAAATTCGGCCGTGGAGACTTTATAAAAAGCCACTGAAGCCGCGGTGTGATTGCCGTAGATGTGCTCGTGTTGAATACGGGCGATGTCACCGTCACATGTGGCGGGAGCGGGTGCGTCAATGTAGAAATCTGGGTAGACACAGTGACGTCCGTTGCGAATCTGCACAACCGAGCTGCCTGCGTACGATGTAGCCGCGGACAAGTCGATCGCGGCGACGGTGGCAATGTATGCGGCGAGGACAAGAACGCGACCGCTGACGTTGGACGTGGTCAGGCTGCATAGAGCGGCGTGTGAGCTACATTTATGGCTGGAACTAGTGATAGCGTAGCTGCTTACGGTGAGCATGGAGTCGTACGATTAATCGCGGGGATGTGTCGGGCGATTGTAGTCGAATAGGGTGTTTCGTCCACAGTTGTGGGCATGCTCACGTGAAGACAGCGCGTGGCGCCGAGGTCGCAGCTCAAGCGCATGCTGTGAGATGGACAATGATGTTCACTTCCAGAGAGAAGCAACAGTGAGAGATGGTAAAGCCAAGGTCTGGGGCGTGCCGCGAGCATTTGCCATCCCCAAATTTCCCGTCAACCTCGATCTTACCGTAGATGCAGTGAGAAGTAGTATCCCGCTTTAATTTTAAGTGCGAATTTAGTTGAGAGGCTTCCCACGGTCTTCATCTAACAACTACTATCGTTTCGGTGTCTGCAGGGTCGCACTCCACTGCAGCGTCCCGAATTTCCTTTCGAAGAAGCAATCTGAGTGGAAAGACCGAGGATAGGCGTAATTAATTTACAAAGTTCTAATCTAACACCAGCTCAAAGTCCAGCTGTGTTACAGGCGGGGTTTCAAAGTAGTCATCCGCCTCGACCGACTTCTGCCGTCAGAACATTGGCGGACGCGGCAATGCCGTACACAGCTGTACTAGGGGCACATGCTTGAGCAAAAGTTATCCGGCGTTTCCCTCAGAAGCATTGTGACAGCAGGGTGATCGGAATCGAGATGCCGCAGGGGTTCGGGAACACGTGCCGTTTTACTAGCACAACAGACTCAATGCCGCTTGTGATCGGACCGACACAAGTGCTTGGTAATCCTTGAGGAAACGGCATACAAGACCGCGGAAACCAAATTGACGTTGTTTCATGCCACCCCATCTGCTCTGGAATGATCCAACTCGTCTCTACCGTGACGGTGAGTAGCTCAAGGCATGACCATGCGATAACTAAAAGACAACAGATATCAAAACTTCTGATCTGCATTCATTTTGTGTACTCTGTCAGCGCCAGATTCACCTCCGCCTCATGCTCTCGCGACAATGAGTGTGTTCAGCGCAACAGCAACGGTCATGTCTGTTTCCACCCCAACCCGAACACTCGATCGACAACTCCTTGCACCAGCCCCGCTATAGGCTCCATACTCGCTGCTCACATTGACGCGGGCCGATCTTCATCAAGAACACCGTCGATCGCCTATTATAATATTTCAGATGGCCATGCTCTCGGCGGGGCGGACTTCGTCATCTCGCCGCGCGTATCGGCCAACAATAAAAGTGACACCGTGCTCTGCACCACTGGGATTATCAGTTCTTCACGCTTCCTCACGCTCTGCCGATACGCGTTGAGCGATAATGACTTTGCGATTTCGGCACTTTCAAACGTTACAGCTTGCCGCGTGGTTCACGGTTTCGACGCACGTGTGGTCAGCGAAGAATGCTGCGGGGCACCTAGATCAATCTGTCCGACGACACCACTACTTCAAGAATCCGATAGTGGAGTAGTGATGGCGTGTGCGGTGGTGGCCGCTCTTGCCACTTTGGCTCTGCGTCGGTTGATACAGAAGCTGTTGGCCAAGCGACGGTTGGCCGCCGCTAATTATCGCACAGAATTGCTTGAAAATTCTTGCAAAACTCCACAGGGCCGTGAAACAATATGTATTGGATGATGTAAACAATTCACCAGGGTTCTTTCTTGACGTTGCTACATCTTGGGCTCAATTGACCAAAATTCAGTTCTCCGCAATGAGCATACAAAGCCACATCTCAGGCACCTGTTGAGACCAATCAATAGTCTGGGGCGTCAATTTAGTGGATAGAGCTAAGATTCTTAGCATGACGGCAATCTGTGTCACGGTAGTCTCAACTGAGCATTTCCTCCTCTGGCATCAACCTATTTGATACCATCCCCTCTGACTCAATAGTTTCAAAGCAATCAATTCCCGTGAGTGTGGACCAATGAGCCAAACAATATTGTTGTTTTCAAACGACTACAAATACCACAGGTACCGCACGAGCCTCACTTGAATCTAATGCCTTCTGTGTGACCAGCAGATCGACCGCTGTCAAGTGAGATATGAGGGATAGGGAAGCCAGCAGGGCAAAGAATATGATCTATGTGAGACCCCAGAAAATACGCCCGCAGGGTGTAAGTAAACAAAACAGTGGAGACGCGGTCAGTCAATGTGGCGACAATGAGTACACGAGCGTGGCGGAAACGAGAGAGAGCAAGGGAGCGTTATGCAAGGTACAGACAAGAAAGAACGTAGTAGTACTGGGTTGTTCTTGAGTGGTCAGTCCGGCTGTGACGGAAAGCGAGCGGAAACAGAACGGTCATGCGACGATCTAGATTATGGAGAATCCGGCAAGAACTTCAATGATGTACTCCACACTGAGTGGGGAGATCTTAGACGGTGCCCGAACGCGAGTTTCGAACCGGCGGGACTCGGAGAGTAGTGGCGATGTCGGTCTACAGGGCGAGCAAGTCTGACTACTCGCAGCCATCCGCAGCGACACGCTTGCCCTCTGCATGGCGGAAGCCACAGGAGCATGTGTAATGTGCACCGAAACACCTTTGAGTATCCCAGCACATAGTCTCGTACTCGTTTGTGCTACGCGCGCCAGTTACGCAAACCACGACATCCAAGTTCTTTGAAACCTGGTATAATGGTGCGCTACCGAGGTAGTCACTTGTGACAGCGTGATAATAGGACATCACGCCCGCAGAGTGTGCCCCGTAGACGTGGGCGTCGATGATCAGAGCAATGACGCCGTAGCAACCGGCGAGAACTGGCGTGCTGGACTGAGGATCAGGGAACGCGCAGAGAACGCCGTTGCGGTATTGTAAAACAGAGTTGCTGGAGTAGGCTGCGGCGGTGGAAACGTTCATGCCGAGGACGGTAGGAATGATTGTGGCGTGAATAAGGAGGAGCAACATGTCGGCCGTGGTCGTAATCATGCTATAGGAAATGCAACTATAAGCCGCATGTAATTTGTGCGATATGGGGCACCGCTCACAGGTTGCATTGGGTGTTGCTTCTCATAGGTGGGAACGGCTGCCGCAAACCTGGTACCCGAATGGTTCTGGATGTAAAATAGGATAACGAGCGCAAATGATGTGAAAGAGAGCAACACGAGGGGCCTAGAAGAGAGTAGAGAGCGAGGCCAGACAGAGAGTCAGAGTGAGAGAGTCAGAGTGAGAGGAGGGAGGAAGAGAAGGGTACGACGCAAGAAGCCAGTGAATCGCGACAAATTCGTTGTCCCCAAAGATTTTCCGCTGCGGAGCTCGTGCACATACTTCCGACCCCAAATCATACCCGTTAATCTTCAGGCCTTTGAATACTGATCCGGTGCGACTAAATGTCTTCGCCCAACATTTCCAGCCAATATGGACGGAACATACAGTAAGTATAGAGCGGTACAAGATGCACCGATCACTCATAGCAGAGTCAGGTGTGGTATTTGACTTCAAGAGTAGTTATATTTGCTGTCTTCCAATTCCTCTTATGAGTGTTTCGTGCGTTGGGCACAGCTTCGGTCACGAAGAAACTTGCCACGGCCTTCGCGGCTTTGTTTGGAACAGTCGCAGCACAAGATATACAATGATTTTGGTGCTCACAGGGCTAGAAATACTGCGTTATACTAACACCCTCATACAAAGACTACCTGGTCAAGGCAAGTGACTGGTGCTTCGACAACACGTGCACCTCCAACCAGGTCAATTGATCAGTATGCTTTTTCGTGCGGGGAGTTCGCGTTCTTTCTTTCCACCTCTCCACCTCCTTCGGTCTGGTTTAGCGGCGATTGCTACCTTTTGGTTCTTTGCTGTGGCGTTCAGACAGATCCGAATTGCGATGCCGGCGTAACTGAATACAACTTCCACCTCGTTTCAGCCCGATTATTAAATCATCACCCTTGATCTATCCAGAGAAAAACAGTTAAAAGGGTTCAAGTGGCCATAAAACGGCTTGTTTTTCTACCTAAGTTACGGAGATCATGGGCTTCCGGACGGTGAGCTTTTGTCACACTTCCCTCCCATCTGACGCCACGCGTACATTCCTTCGGGGCTGCTATGATTCTACTCAACAAAGAGGTGAGATAAAAATATAAGAGATATCTAGGTGCACAAAGCGTCTGACACAGTGATAGATTCGACGGCTCTTGAGCTGCCTGTTTTTTTGGGCATTTGGCCTTCGCTCGCTTTACCACTGCCTCGTGCTCCCACAGCAACGACTGCATCCAGCCCAATCAACATGGCCGCTTCTGCTTCTACCCCAACCCAGACACTATATCCGTAGCTCCTTGCGCCAACGATACTTTAAACTTCATCCTCACCGCACACGTCGCCTCGGGACATTCAACATCAACGACCCAATCAATCGCCTACTACAACCCGCCAACTAGTCAGTACCTTGGTGGTGCGAACTACAGCATCGCGCCGCGCGTTTCATCCAACAACGAGAGCGACATTGTGGTCTGCACCACCGGACTCATCGATTCTTCGCGCTTCCTCACACTCTGTCGCCACGCACTTGGTGATGACGACCTCACAGTATCGGCGCGTTCAAGTGTGCAGTCGTGCCGAGCAGTTCATGGTTTTGACTCACGCGTTGTGGAAGAAGAGTGCTGCGGACCACCACGGTCAGTCTGTCCGACAAAGCCAGTGCTTCTGAAGGACTGTGGAGCGATGGTGGCGTACACGGCCCTAGGTGCAATATTC
>Ga0247815_10003368_pt1 | contig 11507 bp, 7 predicted proteins | sample UWRJL194509B1_FD_181014 | JGI IMG/M metagenome (GOLD analysis project Ga0247815, IMG submission 181014) | Plant litter microbial communities from Arlington Agricultural Research Station in Wisconsin, United States - UWRJ-L194-509B-1 | ecosystem: Environmental > Terrestrial > Plant litter >... | reverse complement strand
CGGCAAGCCGATGGTGCCGGTGAATTCCTTGATGTCGACCCGGTTGACGGTGACCACCGGCGACGTCTCCGACAAGCCATAACCTTCGATGATCGGCGTGCCGGTCAGCTTCAGCCAGCGGTCGGCGACGGCCTGCTGCACCGCCATGCCGCCGCCGTTGCAGACCTTGTAGCTGGCGAAGTCCAGCGTCTGGAATTCGGCGTTGTTCAGCAGCGCGTTGTACAGCGTGTTCACCGCCGGGAACACCGTCACCTTGTACTTGGCCAGCTCCTTGACGAAGCCGGGAATATCGCGCGGGTTCGGCACCAGCAGGTTCAGCCCGCCCATGCGCGCGCCCATGAAGGCGCTGACCGTCAGCGAGTAGATGTGGTATAGCGGCAGCGCGCAGACGAACACCATCTGCTCGGCCTGCGGCTTCATGTTCAGCCAGGCTTCGTTTTGCAGCACGTTGGCGATCAGGTTACGGTGCAGCAGCACCGCGCCTTTCGAGACGCCGGTGGTGCCGCCGGTGTATTGCAAAAACGCGATGTCGTCGTGCCCCTGCTTGGACGGCTGCAAGGTCATGCCCGAGCCTTCGGACAGCACGCTCTTGAACGTCACCGACCCCGGCAGCGAAAACGCCGGCACCAGCTTCTTGACCTTGCGCACCACCAAGTTGACGATCGCGCCTTTCAGCAGGCCCAGCATGTCGCCCATGGTCGCGACGATCACATGCTTGACCTGGGTGTGCGCCAGCACCTGCTCCACCGTGGTGGCGAAGTTCTCCAGCACGATGATCGCCTCCGAACCGGAGTCCACCAACTGGTGCTGCAGCTCGCGCGGCGTGTACAGCGGGTTGACGTTGACCACCGTGTAGCCGGCGCGCAGGATGGCGACCATCGCCACCGGATATTGCAGCACGTTCGGCAGCATGATCGCCACCCGCGCGCCCGGTTGCAGGCCTTTGCTCTGCAGCCAGGCGCCCATCTTCTGCGACAGTTGATCCAGCTCGCCGTAGGTCAGGAACTTGTCCATGCACACGTAAGCGTTGCGGTCGGCGTATTTGCGGAAGGAATCCTCCAGCAAATGCGTGACCGAACGGTACTGCGTGGCATCGATTTCCGCAGGGACGCCTTCGGGGTACGACTTGAGCCAAATCTTTTCCATCTTTATGCTGCCTTTTTCTTATCGCCGGGTTGCTCGTCGCGCAGCACGCGGCGCAGGATTTTCCCGACATTGGTTTTTGGTAATTCCTCGCGGAACTCAATATATTTCGGCTTTTTATAGCCGGTGAATTGTTCCTTGCAGTACGCCATCAATTGTTCTGCGGTCAGATTCGGATCCTTGCGCACCACGAACACCTTGACCGCCTCGCCCGAATGCTCGTCCGGCACACCGATGCAGGCGCACTCCAGCACGCCCGGATGCGCCGCGATCACGCCCTCCAGCTCGTTCGGATAGACGTTGAAGCCGGACACCAGGATCATGTCCTTCTTGCGGTCGACGATCTTGACGAAGCCGTTGTCGTCCATCACGCCGACGTCGCCGGATTTGAAATAGCCGTCCGGCGTCATCACCTTGGCGGTCTCGTCCGGACGGTTCCAATAGCCGGCCATCACCTGCGGGCCGCGGATCGCGATCTCGCCCGGCTGGCCCAGCGCGACTTCGTTGCCGTCGTCGTCCAGGATGGCGATGTCGGTCGACGGCACCGGCAGGCCGATGGTGCCGGTGAACACCTTGTTGTCGGCGCGGTTGCAGGTGGCCACCGGCGAGGTCTCGGACAAGCCATAGCCCTCGATGATGGAGACGCCGGTGATCTTCAGCCACTTGTCGTTGACCGCCTGCTGCACCGCCATGCCGCCGCCGTTGCAGATCTTCAGCCCCGAGAAATCGAGGCTGGAGAAATCGGCATGGTTCAGCAGCGCGTTGTACAGCGTGTTCACCGCCGGCAGCATGTTGAACTTGTACTTGGCCAGCTCCTTGATGAAGCCGCCGATGTCGCGCGGATTCGGGATCAGGATGTTCAGCCCGCCGACGCGCGTGCCCCACATCGCGCAGCAGGTCAGCGCGAAGATGTGATACAGCGGCAGCGCGCAGACGATGACGGTCTGCTCGGCCGAGCCGCCCAGCGCCGGCTGCGACCACGCCTCGCTTTGCAGCAGGTTGGCGACGATGTTCTTGTGCGTCAGCGTCGCGCCCTTGGAGACGCCGGTGGTGCCGCCGGTGTACTGCAGGAAGGCGGCGTCGGACTCGTTGAGCTCGACCGGCGTCAGCTTCATCGCGCCGCCCTGCGACAGCGCATCCTTGAAGCGCACCGCGTTCGGCAGCGAGAACGGCGGCACCATCTTCTTGACGCTGCGCACCACGAAATTGACCAGCATGCCCTTCACGCCGCCGAGCAGCTCGCCCATGCTGGCCACCACGATATGCTTGACCTGAGTCTTGCCCAGCACCTGCTCCAGCGTGGTCGCGAAGTTCTCCAGGATGATGATCGCCTCGCTGCCCGAGTCGTTGAGCTGGTGTTCCAGCTCGCGCGGCGTGTACAGCGGATTGATGTTGACCACCGTGTAGCCCGCGCGCAGGATGGCGGCGATCGCGATCGGATACTGCAGCACGTTCGGCATCATGATGGCGACCCGCGCGCCCTTCTTCAGCCCGCGGCTTTGCAGCCAGGCGCCGAGACGCTTCGATTGCGCGTCGACTTCGGCATAGGTCAGGAATTTATCCATGCAGACGTAGGCGTTACGGTCCGCAAACTTGTGGAAGGACTCTTCCAGCAGTTGCACCAGCGAGCGATACTGGGTTGTATCGATGTCGGTTTGCATGCCGGGGGGATATGACTTCAACCAGATTTTTTCCATCCTGTGCCTCTTCGTCTCGAATATTATCGTTATAAGGTCCGGCGCACAGTGCCGGGTCAGGGGGCGGTCCATCGTCTACGCGAGCGATCCGATCCTGCTGTGATGCGATGCTATCGGGCGGCAAGCTCGGGCGCAAGCGCATTTAACCATATTTAGAACGACGCTTCTAACGGCTTTTTATGCTGCATTGCGGCATCCGGCGCGCCTTCGACGGCCGCCGTCGGCTCCTTGTCGCTTTCCGCATTGAGCATTACCGGGCGGCCCAGTTGATCCAACTGCTGTCGACGTTGAACCAGATCAAGAGTTGCTATTTTTTGCACCGCAGCATAAAAACGCACGAACGTTCGCTCTTGCTTCAGCAACGCGCGGAATGCCGGCAGGTAATCGTGGTAAGTTGCCACAGCGCTCAGCTGGGCGTTGGTCAAGGGCTCGGCGAACCAGCGGTCGTAACCGGCGTAGCCGCCCCAGCTGTCTTTGAGTTTCGCGTAGTCAGATTTCAGGTGCGCGAAGATGCGCGCCTTTTCCGCCCGCTTGTGTCGGGTGCTGGTCTTGCCGGCGTACAGCTCGGCCAGCATCTCGCGGTGCCGCACCAGCAGCGCCAGGAAATCCTGCCGCCGCGCGTTGTAGCGGACGTAGGCTTCGCGCATCGGATCGGTGCCGTACAGCTCCAGCCAGCGCGCCACGCCGGCCTCCTCGACGGCGGTGGCGAAGCCCTCGTTGAATTGCGAATCGCCCGGCACGTACACCACCTGGTGCGCCAGCTCATGGAACACCATGCGCGCCAGTTCGGCGTCGGAATAATTGATGAAGGTCGACAGCAGTGGATCGCTGAACCAGCCCAGCGTCGAATACGCCGGCACGCCGCCGACCTGCACGTCGTTGCCCTCCTTGCGCAGCTCGTCGGCGTAGGCGCTGGCGTCGTCCTTGCTGTAGTAGCCGCGATAACTGACGCAGCCGGCGATCGGGAAACACCACTGGATCGGCCGCAGCGACAGTTCCGGCGTCGCCACCACGTTCCACAGCACGAACGGCCGCGACAGGGCGGCGTAGTTCTTGTAGCTGGCGTTATCGGGCAGCCCCAGTTCCTTGACCGCGAACTTGCGGATCAACAGGGCTTTTTCCAGGCGGGCTTTAAGTTGCGGATCGGTGGACGGATCGCCCAGCCAATCGTCGATCGGACGCGCGTCGGACCACAGCGCGTACTGTCCCTGCGCCGCCTGCATGTAGTATTTCAATTGCGCGCAGCCCGCCAGCAGTGATACTGCGCCCACCGCGACCAGCCAATACCGGGCGCGGTTGATACCGCGTACAAGATTGCGCATACATTACCTTCAAGCAGCGACTCTTTCGACTTGTACCAGTGTATCGTAAAAAGTTGGCGCGCGGCCCATATCGGTTAACTGTTGGCTGGTGACCTCGTTGGCGTTTTTACCATCCCTGCCCAGCTTCTTCCACCACACCGACAAACCCACCACCAGGCCGGCGCGCGCCTTGTCCGTCACGCGCGCCTTGGCGACGAAGCTGCCGCGGTCGTTGAAGATGCGCACCATGTCGCCGTCGCCGATGGCGCGCGAGGCGGCGTCGGCGGGATGGATGTCCAGGTGCGGCTCGCCCTCGGCCGACCGCAGGCTCTTGACGTTGACGAAGGTGGAGTTGAGGAAGTTGCGCGCCGGCGGAGAAATCATCGCCAGCGGATAGCGCGCCGCCAGTTCCGGATTGCTGGCCACCGATTCATACGGCGGCAGATAGGTCGGCAGCGGATCGAGTCCGTCGGCCAGCATCTGCGCGGAGTAGAACTCGCACTTGCCGGACGGCGTGGGGAAGCCGCCGTGCGCGAACGGTGCGTCCGGCATGTTGAGTTTTTGCCAGCCCTTCAGTTTCAGCGACTCCCAGTCGAAGTGGATGGCGCGCGCGTCCTTGGCATCGAAGGCGATCGCCGCCAACTGGTCATCGCTATCCTTGAAGCATGGATCGTCGTAGCCCATCGCCGCCGCCAGCAGACGGAAGATCTCGGTGTTGGCCTTGGCCTCGCCCATCGGCGCGATGGCGGCGTTGTTGGCCATCATGTACAGGTGGCCGTAGGAGGTGTGCGCGTCGACGTGCTCCAGTTGCGTGGTGGCCGGCAGCACGATGTCGGCGTAGTCCACGGTGTCGGTCTGGAAATGCTCCAGCACCACGGTGAACAAATCCTCGCGCGCGAAGCCGGCCATGACCTTGGCCGAATCCGGCGCGATCGCCAGCGGGTTGGCGTTGTAGACGATCACCGCCTCGACCTCCGGCCCGAATTCCGGCGACGACGGCCGCAGCAGATCGTCGCCGATGGTGGTCATGTTGATGGTGCGCGGCAGCTTCTTCAACAAGTCCGGCCGCTGCAAGGCCGCCTTCCGCGTCGGGAACGAGCCGCCGGACGACAGCTGAATGCCGCCGGCCGCGTGGCGCCAGGCGCCGACCAGCGCCGGCAGACAAGCCATATTACGCACCGACATGCCGCCGCCGCGCACGCGCTGCACGCCATAGTTTGTGCGGATCGCCACCGGCTCGCCGGCCTTGGCCATGCCGCCGTACAGCCGCGCCAGCTCGACCACCTCGGCCACGCTGATGCCGCAGATGTCGGCGGTGCGCTCCGGGGTCCACTCGGCGGCGCGTTCTTTGAGTTGCTCGAAGCCCAGCGTGTGCTCGGCGATGTACGCATGGTCCAGCAAATCCTCGGCGATCAGCACATGCATCAGGCCCAGCGCCAGCGCGGCGTCGGTGCCCGGCAGCAGCGCGATGTGCTGGTGGCATTTCTCCGCCGTCAGCGAGCGGTAGGGATCGATGGCGATCAGCTTGGCGCCATTGCGCTTGGCCTCCTGCGCGCGGGTCCAGAAATGCAGGTTGGAGGCGATCGGATTGCCGCCCCAGATCAGGATCAGCTTGGCGTTCTGGAATTGCTCCATGTCGACGCCGATCGAGCCGCCGATGGTGTACTTGTAGCCGGTGAAGCCGGCGGTGGCGCAGATGGTCCGGTCCAGCAGCGACGCGCCGATCCGGTTGAAGAAGCGCGACGACATCGACTCGCCCTGCACCAGGCCCATCGTGCCGCAGTAGCTGTACGGCAGGATCGCCTCCGGCGCGCGTTCGGCTATTGGTTTAAGTTTACTTGCGATGGTGGTGATCGCCTCGTCCCAGCTGATGCGCTCGAACTTGCCTTCGCCTTTCTTGCCGACGCGGCGCAGCGGATGCAGCAGGCGGTCCTCGTGATAGGTGCGCTCGGTGTAGCGCGACACCTTGGTGCACAGCACGCCGGCGGTGGTCGGATGGTCCGGGTCGCCCTTGACGGCGGTGGCCACGCCGTCCTCGACGGTCACCAGCAGGGCACAGGTATCGGGGCAGTCGTGCGGGCAAACGGCGCGGACTTGGGTGGTTGTCATGGCTGAAATTTAAGAAGAAATTGCTGAAAAGCAGTATCGTAAACGATTCCAGCCATGCCCATCCGATCCGCGTAAGCGCTACAATGACTATTCTCGATGCTTAAAAAGCAAGCGAACAAAATTGGAGAAGCAAATGAAACTGGTAGATCCCATCATTGCATTTCAATCCGAATTGCAGCAAATCAGGCGCGACCTGCACGCCCATCCAGAACTCTGCTACGAAGAACAGCGCACCTCCGACGTGGTCGCCGACAAGCTGAGCGAATGGGGCATCCCGGTGATCCGCGGCCTGGGCCTGACCGGCGTGGTCGGCATCATCAAGAACGGCACGTCCAGCCGCGCCATCGGCCTGCGCGCCGACATGGACGCGCTGCCGATGCAGGAAACCAACACCTTCGACCACGCCTCGCGCCATCCGGGCAAGATGCACGCCTGCGGCCACGACGGCCACACCGCCATGCTGCTGGGCGCGGCCAAGCACTTGGCCGAACACCGCAACTTCGACGGCACCGTCTACCTGGTGTTCCAGCCGGCCGAGGAAGGCGGCGCCGGCGCCAAGCGCATGATCGAAGACGGCCTTTTCGAGCAATGCCCGATGGACGCCATCTACGGCATGCACAACTGGCCCGGCATCCCGGCCGGCCACATGAGCGTGGTCGAGGGGCCGATGATGGCGTCCAGCAACGAGTTCTATGTCACCGTCAAGGGCAAGGGCGCGCACGCGGCGCAGCCGCACAACAGCATCGATCCGGTGATGACGGCGGTGCAGATCGCGCAAAGCTGGCAGACCATCATCAGCCGCCAGAAGAGCCCGCTCGACACGGCGGTGTTGTCGATCACCCAGATCCACGCCGGCAGCGCCACCAACGTCATCCCCGACGAGGCGAAGATGGTTGGCACGGTGCGCACCTTCACCACCGAGGTATTGGACCTGATCGAACGGCGCATGGGGGAGATCGCCCGGCACACGGCGGCCGCGTTCGGCGCCGAGGTGGAATTCACGTTCCGCCGCAACTATCCGCCGCTGGTCAACCATCCGACGGAAACCCGCTTCGCGGTCGAAGTGATGAAGGCCGTGGTCGGCGCCGACAAGGTCGACGACATGGTCGAGCCGACCATGGGCGCGGAAGACTTCGCCTACTTCCTGCAGGCCAAGCCGGGCTGCTACATCTTCATCGGCAATGGCGAGGGCGACCACCGCGACGGCGGCCACGGCCTCGGCCCGTGCGTGCTGCACAACGGCAGCTACGACTTCAACGACAACTTGCTGCCGGTCGGCGCCAGCTTCTGGGTGCGGCTGGCGGAAACCAGCCTGGCCAAAGAGTCTTAAGCCAGCCGGTCCGGGGCGGTGCCGACGCGCTGCCCAGGATTCAACGCTTCCAGCCCCAGCAGCGCCGCCGCATGGTCGGCCTGCGGTATCGTCTGCGCCAGCGTTTGATAGCGCGCCGTCACCAGCTCCGTCAGCGGCAGGGTCACGCCGGCCGCCTCGGCAGCCGCCAGGATGTTGCGCTGGTCCTTCAGCTGGGTCGCGACCTTGCCGCCGGCGACGAAATTCCGCTCCAGCATGCGCTGGCCGTGCACTTCCAGGATTTTGCTTTCCGCGAAGCCGCCGCGTATCGCCGCGCGCATCGCCGCCGGATCGGCGCCGGCCGCCTGCGCCAGCAGCATCGCCTCGGCCACGATATTGATGGTGGCGCCGACGATCAATTGATTGCACAGCTTGGCCACCTGCCCGCTGCCGGCCGGCCCCACCAGCGTGCACCGGCCCATCGCCGCCAGCACCGGCTCGGCCTCCGCGAAATCGTCGGCGTCGCCGCCAGCCATGATCGCCAGCGTTCCCGCCGCCGCACCGCCGACGCCGCCGGACACCGGCGCATCGACGAAGCGCCGCCCCTGCGCCGCCAGCAGCGCGTGGAAGGCTTGCGCCTCGGCTTGTTGCGTCGAACTCATGTCCACCCACAGCGCGTTGGCCGCCAGCGACGGCAGCGCCTGCTCCAGCACCAGCGCGACGGTGGGGCCGGCCTCCAGCATCGAGATGACCAGTCGCGCATCGCGCACCGCCTCGCGCAATTCCGCCACCGGATCGGCGCCGGCGGCGGCCAGCGCCTCGGCCTTGGCGTGGGTGCGGTTCCAGACGGTGACGGGATGGCCGGCGGCCAACAGGCGGCGCACCATCGGCTCCCCCATCAAGCCAATACCCAGAAAAGCGATTCGCATAGACAATTTAAAATCCTGACATATTCAAATGACAGCCCGCCGGAATTATTCCAAGAACCCCGGTACAATCTCGGGCAGCCGTATATAACCGAAATACAGCCTTAACCTTGCAAGGATACTATGTTCACCAAAAAAATGATCGCGGCCGCCGCCGCATTGCTGGCCAGCCAGGTCGCGTTCGCGGACGACAAGCTGGTCGACTCCGTGTCGGTCGACGTCGGCAGCGGCGAATTCGTCCAGATGGTGCGCCTGAGCGCAGCCAAGGACTGGGACAAGCGTTGGTTCCAATCGAACGGCACCCACCTGAGCGGCTACTGGGAAGCCAGCACCGGCTTCTGGCAGCAGAACCGCGCCTTCAACCAGCCCGGCGTCGAGCACACGCTGTGGGATATCGGCTTCACGCCGGTGTTCCGCTTCCAGAACGACAATAAAAAGGGCATCTACTACGAAGGCGGCATCGGCGTGCACATGCTGTCCAAGCTGTACAACAACAGCGACAACCGCCTGGGCACCCACTTCCAGTTCGGCGACCACATCGGCATGGGCTATGTGTTCGACAACAAATGGGAAGCCGGCGTCAAGCTGCAACACTTCTCGAACGGCGGCTACAAGAAGCCGAACTCGGGCGTGAACTACCTCGAACTCAAAGTGGCTTACCACTTCTAAAATCTGGAGCCATGTGGCCGTGCGGCGATCTTGAGCGCCGCAGCGCACATGGCTTTTTTTATTAGACGTTCGATTCGGCGACGATCTTCCAGCTCTTGCCTTCCTTGGCCCAGTACTGTTTCTTGCGCACAGCGTGACGGAATTTCCCCACCACGATCTGCTGCGTGAAGTTGCTGACGATGACTTCCTCATGGCTGGGCTGGCGGAAATAGCTGGTGTCGCTGACCTTGACCACGATCTTCTTCGCGCCCGGCAGGAAACGATTCTTGTCCAGCCAGGTCGACACATCCTCGTCGGCCGCCGACTTGAAGCGCGGCGAATACAACGCCTTCAAACTGGTGTCGTCACGGCTCTCGACATCGCGACGCCAATTCTCCACCAATTCGCTAGCCACCCGCAAGTCACGCTCCATCTGCTCCTTGCTGACGAACTCCACCTGATCGCCGATCAGGATCGGCGTCTTGCCGATCTCTACCGTGCGGGTCAGGAAGTTGAGATCGTCGTTGCTGACCACCACGCAGCCGTCGGTCGACAGCGGCGGACGGCTGAAGGTTTCCGGCGGCGTGCCGTGCACCCAGATGCCCGAGCCGCTGCGTCCCTGTACCTTGTCCCAGTCGTTCGGATAATCCAGCGGCAGCGCGCCCTTGCCGTACATATCAGGCAGCTTGACGCCCGGCAAATGGCCGATGATGTAGTACACGCCGACCGGCGTGCGCATGTCGCCTTCCTTGAGCTTGTTGATGCCCAGCTTGCCCTGGCTGACATAGAAATCCTGCAGCAAGCGCACTTGGTCGTTGCGGTTTTCGTACAGGTAGAGGCGCGAATTCTTGGCGTCGACGATCAGCGCGTGCTTCTGGTCCTTACGCATTTGCAGCAGCGCGCGCGGCAGCAGCGCCTCCGATGGCCGGCCCGGCTCGGCGGCTTGCAGGCGCACCGCCGCCTCGCGGCGCAGATCGGCCAGCTTGGCGTCCGAGCCCGGCGGCACGGCCGCGCCCAGCATGCCCACCGCGCGGGTATGCATCAGCAGGATATCGCCGCGCACCAGATGGCCTAAACGGAAGTTCGGATATTCGGCGACCAGCGCGTCGGCCTTTTGCTGGGCCGCGCGCAGCCTGTTGCGCGACAGTTCCTGATAGATGTCGGTGAGCTGTTCCTCGGGGTTGGCGTTACGGACCGCCTGCGCCCGCTGTGGCTTTTTTGCGGCGTGACTGGCCTCTCCGCCCAATAAACTGAGAAGGACCGCGCACAGCACCCCACCCGCCCGCCATCGGCGCGAAAATCGAAAGTGTGACATCAGCTACCCGAGGATTCCTGCTTGATCTGCCATTTTCCACCATTTTTGATCAGTACGAGCGTCTTCCGGCTTCTGGCCGTCAGGCGATCCGACTCATAAGTCTGGCGGAACGTTACTTTAGCCGTATTCCCGTTGACCGTGACCTCGGGCGCGCCCACTTCGACACGGATGTGGCCCTTGCCTTCAATACGGGCGCGGCGTTCATCCGACCACACTTTGCGCGACTGCCCTTTCGGCGGCTCGAATTGCTGGCTGTAATAGCCCAGGTAGGAGTCGACGTTTTGCGCGCCCCAGGCCTTGGCCCAGCCATTGACCTGCGCCAGCACGGCATCGCGCTCGGACGTGTCGGGCTTGGCGGGCTTGGGTGGCTCCACCTTGGCGGGTTTCGCCGGCTCGGCCTGGGCGACCACCACCGGCGCCGGCTTGAACGGCGCTGCAACTGGAGTTGGAGCGGCCTTGACCGGCGCGGGTGCCGGCGTCGGCAGCGGAGCTGGGGCGGCGGCGATCTTGACCGGTGCCGGTGCGGGAGTCGGAGTCGGCGCGGCGGCGATCTTGACGGGGGCTGGCGGCGAGACCGGAGCCGGTGTCGGCTTAGCCACCACCGGAGCCGGCGTTGGAACCCCCGCCGGCGCTGCCGCGACTTTAGGCGGAGCGGCGGGCGGCGGCGATACCGACAACGCCGGTATGCGTTGCGGCGCGCTAGGCTGGCTGGTGTTCGGCGGGATCGCCGAAATCAACGGCGGCTGCGCGCCGGCGGCGACCGGGCGCGCCGAAGCCGAAGCGGGAACCACCGCTACAACTTCCTGCGCGACGGGCTTGGCGCCGGTGCTGCTGGAAAAGCTGCGCAACAAGGTCAGCTTGGACGCCACCGGTGCGCTGTTCGAGCCCAGCGCCAATGCCTTGTCATACGCCTGGCTGGCCATCTTGCCGTAGATGTCGCCCAGATTCTCGTAGGCGGTCATATAGCTCGGATTGGTGCGGATCGCCTTTTCAAGCGTCACCCGCGCCCGCTCGTAATCGCCCTTGGCCGCATACAGCACGGCCAGGTTGTTATACGGCTCCGGCAGATCCTTGTAGTCT
>Ga0247815_10003367_pt1 | contig 11509 bp, 16 predicted proteins | sample UWRJL194509B1_FD_181014 | JGI IMG/M metagenome (GOLD analysis project Ga0247815, IMG submission 181014) | Plant litter microbial communities from Arlington Agricultural Research Station in Wisconsin, United States - UWRJ-L194-509B-1 | ecosystem: Environmental > Terrestrial > Plant litter >... | reverse complement strand
TCTATATATCACCGGTCGCAAGACTGCGGCACGTTGGACTGTTTTCTTCCCCATCCCCTCGCAGTGGTCAATCTCAAAGTCGTTGCTGCAGAGTAAGCTGGCCTCCCACACGACTATCCGACACTCAGGCAACTGGGATCTCGTAGCTTCCCTCCTCATCACCAGACATGGATCCTCCAAACATCTCCCTGACCGCCGACAACGGCGACCGCATATCGAATGTTTCCAACATCTTGGCTGCAGGTTCCGCCCACCAAGTGTCTAATGCAGACCAGAAACTCCAGATGGCAGGTCAGTAGCTTGACCACCGGTCTACCATCGTTCCGTTTACAGGGTTACTCACCCGTTGATTTTGTTGCTCTTAGAGAACGCGATCTCCGTCGCCACTGGTCATGTCACCACTGCTCAAAGCTTCTACGCAGCCAACAATACGGCCATCAACGAAGCCTTTAAGGCGGTCGGCAATCTCATCGCGAGCGATGCCACGAAGAAGCTCACCAGTGACGTCCTCCACGTCGCAAAGAAGGTCATCGGTGCACTAGACGCTGTTCAGGGTGTCCATCCTTTCATCGGAGGTACTACTGTTGCTCTCCAGATATCATAGAGAAGTTACTGACGGTTCCCAAAGCTGCGGTGCTCATTTTCAAGGGTGTTATCGCTCTCGGTACGGGGCTACATGGCGCCAAGTACGAACTCAGTTGCTCACGCTGGCTGCAGAGATGAAGCGACGCGCCAACGATCAACGTGTCAGCGGTCTAATTCTCACAGCCACAGACATGATGAGCGAGCTTCTGTCGTGCGTCTCTTTGTTGTCCTTTGCTGTCCCAGGTGCACTAAGACTGTGCCTTTACTTAGCCTCAATAACCTCAGCGACCCCGACCAAACGCTTCCTAGCGGCCAGACCATTCGCGGTCGCCTGCAAGTCATCCTTGAACAGGTGTGTATCACCACTTGCGTGACACTGAAATACTGACCGGCTTCGTAATAGGTTCTCAGCACGATCGAGGCGTGTGGAAACGCAGTCGACAAGTATCATAAGAGCAAGACTATCAGCAAGTTCTTCAAGGCGATGGTGAGTATTTGAGTCTGCAGTGTCTCAGGCCCCTTGGCTGAGCCACGTTCAGTCGTGGGAGGAAAAGTTTGAAGGCTTCCTGCAGAGCTTTCAAAGCCTCAAAAAGGACATCAAGAACGCCCTCATCATCCGCTCCGCACTCCGCATCGAGGACGCCATTACCAGCATCGAGCAAGTCGACATCAAGCTCGACCTCATCCTGAAGATGATCCGCACTCGGCCCAAGATAGACGAAGATATCGCGAAGGAGGTTGCCGAGCGTGGTGGCGCCGACGTTGTTCTGAACAACAGCGTCAAGATCAAGGAGATCACGGACGAGATCGCGAAGAAAGGTGCTACGGGGACGGAGAGGAGCAAGAACGAGGACAAGACCGTCGAGGCGTCTCTCCTGCACGAACTGCGCACCCCACTCGAAACCCAGTTGGAGGAAAACAGGCAACTGTACCAGGTCTCACTCGAGCTCGCCACGAATGAGATCAAGGACGCAATCAAGCACTCCGAGACTCGCATTCTGCACGCATTCAATAAGGGTGCATACGTTCGCGTGAAGGACCCGGTACGTGCGTCCATGTCCTGCGATATCCTTAGACCTCATGATTTTACCATAGCATCTTCGCTACGTCTGGCGTATCATGAGATGGTCACCCTCAGTCCAAGCGAAGTATTTCATCCCCGCCTTGCACGACTACTTCAGCGAGCAAGTTGGCTCTGCGACCAGAAAGCGCGACCCGTTCAATAACACTGCCAGCGCGCCTCCATCACCCAGCCTCACCGCGCAAACAGCCGAAGACGACGAGGAACCCCCTGCACTTTCAAGCGAGGACGAGTGGTGCCTCAAGTGTCTCGGGGTCACCTACCTTCCCGCTCTCAAAGAGACGTTTGACGAAAACGCAAACGGTCTCGTTAGCGTTCGCGAGGTCAACGAGTTCGCCAGGAGCAAGAGTATGCCAGAAAGCTGGAGTATCCTCAAGCGTCTTGCTTATGCGGCAGTTGGTGTGTAGCTCCGCCATGTCTCGCCCAAATTCGACTGATTTCGCTCCAGGATGGCGTTACGAGCTGTGGCAATACGGTCTGGCCATCCAAATGCTTTACAACAGCATGATTATTGATTCAAACTCGGTTCTACCTGGTAAGCAATGTTCTATGCATGCCAGTACGTGAACTTCATCTCCTCTTGCACAGTCAACCGCAGTTTCGTTTGCTGGTACCTCGACTCGTACGTCCATGACCGTACGTTTGCTTCATACTCAAAATCTCCTCCAAAAATTCATTTACTGGCGCAGAGGTGAAAGAACTCGCTCGAGGAACTGCGGATGTCGACTGGTACAGTGCCGCGGACGTAGCAGAACTTACGACAGAGCGCACCGTTCGCCACGAAGCCCATCTGGACCAGTTGCTGGCACGAATTCGTTACGAGATCCCTTCCGTCGAGTCGATGGATCTCTACTTCGACAATGATCACGTCGAGCACGTGAGTAGCGGGCCATACGATAGCAGCGGTCGCTGATATATTAAGATGGCCTCGTAGTTTCTCATGCCTGTCATCTGGACCCTGCTTTTGCGCCATGCTAGGCTGATCAACTTGGCGAAGAAGGTTCAGCTCGATCGTCGTGAGCTTGAGCTTTGTGAGACCACGCTCGGGGTCGTGCTCGCGTTTACCTCTAGGAGGGTGAACACCTTGGCAGGTTTGTGCCCGCCTCGCATCTTCATGAAAGTGCTGACGTGCCGCGATCAGAGAGCTTCCGACAGCAGGGTTTGAACGTCAACGATAGATTTGCGACGTTTTATGGCGGTTTGGTGCGTATCCACACATCTAGCTTCCTGTAGTAACTAACGCGGCATATTCAAGTATCGTATCTACTACGACAATTCGAAAAAGCCCAACGAGATAGAGTATTGGGACTCGAACCCGACGACCATGGACGCCTCTTCACTGGAAACCCTTACTAGTGAATCGGACACACGCTTCGGCTCACCGGACCCGCTAAAATTTGCCTATGGTCCCGAATGGCATGATGAGGAAACGAAGGACGGAACCAATTTATCCGAGCTCTCGCCAATTCAGAGATTCCAGCACGTCGCCAACCATGTCCTTAAGAAGGTCCAGCAGACTCGTCGCTGGGACTTTTTGAGAGCTCGTCGTGCCGCCATCAAGGAGTACGAGACCATTGCGGTAGCCGCGGCACTCGACAGCCTTGCATGGATGACAGATGGGCCGCGATACCTTTCTGAAGCTGATCAGAAGACGTTGGATCGCTTGCTTCTGGTTCTCTCTCCGCGGGATCTTGCATACTGCCGTGCCAAAGGCGAGCTTGAGATGAGAAAAAGCTACGCTTTTCACATCGCGTGCGTCCACCCCGTTCTTGTTGAATGTAGTTCACGCTGACCAGGGCTGTGCAGGTCCTGCGACGGATGTCATCGTTCGCCCGTGACGAATAACCGTTACGACTGCCTCGACTGTCCCCTGGGTAAAGCCTTTATAGTTTAAAGTCGAGCGCATAACTAAAACTCTCGTAGAGTACTACCAGTTGTGCTCCGATTGTGTAAAGCTGTCCACGAAGCAGCACCCATATCCACTAGACTCGCACACGCTCCAACACAACATGATCCTATTCAGGGCGCCAGTTCCGAACGTTCAATTCCATCATTTACGATCACACCGCGATGTAATGGCAACGGCTGTGCCGAGGCATGGCGCGGAGGGTGTCAAAGAACCTGCCACAGAGGAAGTTGCTGCGACCCTCGAGACTGATGGGCCTGATGAGGCCGGGACGGAAGGCGCCCCGGTTAATAATAAGGCCACTGCGCTGATTGTGGAGAACTGCACGGAGTGCAACAAGGAGCTTCCTGGCGAATTCTTTGCTTGCAAGTCCTGCCCTGGTGAGTTGGTCACGAGCTGTACCATTTACCCATTGACAAAAATTATATCTGCAGAAAGTGGCGAGCCCATCCTCATCCTGTGTGACGAGTGCGCGTTCAAGCCCGAGCTCAACAATGTAGGTTCTCTCCATTCCTTCGCCGACCATTTCTTGGTTCTTGTCCGCAACCGCAACACCTCGTACATCCACGGCGAGCCGGAGCCGGAGTCGAAGAATAAGGCTGAGGACGAAGAACCGACCATCAAAAGCCTGCAAGCACAAATGTCTAAGATGCTCGAGCTGATTGAGAAGCTGGCGGCTCGGGTCGCTCCTGAGTTACTGGGCAACGACCTTGCGGCGACTTAGGATACGAAAGCATGGGAAAAATACTCACATCTACTCAAATTTTGGGGTTAAATTCTGAAATTCTGATTCGACGACACGAGAACTCATGTTCGACGTGCTGAGCTTTTGGCAAGGATGACTAATACGCCTTGAACCGTTCTGCCGGTGGCATTCTCCCTCTTGTTCAACTCGCTACATTTACATGGGCGAATAATTGTGGGAAGCAGTCTTCTGTTCCTCGTGGACTTGGTCATTGTCGAATATTTTGGAATGGCCGAATTCGGCGACTGCGCCGCACTTCACTCCTCGCACAAATGGACAAAATGACTGATAATGGCAAGTGTTTATTGTGGCAAGTGATGAGGGGCGGGAGAGAACACAGACTCCGCTGGGAGGCTGTGTCTACGAAACCCTGAAAGCCCCAACTCCGCCTAATTCGTGTGCGTTACTTGGTTCTCGCTTGTGGTAAAAAGTTTTTAGGACGCGGCCCAAGTCTGCGCATTGTCTGTAACGACCGAGTAAATGGCTGTCGGCGTAACTGCTCGTTTAGACCGCGAATCCAGCAGATCGGCCATCGCGTGTCAAAGCCTGGACTATTATGCGATCCAGTTCATGTATGATTCGGCCTGCTTGTTTAGCGCCAGAGACGCGGAGTTTGGAAGCTTTCGCTTACCTGACTCTCGCGTCCCAGTGTCCTCATCACTATTTCATACCTGCGTCCGCCCCGAACATCGCGAGCAATCCTCTCAACATTGAGGATGATTCCCTTCGTTGACTCCATCCGTCCAGCGCAGCGCGCCAGCCGCCACCTGTAAACTGGTGGCTGTATAGCCTGAACGGCAGGGTTTGCCTCTCCTGCTTTACCAGATGCCGTATCGATCACGCGTCCCGAAGCATGCGAGAGTATGCTAACCTTTTGATTCGCAGGGACCGCTACACAGATCGGTATGCATGCACAGCAGTTATGGGGTACGTGTGCTTTGTTGAGGTGGCCAACTGCTTGTCGCCGAAAAGGTGTAGGTGGCGACGACCAATCCATCGCATCACTCAAAGACTGTTGAACTTTCGTTCTTTGGCCATTCGTGAGCTTGGTCGATTGTCTACAATTGTTCAGCTCATATAATCGCGTCCGCAGAGTTGGAGTGAGACGCACAGTCCTTGTCGTCTCAACCAAACGCCGTGCCCGGCGGGGACCCCTGACCGCAAGGGTCCAAACGCATCCCAATACGGACATTTCTTCTTCTTCACAGTGGCGTCGGTGATTCGCTTGACACAACTATGCCCTGCGCGTTAATCGCCCCATATATATCACCGGTCGCAAGACTGCGGCGCGTTGAACTGTTGTCTTCCCCATCCCCTCGCACTGGTCGATCTCAACGTCGTTGTCGCAGAGTAAGCTGATCCCGACACTCCCATACGAATATCAGGCACTCAGACAGTCAGGATTTCGCAGTTTCCCTCCTCATCGCGAGACATGGATCCTCCAGACATCTCCCTGACCGTCGACAACGGCGACCGCATATCGAATGTTTCCAACATCTTGGCTGCAGGTTCCGCCCACCAAATCTCTCACGCGAACCAGAGACTCCAGATGGCAGGTCAGTACCAGCCATTGATTTGCTATTGTTCCATTCGCATGAGGATGCTCATCAATCTCTCAGAGAATGCAATCTCCGTCGCCACTGGTCATGTTACGACTGCTCAAGGTTTCTACGCAGCCAACAATGCGGCCATCAACGAAGCCTTTAAGGCGGTCGGCAATCTCATTGCGAGCGATGCCACGCGGAAGCTTACTAGTGATGTCCTCCACGTCGCGAAGAAGGTCATCAGTGCGCTGGACGCCGTTCAGGGCGTCCATCCCTTCATCGGAGGTACTACCGTTACTCTCTAGATAGCATAGAGAAGTTTCTGATGACGACATCCACAGCTGCGGTGCTAATTTTCAAGGGTGTTATCGCTCTCGGTACGGGCTGCACGTCACCAAATATGAGCTCGCTGGTTGCTCACATTGATCGCAGAGATGAAGCGACGCGCCAACGACCAGCGGGTCAGCGGTCTGATCCTCACAGCCACCGACATGATGAGCGAGCTCCTGTCGTGCGTCTGTTCGTCGGACATTGCTGCCTCAGATGTACTAAGACTGTGCCTTTACTTAGCCTCAATAACCTCAGCGACCCCGACCAAACGCTTCCTAGCGGCCAGACCATCCGCGGTCGCCTGCAAATCATCCTTGAACAGGTATGTATCACAATTTGGGCAACACCGAAATACTGACTGGAAAATGGCGTTCGTTCGTGATAGGTTCTCAGCACGATCGAGGCGTGTGGTAACGCAGTCGACAAGTATCATAAGAGCAAGACGATCAGCAAGTTCTTCAAGGCGATGGTGAGTATTTGAGTCCACATCGGCTCGAAACCCTTAGCTGAATCATCCTCAGTCGTGGGAGGAAAAGTTTGAAGGCTTCCTGCAGAGCTTTCAAAGCCTCAAAAAGGACATCAAGAACGCCCTCATCATCCGCTCCGCACTCCGGATCGAGGACGCCATTACCAGCATCGAACAAGTCGACATCAAGCTCGATCTCATCATGAAGATGATTCACACTCGGCCCAAGATAGACGAAGACATTGCGAAGGAGGTTGCTGAGCGTGGCGGCGCCGACGTCGTTCTGAACAACAGCGTCAAGATCAAGGAGATTACAGACGAGATCGCAAAGAAAGGTGTTACGGGGTTCGAGAGGGGCAATATTGAAGGGAAGACTGTCGAGGCATCGCTACTGCACGAACTGCGCACTCCACTCGAAACCCAGTTGGAGGAAAATAGGCAGCTGTACCAGGTCTCGCTTGAGCTCGCCACGAACGAGATCAAGGACGCGATTAAGCACTCCGAGTCTCGCATTCTGCATGCCTTCAACAAGGGTGCCTACGTTCGCGTGAAAGATCCGGTACGTGCGTCCATGTCCTAAGATCTCCTCTGATCGAATCCTTACCACAGCATCTTCGCTACGTTTGGCGTGTCATGAGATGGTCACCCTCAGTTCAAGTGACATACTTCATCCCGGCCTTGCACGACTACTTCAGCGAGCAGATCGGCTCAGCGGCCAGAAGGCGCGACACAATGAGCAACACGAACAGCGCGCCTCCATCGCCTAGCCTCACCGCGCAGACAGCCGAAGACGACGAGGGACCCCCAGCGCTATCGAGCGAGGACGAGTGGTGCCTAAAGTACCTCGGCATCACCTTCGTTCCCGCTCTCAAAGAGACGTTTGATGAAAATGCAAACGGCCTCGTGAGCGTTCGCGAGGTCAACGAGTTTTCTCAGAGCAAGAGCATGCCAGACAGCTGGAATATCCTCAAGCGTCTTGCTTACGCGGCAATGGGTGTGTGTTTCCATCATATGTCGCCCAAATACGACTAATTCCGAACCAGGGTGGCGTCTCGAGCTGTGGAGCTATGGTCTAAATATCCAGATGCTGTACAAAATCATGCTCCGTGATGCAAACTCGGTTCTACCTGGTGTGCAATGGTCATGGCGTGTTATTATATAAAATTGATCATATTTTGTACAGGAAACCGCACCTTCGTTTGCTGGTATCTCGACAATCATATTCATTGCTGTACGTTTGCTTCTCTGCCAAAGCCACATCAAGCACTCATGCACTGGTGCAGGGGTGCAAAAGCTCTCCCGCGGCGTTACGGATGTCGACTGATCCAACTCACCTGAAATAACAGAGCTGATGGGGGAGCGCATAACCCACATCGAAGCTCATCTGAACCAGTTGCTGACACGAATTCGTTACGAGATTCCGTCCGTCGAATCGATGAGTCTCTACTTTGACAACGACCATGTCGAGCACGTAAGTAGCGGGTCATGATAGCAATGGTTACTGACATATTAAGATGACTTGTAGTTTCTCATGCCTCTCATCTGGCTCCTACTCCTGCGCCATGTCAAGTTGATCAACTTGGCCAAGAAGATTCAACTCGATCGTCGCGAATTTGAGCTTTGTGAGACTACGCTCACAGTTGTGCTCGCGTTTTGTGATAGGAGAGTGAAAACCCTGACAGGTCTGTGCCTGGCTCGCGCCTACATGAAGGTGCTGACGTGCCGTGCTCAGAGAGCTTCAGGCAGCAGGGCTCAGACGTCAACGACGAATTTGCGACGTATCATGGCGGTCTGGTGCGTTTACACTTCGAGTACGATGCAATTGTTAACACGACCCATTCAAGTATCGCATCTACTACAAGGAGTCAAAAATAAATGACACGGTGGAGTATCGGGACTCGCTCATGACTACCGTGGACGTAGGGTCACCCGCATCAATCTGGGCCGCATTCCAACCCCTGACCAGTGAATCGGACACACATTTTGGCTCGCCGGACCCGATAAAGATTGCCTACGGTCCAGAATGGCGTGACGAAGATCCGAAAGACGGAACCAATCTATCTGAGCTCTCACCAATCCAGAGATTCCAGCACGTCGCCAACCATGTCCTGAAGAAAGTCCAACAGACTCGCCTCTGGGACTTTTTGAGGGCTCGTCGTGCCGCCATCAAGGAATACGAGACCATTGCGGTAGCTGCGGCGCTCGATAGTCTTGCATGGATGACAGATGGGCCGTGATACCTTTCTGAAGCCGGTCAGAAGACGTTGGATCGTTTGGTTCTGGTTCTCTCTCCACGGGACCTTGCATACTGCCGTGCCAAAGGCGATATGGAGATGAGAAAAAGCCACACCATCTATAGCGCGTGCGTCCACGCCTTATCTATAGAATGTGTATCACGCTGACCATAGTTGTACAGGTCCTGCGACGCATGTCATCGTTCGCCCATAACGCAACCCGTTACGACTGCCTCGACTGTCCGCAGGGTAGGGCCAACTTCATGTTTCACGGTTTGCCGCATGACTAAAAATTTCTCGTAGTGGACTACCAGCTGTGCTGCGACTGCGTGAGGTTGCCCACAGAGCAGCACACATATCCACCCAACACGCACACGCTCTTGCAGAACATGTGCCTACTCAGGGCACCGACCCCAACTGTTTTTTTCCAACATGTACGATCACACCGTGATGTCATTGCAAATGCCGTGCCAAGACATGACGCGGATGACATTCAAGAATCTACCTCAGAAGAAGGTTCCATGACCCCCGATGCTGAAGGCGGCCCGATCGACAACAAGATTATTGCGCCGATTGTGGAGAACTGCACGGAGTGCAACAAGGAGCTTCCCGGCGAATTCTTTGCTTGCTTGTCCTGTCCTGGTGAGTTAGGCACAAACCTCACCACCCGCCCACTAACAGAACTGCCACCCGCAGACATTGACGAGCCCATTCTCGTCCTATGCGACGAGTGTGCGTTCAAGCCCGAGCTTTCAAAAGTATGTTTCCACCATTCTTTTGCCGACCATCCCTTGGTTCTTGTCCGCAACCGCGATGCCTCGTACATCCACGGCAGACCGGAACCGAAGTCGGCGGATCAGTCTGAGGACGAAGAACCGACTATCAAAAGCCTGCAGGCACAGGTGACCAGAATCCTCGAGCTGATCGAGAAACCGAAGTCACAGGATCAGTCTGAGGATGTAGAACCGAGGATACAAAACCTGCAGGTGCAGATGTCCAGGATGCTCGAACTGATCGAGGAGATGCGTGCCTCGCTGGCGGTCCTGACTCGACCCGCTCCTCAGTGACTTGGCAGCGACCTTGTAATACTTACGATGCCAACTTCTGGGCCCAATGCATGCATTTCGTCACATCTCGCGTTTGGGACTTGGATCACTGAATCCACGACACAAAGATTTATGTTCGAAGTATTGAGTTTTGGCCAGAACAGACACGCCGCATGCTCAAACTCGCCACTTCGCCACACATCGATGTCGTGGGCTACGTCCCTATTCAGAATATCGGACATCTTATAGAGTCTACCGGCCTGTGGTCAATGCCTTCAAAACAACAGGCACAGTGAGTGTGGCTTTCAGTACCTAAAGCACGGAGAACCTTCGTACGCCTGAACGATGTTGCCGATGTTGCGATGTATTGAAGGAAAACCTGCGCGGCAAATACTCGAAACGATTGCGCGTTGTCTTCTCACGACCATACTTGATTGAAAGAAGGCGGTGAGTTAGGGAGGGTATGAGAACAAGGTACGGCATCATACGAGGTCGCGATGGGCCGGTTCGCCGATAGGTGGCTGACTGTCACTCCATCGTTGGAAGGCTGCCACTACTCGCAAGTGCCATCTCAGGCTAGATGAGAGCCACGTAACCAGCTGGGCAACTTCAACAAGCGAGCTCGGGTAAGAATATTGACAATACAGTGGCTCGACAGGTAAGAGGTAAAGCTAGTAAAGCCTGGCGGGGCTTGCTACTGGAGCAAATGGAAAAAGTAGGTACGAGTACTCATGATTTTGTTCAACAGCGACGGCACTCCAGAGTCACAGATCTTTGGCCGCGCAGCCTTCAGCTCGACGAATCAATCAGGAGTCATGGTCGTCATTGAACTTTTTGGATGACCGAATTCGCCGGTTCGGACTATCCCGCGCCTTCGCTCCCTGCCTCGTGCCGAAAATGCTGACCGCTACTCTACGCACCACCGCCCGCCCAACGCGCGCGCTCCGAAATACCCGCGGCTTAGCCTTGCCCGCGCGCAACGTAGCCTCTTCACCTTCTGCCCCGCTAGCTCAAACCTACCCGGGCAAAACGGTCGTTCAATCCCTCGTCGCGCAGCACGGTACCAACTTTGACGCACTCCTCTCCTCGCTTCCATCGGCCGTCCGCATCCACAAAGTCGCGTCTTCGTCCGAGTACTTTGAAGCGCTCGCGTCCGACGTCCTCCCACGCGGTTTCTTATCAGTCTCGCACGTTGAAAAACTCGCGAAGAGCGTCGGAGTCAGCCCAGACGCGCCTGCAGCTGTATGGTTGGCTGCGGCCGAACGTGCGACTGGGTGGCGTACGGGTCCACATGTCTCGGGTGGTGGGATTCTGGGGCGGGAGTTGAGCGAGAAGGAGGTGGAAGAGGTGGGGAAAGTGTACGAGCGCGCTGTGACGGCATTTGTTAGGACCGCCGCGTCTAGGAGCTCTGAGTCAGAAGGCAACTGGGAACGCCAACACCTCCTGGGTCTCTTACACGCTCTAAGTCGGTTTGCGTTGCTTCCATCCCGCGACACTCTCATCCGCACCGTCGTCGACGCCTCCTCATCCATCACCTCCACGACCCACCTTTCGCGTCCTGAATCCGGGGTT
>Ga0247815_10003366_pt1 | contig 11511 bp, 13 predicted proteins | sample UWRJL194509B1_FD_181014 | JGI IMG/M metagenome (GOLD analysis project Ga0247815, IMG submission 181014) | Plant litter microbial communities from Arlington Agricultural Research Station in Wisconsin, United States - UWRJ-L194-509B-1 | ecosystem: Environmental > Terrestrial > Plant litter >... | reverse complement strand
AGCATGGAGGGCGTGAACGACGTGAATGTCAACCAAGCGACCATTCACACCCGCACCGGCTGCTTAATACCTGAAAACTCCGTCAGCGCCTCGACCGGTCGTCCAATCAACGGATTTAATTGTGATGTTGACGCTACTGGGAATGCTGGTTGCGGCTACCAGGTCCGTTCACTCAGCTATGATCGCCAACTTTGGCTCAATGTTCATGTTGCTCTTGTTCGCGTTCTCAGACATTCGATGGGCCCAACTACGGCCCGGCATTCAACGAAAACAAAGGTGGTGTCTACGCAACGCTATGGGACGAAGATGCCATCTCCGTATGGTTCTTTGCCCGCGGAAACATTCCCGGGGATATCAACAGCAGGAAACCGTTGCCACAAAGTTGGGGTAAGCCGTTTGCGCGGTGGCCAGGAACCACCTGCGGCACGATGGACTTCTTCAAGGATCATCGCGCGTGAGTGCCCGTTGCGTTGCTGAGATCGTACTCTACTAACGAACAAGGAACCTCAGTATCTTCGACACGACGCTCTGCGGAGATTGGGCCGGTAACACTTGGTACTCCACAGGATACCCCGGTCAAGATACGAGCTGCGCTGCTCGGACAGGCGTACCCACCTGCGAGCAATATGTGAGGCAAAACGGCACCGTGTACAAGGACGCTTGTGAGTGCCTGACCCTTCCCCCGCCTGGCCTTTTACTCACAAGGATATTTCAGACTGGGAAGTCAAGAGCGTCGCGATATACCAACGGAAGTGATTGCACTTCCCTGTCCGCTCGAATCGCATTTTAGAGCATGACACTGTCTTATTATTTCTGGCTCGCAATCTGTCGTACAACATGCGGTCCACTTCAGTTATATCTCTACCAAGCAAACGCATCTGTCGTCGCTACAATGTTGTCACTCTAGCTTACAACTGTATCCGCACCCTCTGTCGCACGCTACACCCATAGAACGCGGCGCATCGTTCCGAGCCCGCAAGGCTCGTTGTTGAATGTAACCCAACCCGTGATATGATTCATCAAGATCATTATGAGTAATATCTAATGAAGCCTGCTACTGTACAGAGAGCTGCCGCGCTTGTTGAGACAATTGCATAACATGGAAGATCGTAAACTTTTGGTGTAATGTGAATGCGCTATGCGCGGTGAGACGGCGAATTTCGAATCGTAAAAGTTGTTTAGGACTGGACAAGCGATACGCGCAATGGCAGCGTGCTGTCCTTTTCGCCCTTGACGCGCGGTCGGATCACGAAGCTTTGGAACGCCTCGATTTCCTTGCCTGGCACCAATGTGAAGCGGAATTGCCGCACGAGCGTCACGAGCAACGCCTTGATCTCAGTGTCCGCGAACACGCGGCCCATGCACGTCCGTGGGCCACGCGAGAAGGACAGGAGGTCCTTCTCGGAGATGATACGGTCAAATCCACTGTGCGAGCTGGACTCGGACTTGGATTTGGATTTGAGCCAGCGTTCGGGGCGGAAGAAGGCGGCGTCGGGGCCCCAGATGGCTGGGTCTTCGTGTACAACATTGACAGGAATGGCGACAATGGTTCCTTTGGGGATGTCAACCTCTTGGATGGCGGTTCCAGGAAGAGGCCTCGAGAGAGGAAGAACTTGGTGGTCGCCAGCCTGAGAAGTAAGGTCTTAGCTCAGCCCAGTCCAGAGTATGGCGTACATACGACGTGATGAAGTTCCAAAATCGGCGGATGAAGACGAACGGTCTCAAGGAGAACTGCATCCAGATACTCCAGTTCGCTGTGGACGGCCTCAAAGTCGGGGTCGTTCGGCGGCAGCTCATCGCGAAGCTTCTCTTGAGCCTCCTGATTGCACGCGAGTTCATACAGTGCCCACTTCCATACAAGTCAGCACATTGCATTTGCCGATGAAAATGTCAACACTTACAGCCATGACACAGCTGACCGTTTCGTAACTGAAATCCCATGTCAGTGAACATCGTCCAATGCAACTGACACTGGCCAGACTCACCCGGCGCTGATAATCGTGGCAATCTGATCCCGGATCTCATGCTCCTCCATTCTTTCTCGAGGATTCATGTTGCGGTTCTCCTGGATCAAGCGGCTGAGGAGCGTCTCGTCATCGCCATCCTCGCCAGCTGCCAACGCCTGTTGCCACACTGTCGATGCAATATCGCCCAGCGCCTGCTTGTTCTTCCGGATGAAATTACCCTTCTCGGAGGGCATGCGCAAGATCTGCGGGAACTGCCACACGAGAGCTTTCATGACAAACGCTGAGAACGAGCTCGAACTGTTGGTGAGGTGGTCCAATGCCTCGGCGACGGGGTGCAACGCGGCGGCCGAGGACGGATCGTATGACAGACCAAAGTCGTAAGAGAACCCAGTCATGCCGATGTTGTCGAGGCTGAGACGGTTTGCGAACCACATGACATCGATGTCAGCGAATGGTCCTGGTGCAGCTTGTACCAGCGCGTCCCAGCTGTCCGACACTTTCCCAGCCATGCGAAAGAATGAAGGAGTGAGATTTCGCACGTGCTGCGCACTGTGTGGTGGTGGGTCAGCATAATGCTTCTAACAGTTGAATGCAGAGTGGGTGGTGCAGCCGGTCGGAGCCGGCTGAACCACCATGCTCCGTGGAGATCGCGCCTCACCTTAAGGCAGGCGCAATGGCGTGTCGTTGCTTCTGGTGATGTTCCTCTCCTAGAAGAACAATTAGAACCGCGTCCGCTGAACTGAATGATTGATCAAGCGAACCTTCAACGTACAACAGGCCGGAGCCTAGAAGCTGCAAAAACCACTGACGGGCCCCCTCCGGCTTCGGCCACGCCTGGAGCGATGAATTCAACAAACCATTTCTGAGAATTGTAGGAACATCTAACGTACGTAGACATCGTCCACTAGGATCTCCTGAATAGCCCGAGGATCCACGATGGAGAGCATCGGCTTTCCGAAGCAACCATCGAATTGTACGACGCCACCGTAGGCTCTCGCCCAGTCTGCATACAGCTGGCCGGGTGGAGAATTGTACATCTGCCACTCATGCCCCCAGACGAGATGACCAGCAGGCGGACCAGGGAGGTGTCTGAAGTTGCGGTACTTGTAGGCGCGGAAGGCAAGTCTCAGGAGCCAAACGCTGATAAACGCGCCACCAAGTTCGACGATGCGACGGAGCAAAACGGATGATGCGAGAGTGTCCCAAACCATGGCTGCAGGCAGAAAAGAGAGAACTGGGGCAACAATCGCAGTTTGCGGGTGTTCGCAGATGTTTATATATCGCCGCTGGGAGATGTGCCTTGGCCGCGAACCGGCTTGCAGCGACGCCGGTGTCGGCGTCCGCGACGTCCGGGCGGCGGATCACGTTTCGCCGATTGTATACCATGTCTATGTCTGCTTCATCCCCTGTTTCTAGTTCAGTTCGGTTCCTCGCGTATGCGTTGCTTTTGTGATCTCCAGCGTCCCTAATTATCTATTCCAAGTCCTGCCGCTGTAATTACCACCTAACTAAATATGTCGGTAGTCAATTTATCGCTTTATCTCATCCATTGCATACACAGGAGCGATCACAGAAGTGAACGAAACCCGAAGAGTGGCACGGAGAGGCCAGCTCTCTAGCGCTACAATAGCCAGGCTGACGCTATCAGAGCCTGAGCGGCCTCAGTCGCTCCAAACCGGGGGAGTCGCTACAGGCGCTCCTGCCGTTCGGCGGTCTCCGTAATAATGGTTGGGAACATTCTACGCCTAATGCTAGCTAGCTCTTACGGGTTTACAGGAAAAGTGGCCGCTCTCGAACCGCGCGGTTCGGGCGTAACTGGAGGTCCGACATACAGTCCGATTGAAAGTCCGAAAGCTCATGTCGTTCGTTGCCCTTCATAATTGTTCGTCGAATGTTCGGAGCGTGACCACCGGTAGGCCATTGACCAGGTCGTCAGACGGGTCTGCGCGTCATTTTGACATGTCACCGGTCCGGCAATTTGCATCGTCGATCCTTGTTCTCTTCTTGTCACCAAGCTCTTTGGCTTCACCTATGCAGACCACTTCGGCTCTGAAGGTTGTGTACCGCATACGGCGACTGCTACCGGTACCTGTTGGTTGCACCGAGCGATCACAACGCGATCACCTTACAACGCGATCACTTTATAACGCGATCGCCCAACGCTCTCAGTATCCCTCTCGCACCCGTCGACGCATTGACCGGTCGCTCTACTCGTTTGTTCAGCGTGTTTCCTGCCGTGCGGCAGCTCTCACCGTCACCGCTTAACTCACATCTGCGGCAGAAGCGGGTCGACAAGTCTCTCCTACGCGTCTCTTGGGTTTGCGGATGCGGTTTTCTGCAGCTTCGCGTGCGATGCGGCCGTTCGCACGACTTTCTCATACGCATCGACCGCTGCACGCCGCCCCAACCGACCTGCCAGATCGCCGTTTATATCCAATGCGCAGGAGGGGTACGCCAGCCGTTCACTTGATTCCGCGCTAGCTCGAGAATCTGGACTAGCGCGGCACCAAAGTGCATTAACATCACATGCCGCATGAACCATATGTTGCGTCAGTCCACTATGAAAGCAACGTCTGCGCACAGTAGCAGGAAAATAGCTCCCCTTTCTGCTTGCGTTCGTGCACGCCATGCCCACGACCAGATCGACTGCTAACAAGAAGCACGATGACAAGGAGAATAGTCGGCCGCCGTCGAGTGCGCATGCACACGAGAGCACCAACTCAAGCGCCTCATCGTCGCTTCGCGAGCTGCCTCGCGCTCTCAATGCTGCTCCCGGGGACCATAGCTCACAGGTCAAACTAGCTCCAGCTCTCACTATAGGGCGTCGTCGTACGTCGAGGAATGACGAGTCCGTCGACACTCGACCAAAAAAGCGTCCTCGCGTGGAGGCTTCGAGTGTTACCCCTCTTTCGTTCTCGAACGTCCTCTCACCTCCGTCCTCGCCTCCGAGCCCATCTCTGCCCGTACCTCAGCTCTCGCCTCCAAGCCCATCTCCGGCCTCGTCTTCAACCTCGTCTCCGACCTCGTCTTTGGCCACGTCTTTGGCCTCGTCTCCGATCTCGCCTTCAGTTTCGCACTACATCTTTCACTCCTACTGGCGGGCACGGAGCGATGCTGGACGAGAGCTGCTGGAAACTTGGCGAGACGTCGATAACGACAACGAGCTCCAAGTGCTGCTGGAGCTCATTCGTTGGGAATTTCCAGAAGACGCCGAGAAGGAGTTCTCAGAGGACGCCATGCAGAAGGCGTTTGGAATATCTCCGGAGGACATAGCTCCGCCCCACACCGTTCTCGACCCTTTCCGTCTTCGATGCGCATTGATTGGGCAGTACCTTGAGCACCAGGTTGCGACGGCGGAGTTTTTCGTTCAGCGGCTGTCTGCCATCAAGGACAACGAGAGCTCTACCACCAAGGTCGACGAGGACATGAAGGTCGACGAAGGCAAGAAGGATGACGAGGAGCTTCATGTGTTCGATGAGCGCCAGGAGGTACTCGACTTGCAGCAGGGCTGGTTTGATCACCACTGGGTGGTTCTCGCGGATTTTGAGCCGCAGTTCTCCTATGAGCTGGACAATTGTATCGACGCGTTCGACTGCGCGCGTGCGGAGGGAGAATGCGAGGTTGGTGCAGCCCAACAATTCAACAACAGCGCCGGGTACGGCAGATACCAGGCGACGGTATTAGCAGCGCGAGATGCGAAGTCATTTCCCGAGGAGTGGGACGCTGGTGTGTACTCAAATTTGCTTTCCACGAAGCTTTCTGAGCTCTTTCTCTCACTTAGAGTGGAACAATGCGGACATGATGGTGCCGCGGCTCACTACCAATATCAAGGCGGCATTGTCCAAGCTTCCCGTCGCCGAACTCGCGGCGCTCGTTCTAGAACCAACCTATCAGGCGTCGCGCGACCGCATTGTACAAGCGGATAAGATCAAGAACGAGGCGGATCAACGGTTCTTCTGTAGCGTCGAGGAGCACGACGTGCTGAAGGCGTTACGCTCAGATATGAAACCGTACGTCTATCATTTTGGCCAGACAAACGGCGGAGACTCATGGTCCGGTCACAGCATCGGCGGAACCTTTCAATATGGCACGTTGACCATCGCCCACTACGCGCCTCTCGAGTGCCTGGGCCAACAACTACTCTTCGAGCCGGGCAAGGCTTGTTTTACCACAGACATATGGCGCTTGCAAGGGCATACCAACGATGTGAGCATCACCAGTTCCGCCATAAGCTTAGTATCTAACTGGATTCAGATGCCAATGCTTGACGTCCATGCACACCCATGCAGCATCGGTTCCGAAGGACGAGACTCGGCACTGGCCCTAGGAAACGCACAGGGCGATATATGGAATATGAACAAGCAGCGCATTCGTGGCTGCCTAGAGGCTGCGGCAACCGCCCACAGTATGGTGCAGGTAGTCGGCGACGAACCCCGCCGAACGATTGTCAAGCTACTGGACGAGATGTTGGCCGAGGGATGGCAGGTACAGCACATCAGGCATGCGATGTCATTCCCTGGGTTTTCTTCGGAGAAGATCCAGAAGGAGGCGGAGAGCACGGTTGAGCGACCTCTGGTGAGTGCGGGCTTCGCTTTCTGCAGAGTATCTGGAGTTGAGCCCATTCCTACAGTCGGTATTCTGGCGCGAGTCGGAAGGTCAACTGGACCTCGCGGTTGTTCTATTTGTACAGCACACATGTGCCCCCTGCTGTACAGGCGGTAAGAGTTGGCATGTGTATCGTCGCGCTGCACATGGAGATGCTGTTGCCGCGTTGATGCGGCTCAACGCAGGCAGCCTGGCTGGCCAAGATCAGCGTATGTCGTCGGCACCACTCGGTCTCCACGTTCTTATCTTGACGTCGTAGATGTTCATGGCGCAACGACGGTTAATGCGATACCGACCAACGACAAGCCGTTGAGACAGATCTTGGAAGAAGGCGGGCATTATCTTTTCTCACGACGGCATTGCAGGCTCACGCTTTAATCTAGCTGTTGCGATAAATGCAGACGGCGCAGCAGAGGCGCTGTGCCAATTCCTAGCGCAACGAGAGCGAGAATACGCCGCTTGGCATTTGAAGCGAGCCGAAGAACGTGCAGGTGCGTCTGGGAGTTCCTTTGCTGTCAGCAGGATCACTGACGTATTATTACAGCTATATCCAGAGGCGCAGTTTGGGCAGTGATGCGATGGGAGAGCCGACGGGAAAGTCGACGCAACCGTGCCAAACGTGGGTGTCAGCAACCTCGCTGACGTGACTCGCGCCATACTGAAGTCCTCCCACCTCCTCCAGCTGTCTTCAATTGCCCCGATGCGGACTGTGGCGAGAAATTCGCCACAAAGGCCGTACTCAACGATCACCGCAGGGACGAGCACGGTTATGGTGGGTGACAGTTCCCTCGCTCGCGCGATTCGTATTATACTGAACTTGTCCCTTCAGTTCCGCCAACATTCCCTTGCCCCGAGTGTAAGAAGGTCTACGCATCACTTGATTCGCTTAGGCACCATCGCAGAGCCAAGCACGGCGACCGTGAGAACTGTTCCCTCGCGCTTTGCATTTGATGTGAAACTGAAGTCATCCTAGTTTCCATAGGTACCTTGCCTTGCCCCGAGGCGGACTGTGGCAAAAGATTCGCCACAAAGGCCGTACTCAACGATCACCGCAGGGACGAGCACGGTTATGGTGGGTGACAGTTCCCTCGCTCGCGCGATTCGTATTATACTGAACTTGTCCCTTCAGTTCCGCCAACATTCCCTTGCCCCGAGTGTAAGAAGGTCTACAAATTAATGGATTCGCTTAGGACCCACCGCAAGGACAAGCACAGCGATGGCGAGGGACAGTTCCCTCCTCCACCAACCTTCCATTGCCGCGACTGTGATAAGGTCTACAAAAAGAAGAAATATCTCAACAAACACCGCAAGGACGAGCATAGCGATGTCGAGTGACACCTCGAGACTGACACCCGATGCACATGTTAGGTCACCCTGTTTCTAGCGCTTAATGCGAACCCTTTGTGGCTCCGATGAACTGGACAGGCTGCGAAGTTGCACCGCTGGTGGTCAGCAACAGGCGTTGCAAGCAAGCAACAGTCGTCCCTACCTTGCGTTCGCTCCGCACCCCGTGCCTTTGCTTGGACAGCCGTTTGCACGCTTGTACTGCCTTCTATTCGCTCAAAGCATCGCCTCTCAACACCCGCTGGAGATTCCCATTGAAAGGTTACCTGCCGGTGCCTCCGGAGGTTTGCGTCCGGCCCCGAGCTGCCAGCGTCACAGGATCAAGGGGTGAGCTGGGATAGTTGATTATATACAATGGGCTGTTATTCTACAGGTACCACGCGAGGTTCTTCGAGCTCCTGATCTTCTGACGGTGACGTTACGGCCTTGGGGACGACTGCCCGATAGGCAGTGAGCGCGAGGGGAACTTCTCCGATGGTCGCCGCGAATGCAAGGCCTGCAACAAGCAACCCTCCGATAACGATGCAGGTAAGAACCCAGCCGTTTTGGTGCTCATCGTAGAGCTGCCCGCCAATGACCGGCCCCACTGCAAGGCGTAAGAACGTAAACCAGTGCTGAGACCATTGCGGTACTTACACATTGAGCCTGAGCCGTAAGCGATGTTGAAGACGCCAAATGTGTCAGCGTATCCAACACCAGGAATGGTCTCCGTGAGCTTCGCTGTTTCAACCGTGATCGGGGTGACCAAGCCAGACTCGAAGAACATGGTAAAGAGTAGAGAAACGATGAAGATCGCCAGCTTCGACGACAAAGTCAAGGGATATAGCCACGGGATGCCTAAGATAAGGCAGCCGACTGCTACCAGAGGTGCGCCGTACTTGTCAGAGAGCCACCCAGTAAGCGGGCCAGCTGCACACATCTTAACGCTGAATTCGTCATCAGTTAGGAAGATCACGCACATATGATTGTGGGTGCGGTTGCTGCAAGGAAGATGAGGCCAACCTTCGTAGGTGATAATTCCCACACATCGTGCAGACGCAGCGGGACGGATGGCTCTGTTCTGGATGTGAGCACGGCCTCCAATAGTGTAGTTTCCCTTACCTATGGCTGTAATTACCATCCTGCCAGCAGTATGTCAGCAGTAATAAATCGGCTGGGAGCTGACATACCCATAAACCAGAGTCAACATGAAGATTGCGACAGGGCGACGTCTAAAACCGAGTTCACGCCAGATGCGCCATGCGGGCAGACGAGGAATGGGTTCTTGAGCCTGAGCATTCGCCTCGACAACACCGCTCTCAGAATCCCGCGTAGCGCTAGGCTCGTTTTGATCCATTTGAGCGGCAAGAGAGGCACGTATGGCGTCCGCTTCAGATTTCTCGATGACGAATACACGGCCGACGAGATCGATGAGTGCTGGGCATAGTTGAGCGAACGCAGACGGAGAGAGCAGCGATATATGACTTACCTGCGATCATGCCGAAGATAAAAGGTGCCCGGTAGCCAAGAGTCCCATACCTACGCGAGGATAAGACTTACGGCAATTGCCTCGCTAAACTGGCTTACAAAAGTCCACCCAGCGGGGCAGCAACGATCAACCCGCACGAATAGCCTGTCCAAACGAAGTCAGTAGTAATCGCTTTATATATCTTTGAGCGCACCCATCATGGTGATGCCCATGTGCCGACCAATCTGGTCGGGTGGCACGCTATCACACCTAAAAGGAATTCAGTGTGACGGATGACCCATGAGACAGCGGAACTTGCAGTAATGCAAGGGCCAGGACCCAAACAACTGTGGAGCTAATTCCCTGTAGGACGCGAGCTAGCATCATAAGCCAAAACACCCTGGCCTCCATAAAGAGCGCCTGAGAACTATTGGTCAGTACTACAAGTAATCCTTCAGACCCTCAGGACGCACCTGGGATCCAATAAGAGCAACAAGGCCAGCAATTAACGGATTTCTTCGAGAATTGTATTTCTCGGACCACCAGGAAACGAAGGGAGTCGCTGTCAAACGAGGTAAATGATGGTGGCAAATCCCTTAACAGCAAACTCACAGAGAATGAGGCTCAGTGACTATCAGCGTGTCAGTAAGCTGCAAAAAGGCAAAGGAGGGAGCGCACGAATGCGAAGAGAAGCCATCCAGCCTTTGATGAAGTCCTATCGTAACCAAGTGCCTGGAGCTGACGTAGAAGGTAAGGATGCGGCGCGTGCCAAACGTGCATACGCAAAAGGCACGCACTCGGAAAGGTACTGCACGAAGATCGTAAGCGCAAAAATATGAGTACGAATAGTACTGAGACACTGACTGAATGAGACTGGCAATGCGTATACAAGCAGGTCTACAGCTCCTCCAATCGCGACGACTATGGCCAGTAAGTTGACATGCCTCAACAGCAGCTCGGCACGAACCGACCGTGATATACCACGGTGATGATCGAAGCTCCCAGGCCCAGGGGATTTTGGTTACTTTGGTGGACATCATTGTGGTAGAACTGATCGGAATCGGGGGGGCCGAACGTTGCACCACATCTTCGCGCCGCATGAGCCGACTTTATATCCCAAGAACGGCAGTGTGCCGTAACCAGGCTGAGTAAGACCGAGCAAGGGTGAAACGTCTTCAAGGTGTATTCGACCGCAGTGCAGGGTTCAATCGACTGCGCCGCTGGTCTTACGATTCGAACGGGCATGACAAAGCAAGAAACCGAGCCAACGTCGCAGATCACGCACCGATAATGCAATTGGTCTCCGCCTGGGCATTAACACATGCATGCCGAGGATCTCCGATGCCGGAACGCAATCGCCGCAGGAACGGGATGAACCGACTACTCAACAATGGTCCAGAAATTTGACAAGACAAGACACTCTGGCCGAGTGGTTAAGGCGTTTGACTCGAATTGCCGATATCAAATACCCTCTGGGTGCACAGGTTCGAGTCCTGTGGGTGTCGAATATTTTTCGTCCTCGCGGGCCGCCACATTGCAGCCATGAAGTTTCTGGACTAAGCTATTCCAACTCACATATAACAGTGAAATAATCACGCAGGTAAGTACATTCTACAGCTGCTTTTTGCCTGCTAGATTCGCCGCGCGGGCGGCAAGATGCTCGTTGATCCTAGCTCCGTCAAACTGAGACGGCAAGAACATAACCCAATCATCATGCGACCTCAAGTAGCAGCTCTGCAGCCTTTCGCAGCCAGCTGTTGTGCCATTTCTGTCTTATGGTTTTTGCTCTGGTAAATTGCTAAACTATCAAAGCTTCGGGCTCATTCAGCAGCGCCGTACAAGTATTTTGCACTCCTCCATAGTATTCTAACCAAACACGATGGATCAGCTGTTGAGGCTGATCGCCTTCTCGACACTGCCCTTGGGAACCGTTGGTAACGTGACACGGTACACGAAGATCTGAGTGTCGACGTCCTCTGTGTACGAATAAGGCTTCCCCATGGACACACCGTCGGTGGTCATAAAGTCGTTGTCAGACACGGTGAAGAGGAAGTAATCGTTGGGAGCGTTCTTGTCGCCAGCTGGTGTCAGAGCGAGAGACTCCCACTTTGCGTTGATCAAGGTCTCGTCCGCAGGTTTGCCTAAGAC
>Ga0247815_10003365_pt1 | contig 11515 bp, 8 predicted proteins | sample UWRJL194509B1_FD_181014 | JGI IMG/M metagenome (GOLD analysis project Ga0247815, IMG submission 181014) | Plant litter microbial communities from Arlington Agricultural Research Station in Wisconsin, United States - UWRJ-L194-509B-1 | ecosystem: Environmental > Terrestrial > Plant litter >... | reverse complement strand
CGCCGAAGCGACGGGGCTCGCGGCCGAGCATGATGTTCTCGGCGACGGAGAGATTGGGGAGGAGGTTGACCTCCTGGTAGACGGTGCTGATACCCGCGGCCTGCGCCTGGGCGGGGCCGTTGATCACGAGCACCTCGCCGTCGAGCGTCATGGTGCCGCTGTCGATGCCGTACACGCCGGTGAGCGCCTTGATGAGCGTGGACTTGCCCGCGCCGTTCTCACCCATGAGCGAGTGGACCTCGCCGGGGAACATCCGAAAGCTCACCGAGTCGAGTGCCTTGACTCCCGGGAAGGTGATGGAGATCTCGGTCATCTCCACGATCGGCGTTGTCATGCTGGTCCTTACTCGTCGTTGAGTTCTGTGCTGGTTGAGTAGGCGCGCAGCGCCGTATCGAAACCGGACCGGGCCTACCGAGATCGCTCTCGGCAGACCCGATCCAGTGGTGCTACTTAGTACTGACGATCCGGAAGCGCGGCCTTGGCCTGCTCCTGGTCGAAGGTGGTCTCCTCCGTGACGATACGCTTCTCGACCTTCTCGCCGGCGGCAACAGCCGTGGCGATCTCGACGAGCTGCGGGCCGAGGAGCGGCGAGCACTCCACGATGAAGTTGATCTTGCCTTCGGAGAGGGCGGTCATGCCGTCCTTGACTGCGTCAACCGTGACGATCTTGATGTCTTCACCGGGAACGAGCCCAGCGGCCTCGATCGCCTCGATGGCGCCGAGTCCCATGTCGTCGTTGTGTGCGTAGACGAGGTCGATGTCAGGGTTGGCCTTGAGGAAGGCCTCCATGACCTGCTTGCCGCCTGCACGGGTGAAGTCACCCGTCTGGCTTGCGATGATCTCGAACTTCGGGTCGGTGACCTTGTTACGGAAGCCCTCAGCACGGTCGTTGGCCGGAGCCGCACCGGTCGTGCCCTGGAGCTCGACGATGTTGACCTTGTCGGCGTCAGCGAACTCGGTGTTGACCCAGTCCCCGGCCTTCTCACCCTCGAGGATGAAGTCGGAACCGAGGAACGACTCGTAGAGCGACGTGTCAGCGGAGTCGACCGAGCGGTCGGTCAGGACGACGGGGATGCCAGCATCCTTCGCTTCCTTGAGAACCGTGTCCCAGCCCGACTCGACGACGGGCGAGAATGCGATGACGTCGACACCCTGCTGGATGTACGAGCGGATCGCCTTGATCTGGTTCTCCTGCTTGCCCTGGGCGTCGGAGAACTTGAGCTCGATGCCCGCATCCTCGAACGCACCCTGGATCGAGATCGTGTTGGCCGTACGCCATCCGCTCTCGGCACCGACCTGGGAGAACCCGACGACGATGTCGCCGTCTGCTCCGTCGCCACCGGGCGCTGCCGTGTTAGCGCAACCGGAGAGAGCGACAAGGATCGCTCCGACCGCTGCGACACCAATGAGTTTCTTCATGGGACTAAACCTCCTTGTTCAGTGTTCCGGGATTCCCGTGGTGATTGCGTCACGAGGTGCATCCGGCCGACCAGGTCATTCTGGTCACTTGGATGTTAGCGTTCACATTTCTGTCACAACAAGAGCTGAATGTTACGGTTCGGTAACGGAGGTTGTCAGAAACCCCGAGATTGCGCCAATTCTGCCGCAAACACATCGGAGCAATGTCGCACCCGACGCTCCCATAAGCACTTCCCATCCGCCCAATGTGAGGGTTATCACACGCCCGCCCCGCTCCCTGCGCTCCACTGCACGCGGTTCACAACTCCTGCGATTCGTGCTGAACGAGCGATGCCGACCCGAACTGCTGGCGGCACGAGCGCGTTCTGCAGGAGTTATGAACCGGAGCAACCGCCCGCGGCGCGACGCACCGGGGTACACGAATGCCCCGGGCGCAATACGCGCCCGGGGCATCCAGTGGACTGCTAGCGGCCGCCTGCGCGTCGCTTGTTGAACACGTCGAAGGCGACGGCGAGAAGGAGCACGAAGCCCTTCACTGCCTGCTGCCAGTCGATACCGATACCGAGGATCGACATACCGTTGTTGAGCACACCGATGATGAGACCACCGATGATCGCGCCGGCGATCGTGCCGACACCACCCTGAACCGCGGCTCCACCGATGAAGGCTGCCGAGATGGCCTCGAGCTCGAAGCCGTCACCCGCCTTCGGGCCGGCCAGGTTGAGGCGTGCCGTGAAGACGAGGCCCGCGAGTGCGGCGAGCACACCCATGTTGACGAAGATGAAGAAGTCGACCTGCTTCGTCTTGACGCCCGAGAGCTCTGCAGCGTGGCGGTTTCCACCGATCGCGTAGATGTGGCGGCCGAAGACGCTGCGGTTCGACACGATGCCGTAGATGAGCACGAGCACGGCGAGCACGATGAGCGTGATCGGGATGCCCTTGAACGAGGCGAGAGCCCAGGCGATCCAGAGGATTCCGGCGCTCACGAGGGCCATCTTGGCGATGAACCAGACGAGCGGCTCGACGTCCTGTGCGTAGGCCTGGCGGCCGCGGCGGGTGCGGATCTGCTGAACCACGAGGCCGATGATCGCCACGACACCGATACCGAGCGTGAACGGGTCGAGGTCGAACTTGCCGAAGACGTCGGTGAGGAAGCCGTTACCGAGTGCGCGGAAGCCCTCGGGGAACGAGCCGATGTTCGAGTTGCCGAGCACGACGAGGGCCAGGCCTCGGAAGATGAGCATGCCGGCCAGGGTCACGATGAAGGCGGGAATGCCCACATACGCGATCCAGAAGCCCTGCCACGCACCGACGAGCGCGCCGACGAGGAGGCCGGCGAGAATCGCCATCCACCACTCGAAGCCGAGGTCGCGGATGAGAACGCCCGATACGGCTCCGACGAACGCTGCGACCGAACCGACCGAGAGGTCGATGTGGCCCGCGACGATCACGAGCACCATGCCGATCGCGAGGATCAGGATGTACCCGTTCTGCACGATGAGGTTGGAGATGTTCTGCGGGCGCAGCAGGATGCCGTCGGTGAGAACGGCGAAGAGCACGACCACGGCGATGAGGGCGAGGAAGATGCCGTTCTTGCCGAGGTCCTGCACGATGTGGGCGAGGGCGTCTTTGATGCCCGTGTTCGACGAGGGCTTGGCCTCGGCGCCGCCGGCTTTCTGGGTGGTGTCAGTCATTGGGGATTACTCCTTGTGAGTGCCGTGAGCCCGGGGGCTAGCGGGGCTTTTCCATGGTCATGAGCTTGATGAGGGATTCGGGGTTCGCTTCGGCGATCGGGAGTTCACCCGTGATGCGTCCCTCGGAGAGTGCGTAGATGCGGTCGCAGATGCCGAGCAGCTCCGGCAGCTCGGAGGAGATCACGATGATGCCCTTGCCCTCGCTCGCGAGCTTGTTGATGATCGTGTAGATCTCGTACTTGGCGCCGACGTCGATGCCGCGCGTGGGCTCGTCCAGGATGAGGACATCCGGGTTCGAGTACATCCACTTGCTCAGCACGACCTTCTGCTGGTTTCCGCCGGAGAGCTTGCCGGTCTTCGCGAGCACCGTCGGCGACTTGATGTTCATGCTCTTGCGGTACTCGTTGGCGACCTTGAACTCTTCGTTGTCGTCGACGAGACCCAGCTTGACGAGCTTCGACAGCGACGCGGCGGAGATGTTGCGCTTGATGTCGTCGATCAGGTTGAGGCCGTACTGCTTGCGGTCCTCGGTGGCGTAGGCAAGACCGTTGTCGATCGCCTCGGCGACCGTGCGTGTCTTGATCTCCTTGCCATCCTTGAAGACCTTGCCCGAGATGCGTGAACCGTAGGTGCGACCGAACAGGCTCATCGCGAACTCGGTGCGACCGGCACCCATGAGTCCCGCGATGCCCACGATCTCACCGCGGCGCACGTTGAGGTTGACGTTGTCGACCGTGACGCGCGTGACATCCTGCGGGTGGTGGGCGGTCCAGTTCTCGACGCGCAGGATCTCCTCGCCGATGTGCGGCGTGTGGTCCGGGTAGCGGTGCTCGAGGTCGCGGCCGACCATGTCCTTGATGATGCGCTCTTCTGTGACGTCATCCTTGGCGATCGTCTCGATGGTCTTGCCGTCACGGATGACGGTGACAGAGTCGGCGATCTTCTTGATCTCGTTGAGCTTGTGGCTGATGATGATCGACGTGATCCCCTGCTCCTTCAAGTGGGTGATCAGGTCGAGCAGGTGAGCGCTGTCCTCGTCGTTGAGAGCTGCGGTCGGTTCATCCAGAATCAGGAGCTTGACGCGCTTGGAGAGGGCCTTGGCGATCTCCACGAGCTGCTGCTTGCCGACACCGATGTCCATGATCTTCGTCGTGGGGTTCTCGCGCAGGCCGACGCGCGCGAGCAGCTTGGATGCCTCGAGGTTGGCCTTGTTCCAGTCGATGAGGCCGAACGCGCCCTTGACCTCGTTGTTGAGGAAGATGTTCTCGGCGATCGAGAGGTAGGGGCTCAGTGCGAGCTCCTGGTGGATGATGACGACGCCGACGGCTTCGGAGTCACGGATGTCCTTGAACTGGACCACCTCGTTCTCGAAGACGATGTCGCCGTCGTACGACCCGATCGGGTAGACACCCGACAGGACCTTCATAAGGGTGGATTTACCTGCACCGTTCTCGCCGCAGATTGCGTGGATCTCGCCACGGGCGACCTCGAGGGTCACGTCGGCGAGCGCCTTCACGCCTGGGAAGGTCTTGGTGATAGACCGCATTTCCAGAATGTTCGTGGTCACTGTAGGTGCCCGGCTTTCTTCACTTCGTTATCAAATGGGGTACTGGTGGTGGGGAGTGTAGTACTCCCCACCACCAGCGGGTGGAGCGTTTAGTCAGTTGTCAGCGGCTGAATTAGCCGTTGACCTCTGCCTCGGTCCAGTAGCCCGTGTCGATGAGTGCGGACTGGATGTTGTCCTTCACCACGATGACCGGCTGGAGAAGGTACGAGGGGACGTCCTTCTTGTTGTTGTTGTAGGTGCTGGAGTCGTTCGTCTCGACCGCGTCGCCGTTGAGTGCTGCGATGGCCATTGCTGCGGCCTTCTTCGCGAGCTCGCGGGTGTCCTTGAAGATCGTGGCGTACTGCTCGCCGTTGTTGATCGCCTTGACCGAGTCGATCTCAGCGTCCTGGCCCGAGATGATGGGCCAGCCGTCGCCGAGGCTGTAGCCAGCGTCGGTGAGGGCCGAGATGATTCCACGGGAGATGCCGTCGTAGGGCGAGAGAACGCCGTTGACCTTGGAACCGTCAGAGTAGTTCGCAGTGAGGAGGTCCTCCATGCGGCTCTGAGCTTCTGCGCCATCCCAGCGGAGCGTTGCAGCCTGCTCGATGTCGACCTGTCCGCTCTTCACAACGATGGTGCCGTTGTCGATGAAGGGCTTGAGGACTTCCTGCGCTCCGTTGAAGAAGAAGAACGCGTTGTTGTCGTCGAGCGAGCCGGCGAACATCTCGATGTTGAACGGGCCAGCAGGCGCGCCCTCGATCGGGGTTCCGTCGAGCTCAACAAGGCCGAGGCCGTTGAGGAGCGACCATGCCTGCTGCTTGCCAACCAGGAAGTTGTCGAACGTTGCGTAGTAGTCAACGTTGTCCGTGTCCATGAGGAGGCGGTCGTAGGCGATGATCGGGATGTCGGCTTCGCCAGCGTCCGCGAGGATGTTGGTGAGCGTGGTTCCGTCGATGGAGGCGATGATCAGGGCTTCTGCACCCTTGGTGATCATGTTCTCGATCTGGCTGACCTGGGTGGGGATGTCGTCCTCTGCGTACTGGAGGTCGACCTTGTAGCCCTGTTCCTCGAGCGTCGCCTTGAGTGCGTCACCGTCGGCGATCCAGCGCTCGGACGACTTGGTCGGCATCGCGATACCGATGAGGCCGCCTTCGCCGCCACCCTCGGTGGTGCCGCCGGTGGAGCAGGCCGCGAGGCCCGTGACCATAACGCCTGCGGTGACAAGCGAGAGAAGTGCTCTCTTCTTCACTGTGTTTCCTTTCGATTGATGGACATCATTGTCTGTGGTGCTCACCCGGCCTCGTCCATGAAAGCCAGGTCCTGCCTCGGGCCGAAAGGCCGACCCGAGCAAGTTTCTTTAGTTGTTACAGCCCCTGTGCCAGTCGGTAGTAGGCCGCTCCACTCCGCACCGATTCGTCGAATCCGCGCGAGGTGGTGTTCTCGTCGATGACGAGAAGTTCAATGCCGGCAATGCGTGCGAAGTCTTCCCACGCTTCGATGCCGACCTGGTTGGTCATCACCGTGTGGTGCGCGGCGCCGGCGGTGAGCCAGGCTGTCGCACTCGTGGTGAAGTCGGGGGCTGGCTTCCAGACGGCGCGACCGACCGGGAGCTTCGGCAGGCTTGCCGGGGGCTCGACGTTGGTCACGGCGTTCGCCACGAGGCGGAAGCGCTCGCGCATGTCGCTCAGGGCGACGACGACGGCAGGGCCGGCGTCCGCGGTGAAGACGAGGCGCACGGGGTCTTCGCGACCGCCGATGCCGAGCGGGTGGATCTCGAGGCTCGCGCGCGCCGACGAGAGCGACGGGCTCACCTCGAGCATGTGGGCGCCGAGGATGAGCTCCTCGCCCGGGGTCATGTCGTAGGTGTAGTCCTCCATGAGGCTCGCGCCTCCGGGGAGGCCGGCACCCATGACAGCGGCGATGTGCACGAGAACGGCGGTCTTCCAGTCGCCCTCGCCGCCGAATCCGTAGCCGTCGGCCATGAGGCGCTGCACAGCGAGACCCGGAAGCTGCTTGAGTCCGCCGAGGTCTTCGAAGCTGTCGGTGAAGGCGCCGAAGCCGCCCTCTTCGAGGAACGAGCGGAGGCCGATCTCGACCGCTGCGCCGTAGCGGAGCGATTCGTGACGGGCGGCTCCGGGGAGCAGCTCCGCTGCGACGTCGTAGGTCGCGATGTACTCCTCGACCAGGGCGTCGATGTCGGCTGCGGTCGCTGCATCCACTCGCTCGACGAGTTCGTTGACACCCCAGGTGTTGACGCTCACGCCGAGGCGGATCTCTGCCTCGGTCTTGTCGCCCTCGGTGACCGCGACGTTGCGCATGTTGTCGCCGAAGCGTGCGACCTTGAGGCCCTGCGACGCCTTCCAACCGGAGGCCGCGCGCGACCAGGTGCCGATGCTCGCCGTGGTGATCGGGTTGCTCGCGTGGCCGACGACGGTCTTGCGTGGAACAGACATGCGGCTGAGGATGTAGCCGTGCTCGCGGTCGCCGTGGGCTGCCTGGTTGAGGTTCATGAAGTCGAAGTCGATGTCGGCCCACGGGAGGGCGACATTGGCCTGCGTGTGGAAGTGCAGCACCGGCTTGGCGAGTGCGTCGTAGCCGTGGATCCACATCTTCGAGGGGCTGAAGGTGTGCATCCAGGTGATGACGCCGACGACGTCATCCGAGGAGTTCGCGTCGATCATCGCGCGACGAATCGCGTCGCTCGACTTGAGCACGGGCTTCCAGACGATCGTCACCGGGATCTCGCTCGACGCGTTGAGCTGGTCGACGACAGCCTGCGACTGCTCTGCGACCTGGCGCAGGGTGTCCTCGCCGTAGAGGTCCTGGCTGCCCGTGAGGAACCAGACGACGTTGTCGGCGAGGTTCGGAACGATGGAGCGGGTCATGTTCTGCGTCTTTCGTTTCAGAGTGCTTCTACAGCGGCGCGCTCGACGGCGAGGCCGGCGCGGTAGCTGTCGAGATAGGTGGCGAAGCCGGCGACATCCGCGGGCTCCGGGGTGATCATGTCTGCTGCGGCAAGGCGCGCGTCGAGGTAGTCGGTGAGGCTGAGGTCTGAGCCCACAAAAGCCGCGAGCACCGCGATGCCCCACGCTCCACCCTCCGATGCGCTCTCGGCGACTCCGACGGGAGCGTCGAGTGCTGCCGCGAGAAAACGCTGCGCAACACCCGCGGTGCGGAACATGCCGCCGTGGGCGTACATGCGGTCGAGGGTCACGTTCTCGTCCGCGAGCACCTGCATGCCGAGGGCGAGGGTGCCGAAGACGCCGTAGAGCTGAGCGCGCATCGTGTTGGCGAGGGTGAGGGTGCTCGAGGGGGTGCGCACGAAGAGCGGGCGCCCCTCGGTGAGCGCCGCGATCGGCTCGCCGGCGAGGTAGTTGTAGGCGAGGAGTCCGCCGGCGTCGGGCTCTCCCGCGAGCGCCTCGGTGAAGAGAACCGTGTAGGCGGCGTCCGCGGTGAGCGGGAACCCGGCAGCCTCCGCGAAGCGCTGGAACATTCCGACCCAGGCGGCGAGCTCGCTCGCGCCGTTGTTGCAGTGCACCATCGCGACGGAGTCGCCGACCGGCGTCGTCACGACGTCGATCTCGTGGTGCGCGTGCTTCAGGGGGCGCTCGAGAACGACCATCGCGAAGATGCTCGTTCCCGCGCTCACGTTGCCGGTGCGGGGCGCGACGGCGTTGGTCGCGACCATTCCGGTGCCCGCGTCGCCCTCCGGCGGGCAGAGCACGGCGCCGGGCTGCAGGGTTCCGGTCGGGTCGAGAAACTTCGCGCCGTCGACGGTGAGCTCTCCGGCGTTGGCTCCAGCGACAAGAACGTCGGGAAGGATGCTGCGCAGCGGGCGTCCGAGGGCATCGAGTGCGTCGTACCGGGCGATGAGGTCCGCGTCGTAATCACGCGCGGCAGAGTCGATCGGGAAGACCCCGGAGGCATCCCCGATGCCGAGCACGCGGCGACCGGTGAGCTGCTCGTGCACGTGGCCGGCAAGCGTCGTGATGTGGCCGATGCTCGCCACGTGGGGCTCAGCGTTGCGCACGGCCTGGTGGAGGTGTGCGATCGACCAGCGCAGCGGGATGTTGACGCCGAACAGGCCCGAGAGCTCTGCCGCGGCATCCCCCGTGCTCGTATTGCGCCAGGTGCGGAACGGAACCAGCAGTTCGCCCGACTCGTCGAAGGCGAGGTAACCGTGCATCATCGCGGAGACTCCGAGCGCCGCGACCGACTCGAGCGGCACGCCGTAGTCGTTCTGCACGGTGGCAGCGAGGTCCGCGTAGGCGGCCTGGAGGCCGGCCCAGACCGACTCGAGGTCATAGGTCCAGACACCGTCGACGAGCTGGTTCTCCCACTCGTGGGATCCGCTTGCGAGCACAGTCGTCACATCGTCACCGATGAGGCACGCCTTGATGCGGGTCGAGCCGAGCTCGATCCCGAGGGTGGCGCGGCCGGCGCTGATGAGCTCTGCGGTCACTTGGCACCGCCCTGACCGTAGACGTTCTGGTAACGGTCGAAGAGTGCGTCGATCGACTCCTGGGGAATCGGGATGAGCTCTCCGCCCTGCTTGGCGAGGTGCACGGTGCGCGCGACGTCTTCCGCCATGACAGCCGCCTTGACGGCATCCTTCGCGTCTGTGCCGATCGTGAAGACGCCGTGGTTCTGCATGAGCACGGCGCGCGAGCGGTGACCGGTGAGCGTCTCGACGATCCCGACACCGATCGAGTCGTCGCCGATGATCGCGAAGGGACCGATCGGGATCGGCCCGCCGAACTCGTCGGCCATCGCCGTGATGACGCAGGGGATCTCTTCTCCGCGGGCAGCCCACGCCGTGGCGTAGGTGGAGTGCGTGTGCACGACGCCGCCGACGGCGGGCATGTTGCGGTAGACGTACGCGTGCGCCGCGGTGTCGCTTGAAGGGCTGCGCTCCCAGCCGGGGGTGTTCGGGATGACGTTGCCGTCGAGGTCGCACAGGATCATGTTCTCGGGGGCGAGGTCGTCGTAGCTCACTCCGCTCGGCTTGATGACGAAGAGGTCGGCGCCGGGAACGCGGCCCGAGATGTTGCCGCCGGTCCAGACGACGAGCTCGTAGCGCACGAGTTCTTCGTGCAGGCGAGCCACCTCGTCGCGCGTGCGGGCGATGGCCACCTGCACCTCAGGGCTGAGGTCGCTCATGCGATGCTCCCGGAGAGGATGCCGAGAACGACACTGGCAACGATGGTCTCGTTGGCGGTCGGGCGGGATTCACTCAATCCAGGACTCCATTGTCTGTGCTCACAGCTGATGTGACTGTCGATGTGACCGTTCACATTTGGTGTCGCTATGTTACATGCGAAACGGTCACACCTGTCAAGTTGACTTGGTCACGACTCGATAACCCCTCGGGCCCGACGCGTGCCATCCATCCCGTTATCGCTGGTTCTCGGCTCGCGTGGCCGCAACCGACGCGTCGCCTCAGGCGCGCGCCGTCGACTGCCGCACGATGAGCTCCGGCGGGATCGGCTCGTGGCTCGCCTCGGTGCCCTGCAGGTCGGCGAGGATGATGTTGATCGCCCTCCGCCCGAGCTCGGCGAAGTTCTGGCGCACCGTCGTGAGCGGTGGGTAGAAGTGGGCTGCCTCGGGCACATCGTCGAACCCGACGATCGAGATGTCGCCGGGGACATCCAGTCCGACCTCGCGGCACGCGTGCATGAAGCCGAGCGCCATCTGGTCGTTTCCCGCGAAAACCGCGGTGAAGTCGCGAAAGCGCAGCAGCTCGAGGCCCGCGTAGTAGCCGAACGAGGCGCTCCAGTCCCCCAGGATCGGCGCTCGGGTGCGCAGGTCGGCCGCGGTGATCTCCTCGAGGAACCCCTGCATGCGCGCCTCGGCTTCGATCCAGTCCTGGGGGCCCGAGATGTGCATGATCTCGGTGTGCCCGAGGTCGATGAGGTGGCGGGTCGCGAGCCGCGCGCCGGCGATCTGGTCAACCGAGAGGCTGTGGCCCGCATTGCGCCCCGTCGCCTCGAGCGAGACGAAGGGCACGTCGATCGAGAGCTCGTTGATCGCGTCGTACACGCGCACCTGCGGAGCGATGACGACGATCGCCTCCACCGACTGGCTCAGCAGGTGGGCGAGTCCGGATCGAATGGATGCATAGTCGCCCGAGTTGATGTTAGTGATACTCAGGCGGTACCCGGCCTGACGTGCAGACTGCTCAATCGAATTGATGGCCGTCGTCGGACCGTAAAAGGCGTCGTTCTGCGCCGAGAGCACGCCGATCGTGCGCGACCGGCTGGTGACGAGGGCTCGCGCGGCCTGGTTGGGCCGGTAGCCCATCTCCTGGATGACGCTGAGCACACGCTCCCGCGTCGACGGCTTGATGCTGGGGCTGTCGTTGAGTACCCGCGAGACGGTCTGGTAGGAGACCCCGGCCCGTGCTGCGACGTCACGGATGTTCGGAGCGCGAACCTTTTCCGGCTCTATAGTCACGTGGTGCACCCGGCTTCATCGGCGTATGTGTACGGTCACATTGGTCGTGACCATTATGCCCCCGGGCGACGAACCACAGTCGCACGGGGCGGTCACACGAAAAAGCCGGCCGGCTCCCGAAGGAACCGACCGGCCAGTTTTCAAGCGGACGACCTACTTCTGCGTGAGCGGGAAGAGGGTCTCGTTGTCCTTGTAGACCTCAGCGGCGTTCGCAGCGGTCACGACGATCGGGTCGAGGTAGAAGGTGGGAACTTCCTTCGATCCGTTGTCGGCCGTGTCGTTCGTGGTCGCCTCGGCGCCCGTCGAGAGCTCGGTCACCATGTCGATCGCCTGAGCGACGAGCTTGCGGGTGTCCTTGTAGATGGTCATGTACTGCGTGCCGTCCATGATCAGCGGGATCGAG
>Ga0247815_10003363_pt1 | contig 11518 bp, 14 predicted proteins | sample UWRJL194509B1_FD_181014 | JGI IMG/M metagenome (GOLD analysis project Ga0247815, IMG submission 181014) | Plant litter microbial communities from Arlington Agricultural Research Station in Wisconsin, United States - UWRJ-L194-509B-1 | ecosystem: Environmental > Terrestrial > Plant litter >... | reverse complement strand
CGGGCGACGGCATGCGCCTGAAGCAAGCCGAGTTGGAACTGGACTTCCGCGAATCGTTCAAATCGCCGCGCATGGACGCCTACGAGCGCCTGCTGCTCGACGTGCTGCGCGGCCAACTGACGCTGTTCATGCGCGGCGACGAACTGGAAGCGGCGTGGGAATGGGTCGAGCCTATCCTGAACAACTGGGAATCCGACGACAGCTATCCGATTCCATACGCTTCGGGCACCTGGGGTCCGGCCGCCGCTTCGGCGCTGATCGGCCGCGATGGCCTGCAATGGCGCGAAGAAGCCCTCCCAGAAGACTAACGATGCTTTTAGACTCCATCCGCACCCAGCTCGACTCGCTCTCCAAATCGGAGCGCAAAGTCGCGCTGGCGGTCCTCGATCATCCGGGCCAGACGGTCAGCCAGAACATCACCGCGCTCGCCAAGAGCGCGCAGGTGTCCGAGCCGACCGTGGTGCGTTTCTGCCGCACGCTGGGCTACGACGGCTGGCATGAGTTCAAGCTCAAGCTGGCCCAGGGGCTGGCGCTGGCCCTGCCCGGCCTGAACGAGCAGCCGACCCAGGACGACCTCGCGGCCGACCTGGTCAACAAGATTTGCAGCCGCTCGATCAACACGCTGCTGGACCTGCGCAACAACCTCGACCCGGACGCGATCCAGAAAGCGCTCGACATCCTGGCCAAGGCCAACAAGATCGAATTCTACGGCCAAGGCACGTCCGGCATCGTGGCCGCCGACGCGCAGCACAAGTTCTTCCGTTCCGGCGTGCCGACCGTGGCCTACGCCGACCCGCACATCCACAGCATCGCCGCCGCGCTGCTGCGCACCGGCGACGCGGTGGTGGCGATCTCCCAGCGCGGCAACAGCCCGACGCTTGTGCGCTCGGTCAAGCTGGCGCGCCGCGGCGGCGCCGAGGTGATCGTGCTGGCGCCGTCCGGCACGCCGCTGGCCGACCTGGCGACGGTGCTGATCCCGATCGACCTGATCTTCAACATCGACCCGTACACGCCGATCTCGGCGCGGCTGGCCTACCTGGTGGTGATCGACGTGCTGGCGGTCGGCCTGGCGCTGCAACGCGGCCCCGAGTTCCGCAAGAAGATGCAGAACGCCCAGCGCGCGCTGCAGGAGTTCGACCTGCAATTCGATTCATTTATCGGCTGATAACATCCGCGTCCGTGCGCTGGCGAACCGCGCCGACGGCGATAGTGCTTCTATAATCACAAGTGTTACGTTAAAGTGTGGCTAATTTGCCGCACGCGCAACGTTGCGATTCCGAACATGACTACTCTTTCACCGCGCATTCCTCTGCTCAATACCGGCGTCGCCGGGCTGGACGACATCCTGGGCGGCGGCTTCCCCGCGCATAGCCTGTACCTGCTGCAGGGCCTCGCGGGCAGCGGCAAGACCACGCTGGCGTGCCAGATCGGCTTCCACCACGCCCATCAGGGCAAGAAGGTGCTGATCCTGACGCTGATCGCGGAAACCCACGGCAAGATGCTCAACCACCTGAGCAGCTTCTCCTTCTTCGACGAACAACTGGTCGGCGAACGCATCGTCTTCATCGGCGCCTACGGCGACCTGGTGCGCGGCGGCCTGCGCGAACTGCTCAAGTCGATCGCCGCCACGCTGGCCGAGCAACGCCCCGACATCATGATCGTCGACGGCTTCCGCACCGTGCGCGACGCCAAGCCATCGGACCTGGCGCTGTCGGAATTCATGCTGTCGCTCAATTCGCTGGTGGCGACCATGGAATGCACCACTTTCCTGCTGTCGCCGACCGAGGGCAACGTCGCCGAGTCGGAAAACACGCTGGTCGACGGCTTGATCGAGCTGAGCCAGTATGAGCACGGCCTGCAGCTGGTGCGCGAGATCAAGGTCTTCAAGCTGCGCGGCAGCAAGCACCTGCTGGGCCGCCACGTGTTCCAGGTCGGCGAGGACGGGATCGAGACCTATCCGCGGCTGGAGGCGGTCAGCACCTTGTCCGCCAAGACGCCGTCGGTGTTTTCGCAGCGGCTCGGCTTTGGCATCGAGGGCTGGGACCGGCTGACCAACGGCGGCGTCGCCAAGGGCTCGACCACCGCGCTGCTGGGCAACCCCGGCGTCGGCAAGACGCTGATGGGCCTGCACTTCATCCACGAGGGCCTGCGCCAGGGCGAAAACTGCCTGATCGTCGGCTTCTACGAATCGCCGTCGCGGCTGCTGGAAAAGGCGCGCAGCATCGGCATCGACCTCAAGACCTATTTCGACAACGGCGCGCTGCAGATCATCTGGCACCCGCCGCTGGAGGTGCTGGTCGACAGCCTGGCCCACGGCGTGCTGCGCAACGTCGAGCGGCGCACGGTGTCGCGGCTGTTCATCGACGGCCTCGACGGCCTGCGCGAGATCGTCATGCACGAGGGGCGTTCGCGCTCCTTCCTGGCGGCGCTGGTCAACGAGCTGCGGGTGCGCGACGTCACCACCTTCTTCACCCAGGAACTGCCGTACTTCGCGCAGGGCCAGCTGCAGAGCGAGGCCTCGGCCTCGATGCTGTTCGAGAACATCATCCTGCTGCGCTATGTCGACATCAACGGCGTCAACCGGCGCCAGATCGGCGTGCTCAAGCTGCGCGAAAACAGCTACGACGCCGCCAACCACATCCTGCTCATCACCGACGAAGGCATGAGCATCGAGGGGCCGGTCTCCGTCCAGCCCATGCAGCCGCTATAGCCGGCCATGAGTAGCGATCCCGACATCATCGACGCCAACCCGGACGGCAAGCTGGTCCTGGTGGTCGACGACGAGTTCGACGTGCTGTCGGCCTACACCATGCTGTTCGAGTTCCACGGCTATCGGGTGCGCACCGCCGGCAACGGCGTCGAGGCGCTGGCCGCCGCCGCGCGCGAGTTGCCCGACGTGATCGTCTCCGACCTGATGATGCCGCTGATGGACGGCGCCGAACTGTGCCTGCGCTGCCGGGCCGATCCGGCGCTGCGCGAGGTTCCGGTGATCCTCACCAGCGCCGGCATCCCGCGCAAGGACCTGGCGATTCCGTGCGACGTGTTCCTCAAAAAGCCGATCCGCTTCGAAGCCCTGCTGGCCGAAATACAACAGCTGATCGCCGCGCGCGGCGGGCGCTGAGCACGGATTATGCAAACCCACGTCGTCTCGGTGGTGCTGTTCGCGGCGCTGCTGCATGCCGGCTGGAACGCGCTGGTCAAGGCCGGCCCCGACAAATACCTGAGCACCATGCTGGTCGCCTGCGGCGCGGCGCTGATCGCGTTGCCGCTGCTGCCGCTGGCGACGGCGCCGCTGCCGGCCAGCTGGCCGTGGCTGGCGGCGTCGGCCGTGTGCCAGGCGGCCTACTACATGCTGCTGGCGGCCGCCTACCGCCACGGCGACCTGAGCCAGGCGTATCCGCTGATGCGCGGCACCGCGCCGCTGCTGGTGGCGCTGGCCAGCCTGCCGCTGCTGGGCGAGCGGCTGCATCCGGCGCAGGACGTCGCCGTCGCGCTGATCTGCGGCGGCGTGCTGGTGCTGTGCATCCTGCGCGGACCGGCGGCCGGGGCCGACATCGCCGCCAACCGCGCCGCGCGGCGCCGAGGCACCATCTACGCGCTGCTCAACGCCGGCGTGATCGCCGCCTACACCATGCTCGACGGCGTCGGCGTGCGGCGCTCCGGCTCGCCGGCCGGCTACACCATGTGGCTGTTCGTGCTGACCGCCGCGCTGTTGTTATTTTGCTCGCCGCGGCGCTGGCCGGCACTGCCGGCCTACGCCCGCGTCCACGCCCGGGTGATGCTGCTGGGCGGCGCCGGCACGCTGGCCTCCTACGGCCTGGCGCTGTGGGCGATGACGCTGGCGCCCGTGGCCGCCGTGGCGGCGCTGCGCGAAACCTCGATCCTGTTCGCCGCCGCGATCGCCGCGCTGTTCCTGCGCGAGCGGCTGGCGCCGGCGCGCATCGCCGCCGTGGTGCTGATCGGCGCCGGCGCGGTCGTCATGCGGCTGGCTCCGGCCGCGTGAATGGCAGTACAATAATACAACCGCCTTTACTAGATCGACAACTCTCATGAACCAACTCGAACAACTCAAGAAATTCACCACCGTCGTCGCCGATACCGGCGATTTCCAGTCGATCCAGGCCTACACCCCGCGCGACGCGACCACCAACCCATCGCTGATCCTGAAAGCGGTGCAGAAGGAAGAATACAAGCCGCTGCTGGAAAAAGCCGTGCGCGACAATATGGACGCCAGCACCGGCGAAGTCATCGACCACCTGCTGGTCGCCTTCGGCAAGCAAATCCTGCGCGTGATCCCGGGCCGCGTCTCGACCGAGATCGACGCCAGCCTGTCGTTCAACACCGCCGCCTCGGTGGCCAAGGGCCGCGAGCTGATCAAGCTGTATGAAAAAGCCGGCATCGAGCGCGAGCGCGTGCTGATCAAGATGGCCTCGACCTGGGAAGGCATCCGCGCCGCCGAGATCCTGGAAAAAGAAGGCATCCACTGCAACATGACCTTGCTGTTCTCGCTGGCGCAGGCGATCGCCTGCGCCGAAGCGGGCGCGCAGCTGATCTCGCCGTTCGTCGGCCGCATCTACGACTGGTACAAGAAATCCACCGGCATCGACTACGTCGGCGCCGAAGATCCGGGCGTGCAATCGGTCAAGCGCATCTACAACTACTACCGCAAGTTCGGCTACAAGACCGAGGTGATGGGCGCCAGCTTCCGCAACGTCGGCCAGATCCTGGAACTGGCCGGCTGCGACCTGCTGACCATCAGCCCGGACCTGCTGCAGAAGTTGGCCGACAGCGACGCCACCGTCGAGCGCAAGCTCAGCGCGGAAAGCGGCGCCGGCGCCGGCATCGGCAAGATCTCGCTGGACGAGCCGACCTTCCGCTTCATGATGAACGAGGACGCGATGGCGACCGAGAAAACCGCCGAAGGCATCCGCGCCTTCTGCGCCGACACCGGCAAGCTGAAGCAAATCATCTCCGGCATGCGTTAAGTTTCACGTCGGGCGGAAGGCGTCAGGCTTCGTGAAAACGGCGTTCTTGCGTCTTGCCGCCATATCCGTAAGCGGCGGCTCTCACATCTTGAACATAGATATAACTCTCGTCGTGCAGGTCGCCAAGCAGTGCCGCGAAGGCGTTGAACGCCTCGCGGATGTACTCGGCCTTTTCCGCCTTGGTGTTGGTTTCATCGGTGATCTTGATATCGAAATAAATGCTGCGCTTGCCTTGCTCGGCAAGCGTCTTGCCGCCGACCACCCAGTGTTCCGGATCCACGTAATCGATCGCGATGGCGGTGAGGTTGGGATCTTTTTGGAGGATACGGGTGGTGAGCTCCAGCAAAATTGCTGCGATTTTCGTGGTCATTTCCTTGGATTTGACCGCGCTGACTTTGACGTTGAGGATAGGCATAAACACTCCATTGGTTAGCTATGCAACTATTAAATAAAAAATCGCTCATTCAAGGGCTGAGCGCACACCCTTTATCATCGACACCGTCGTGGTGAACTCCGACTGACCAAGCAAGCTTTTCAATCGGGAAGTCACGGCGCCGCTCGCGTCGTTCAGCAGCTTATGAATCTCGATCGCCGCGCGCGTTGGGAATATGCATTTCTCTCTCGCGTCCTCCGTTCCCGGCCGGCGTTCGATATACCCTTTGGCTTCAAGAAAATCCAATGCGCGCGTGGCGGTTGATTTCGCCACGGACAATTCATCGGACAATTCCTTTTGCAACAAGCCCGGCCGGGACAGCACCGCCCGAAGCATGAATGCCTGAGGCGGCGACAAGTCAAAGGGCGCGAACGCTTCCGACCACTCTTGGTCAAGCCGCCGTGCAAGCGCCGAGGTATTGAAGTAGAGGCAATGATCAAACATGGATCGACTATAACCACAATTAGTTCGCTATGCAACCACTTTATCGTTCGCCAGCTTGCGGCGGCGCGGCCGCTTGCGCGGTCCTATCCTGTTCAGCGCCCTTGCGGCGCGGTTCGCAACGACCTGGTCCGTTTCGGAACATATCGCGCCGAGGCTGATGCAAAGTGGATAAAGTTTGCGGGCTCACAACGCTTCGAGCCCTGTTCCAGCACGGCCGCTCGGTCTGGCGGCGGCGCATGGAATCAACCTTTCACCCGCTCCCTTTTTGGATAAAAAATGCTAAAGAAAATAATCGCAAGCGCAGCGCTGGCAATTCTGACGTGTTCGGCTTCGGCCGCCGTGCCCAACACCGCCTACGCCGGCGTTGACGGGGGCGGCACCAAGATCAACGGCCTCGGCGACAACGAAGGCAGTTACGGCGCCTTCATCGGCTACAGTTTCCAGGAGAATTTCGCCGTTGAGATTGGCGCACGACGCCTGGGCAGCTGGGTTTATCGCGGCGCCGATGTCGATATCAACCAATACGCCGCATCGGTCATCGGCACCCTGCCGCTGCAAAACCAGTTCAGCCTGTTCGCCCGCCTCGGCTACAACAAAGTCAAGGCCGACCTGTCGCTTCAGGGCGTCAGCACCGACGCGACCGACAGCGGCCTGCTGTATGGCGTGGGTGTCGGCTACAACTTCACCCCGACCATCGCCGTCCGTATCGAATTCCAGAAGCCATCGAGCGACAGCCACAATCTGAGCGTCGGTCTGGCATTCCAGTTCTAAATCCAAACCGATAGTCCGCCAACGCGCGCGGCGGGGTTGCAGCCACGCCGACCTCAGCCGGCTGCGCCGCGCTCGTCCGGATTACAACATTGTCATGATCGCGTCATGTTCCGGTTGTGCGGCGCTATCTATCATCCATTATCGCAATCACCCCAAGGAGTTATCATGAAAACCGTTCTCAAGCTCACCGTCGTCGCCGCAGTGTTTTTCGCCGCCGCGGCCCAAGCCGCACCGATCCGCAATGTCGTGCTGGTCCACGGCTCCTACGCCGACGGCTCCAGCTGGAATGAAGTCATCCCCCGCCTGCAAGCGGCCGGGATGCATGTCACCGCCGTTCAAAACCCGCTGACTTCGCTGGCCGACGACGTGGCCGCCGTGCAGCGCGTGCTGGCCCTGCAGGATGGGCCGACCGTGCTGGTCGGACACTCGTGGGGTGGGACTGTCATCAGCCAGACCGGCACCGACCCGAAAGTGTCGGCACTCGTCTACGTGGCCGGCCGCGCCCCGGACGCCGGCGAAGACTATGCCGCGCTGGCGGCGCGCTACGCGCCCGGCCAGGCCAGCAAGGGCGTGGTGAAATCCGGCGGCTTCGCGCAGCTCAGCGAAGAAGCATTCCTGCGCGATTTCGCGGGTGACGTGCCCACCGACAAAGCCCGCGTTTTGTATGCCAGCCAGGGCCGCATCGCCGATTCCCTGCTCGCGGCGCGCACCACCGACGCGGCGTGGCGCACCAAGCCGAGCTGGTATGCGGTATCGACCATGGACCGCACCATCAATCCGGATCTGCAGCGTTACATGGCCAAGCGCATCGGCGCGCACACGGTCGAAATCCCTTCCAGCCACGTGGCGATGATTTCGCATCCGGATGAAATCGTCAAGCTGATTATGGAAGCGGCCGCAGGCCATTCAGATTAATTTCCGGCATTCCAAGACCAACTTTTCAAGGGGCAAGACATGCGTCATGACACCGTCGATCCAGCCGCATTTTCGCGCGAGAACAACTGGCTCAAGAAGTACTATTTTTCGCGGGCCGCGTTTTCAATCGCTTGGGTTTTGGCCGCGTTCAGCCTCGGCAAAACCGTGCCGGCGGCGGCCATCGCGCTCGCGCTCATCTATCCCGCTTGGGACGCGGTCGCGAATGTAGCCGACGCAAAACGGAACGGGGGATTCAGGAAAAATCTTCCGCAATCACTCAACGCGGTCGTCAGCGCCATCACGACCGCCGCTGTCGCGATCGCGCTAGGAAGCGGCATGAACGCGGTGCTGATCGTATTCGGCGCATGGGCGTCCGCCTCCGGCATATTTCAAACGGCGACGGGAGTGCTTCGCTGGAAGCGCCACAGCGCGCAGTGGGCGATGATACTGAGCGGCGTGCAGTCCGCGGTGGCGGGGGTGATTTTCATTCATCGAGGACGCGGAATCGAGGAAATCAGCATTGCGGCCATTGCTCCGTACGCGGCATTTGGCGCCTTCTATTTTCTCGTTTCGGCGGTTTCACTGACCATCGCCGAACAGCGTAGCCGTCGCGCGGGGCGGCACTAAGTCGATCATGTCTGAACCTTGCATTCCTACCGCGTGTCCGGGGTCGCGTCGATTATCCATCTCGTCTGAGAAATGCTGTCCGACAAGGCATCGATAGCGGCGCGTACACGCGTCGGCACATGCGGCGCGGCCGGCCGGATGATGTGAATTTCTTCCAGCCTGCTCGCCATGTCGGGCAAAAGCTCGATCAATTCTCGTGTCGCAAGGTGCTCCGTCACCAGCCATTCCGGCAACCAGGCGATCCCGTGACCCGCCAGCACCGCGTCCAGCATCGCGCCGAGATCGTTAAGACGTAAGCGCGCCGGCGGCAGCAGTTCCACCGGCGGCCCATCGTCGCGCAGGAACTGCCATATCTGGTCACGTCCGTCGCGGCAGTAGACAATCGCCTGGTGCCGGGCGAGGTCCGCCAGGCTTGCCGGCGAGCCTACACGCTTAACATAGGACGGCGCCGCGCAGATGATGCTGCGGTTGCGGCCGATGCGGCGCGCCTCCATACCGGCGCCGGCACCGAGCGGTCCGTTTCGAATGGCCAGATCCATTCCCGCATCGATGAGGTCCACATGATGGTCGCGGAAGTCGAGTTCGAGCGACAAGTCCGGATTAGCCACGGCCAATCGCATCAACGCGGGAGCGATGCATAGCCGTCCAAACAAGACCGGCATGGTGATCCGCAATGTGCCGTTGACCGTCTTCCTTCCCGTCTCCAGCCGCGCTTTGCCGGCCTGTAATGCGTCTATCGCCTGTTGACAGTGCTCATAAAAAGCCTGGCCGTCGTCCGTCAGGCTTTTGCTGCGGGTCGTCCGTTGGAACAATCTCACGTTAAGCCGCTCCTCAAGACGCGCGACCGCCTTGCCAACCGCCGAGCGCGACAGATGCAGCCGTTTCGCCGCATCGGAGAAGCTGCCGGATTCCACCACCGCGACGAAGGCGGGCACGTCATTGAACAGGTCGATCATCGCCATTGTAGATTCCTAGGATACATAAAGGCGAAATAATATCATTAGCGCTCTCTCAACGCGACAATGTACAGTGGCGCTACGTTAAGGAGACGCGATATGACCAGTAGCGCAACACATTATCTGCATGAGAATTTACTTCCCGCGAAGCCTTTCGGCGCGCGTACGGTACGCGTCATCGCGGCCCTGCTGTGGGCCTTGGCGGCCGCATCGCTTCCGGCTTCACAGGCCGCCGCGCGCCCCGCTCCCGTCGACTTGAATGCATCCGGACCCGAAGCGCTGACCCTGTCCGCCCAAGCCGGCACATGGACCATTACCGAGACCGTCTGGGCGCAGCCCGGCGCACAGCCGTTGGTCATTAAAAATCTGATCGCCGAGCGCCGCATGATCGGCAACCTGCTGGAGGAGTCCCTGGCCAGCCCATCCGATCCTACCGTGCTACGCCGCGATTTCCTCACCTTCAACCGCGTCGAGGGGCGCTGGGAATACATGTCCTTCGATACGCGCGCGGCGGTCGGGATGATGACCGCGCAAAGCCATGGTCCGGAGATGGATGGAAAGATCGAGCTGGTATTTCAGCCGTTCGCCCTGCCCGCCAGCGGCACGACCACCGGGCAGATGCTGCGAATGCGCCAGCAAATCATCCGCGACGGCGAGGACCATGTCGTCAAGGACCAGTACTTCACGCTGGCCGACGGCCGCGGCGAAGAATGGCTTGCGCACCGCTATGACGCCACGCGCCGGCGGTCGCCCGCACCAAATCCACAACCACATCAAACCAAAGGAAAACCACAATGAAAGCTTTTGAACTTGCCTCCGGCGCCGGCATTAACGCCTTGCGCTTGGTCGACCGTCCCGTCGGCGCGCTGGGCCCGCATGAAGTAAGGGTCGACATGGCCGCCGCCGCGCTCAACTTTCGCGATTTGATGTTCGCCGACGGTAACTACGGCGTGCCGGCCGGCGAGGTGGTCATTCCTTTAAGCGATGGCGCTGGAGAGGTGATTGAAATCGGGGCGGCGGTGACCCGGGTACGGATCGGAGACCGCGTTATTTTTGGCTTCTGGCCGCAGTGGGAAGACGGCGAAATCGGATCCGAAAAGGTCGCCGGCTCATTCGGCGCGCAATTCGATGGCACGCTGGCTGAACAGGTGGTGGCCGACGAGCAAGCGCTGACGATCGCCCCTGTCGGAATGTCGGCGGCGGAAGCGGCTTCGGTCGCATGCGCCGGCGTCACCGCCTGGAACGCGCTGTTCGTACGCGGCGCGCTGAAACCCGGCGCGACGGTCTTATTGCTCGGCACCGGCGGCGTCTCGATCTGGGCCCTGCAACTGGCGCACGCGGCGGGGCTGCGTCCGATCATCATCTCGTCGAGCGAAGACAAACTGGCTCGCGCCAAGCAATTGGGCGCGGTCGGCACGGTGAATTACCTGACGACTCCGGATTGGCAACACGAGGTTAAGCGGCTCACCGATGGCGTGGGGGTCGACTGGTGCTGGAAATCGGCGGCAACGGGACCTTGCCACGCTCGATCGAGGCGACGCGCCTGGGCGGCACCGTGGTGGTGATCGGCGGTCGGGCCGGTGGCGCCGCAAGCGCCGTCGAACCCGGCGCGCTGATCGGCGGCACTAAAACGCTGACCGGCATCATGGTCGGCAGCCGCTCGATGCAGGAGGAATTGGTAAGGTTTATCAATAGCACCGGTATTCGGCCGGTGATCGATCGCACCTTCCGATTCGAGGACTCTCTGGCCGCGTATGAATACATGCGGGCGGGCGCGTTCGGCAAGGTCGTGATCGATATCGGCGGCTACGGCGATGCCGCGTAACATGAAGGCGTCCACAACCCTCGGCGGCGCTTGGCGCATCCGGGTCAAGCGCATGCCCGGCGCCGCCGTCACCGTGTTGCTGTCATGCGTCATGCTGTCGGCGCCCCAGGCGACGGCGGAGTCACCTCCGGTGAGCGGCAACCGGCTGGATACGATCCGCCATCGCGGCACCTTGCGCGTGGCGGTACTCGATGAATTCCCCTGGTTAAAACAGATGGCGCCCGGCGCTCCGGAGCCATTCGAGGGCTCCGCCTGGCTACTGGCGCGCGAGTATGCGCGGCGCCTCGGCGTGCGCTTGGAGACGGTCCCCGTGACGTTCGACGACAAAGTGTCGATACTCGATGCCGACCGCGTCGACATCACCATCGCCCCCCTGCTGCGGACCGCGTCGCGCGAAGCGATGGTCGATATGATTTCCTATTCGATGGCGGCGCACTGCGTGTTCGGCCGAGCGGACAATCCAAAACTGGCGCAAGCAACCGCGCTGGACGATTTGAATCGGCGGGATATCACCATCGGCTTGATCGCAGCGTCCCCCCAGGGCGCATGGCTGCAGCAACGG
>Ga0247815_10003361_pt1 | contig 11523 bp, 12 predicted proteins | sample UWRJL194509B1_FD_181014 | JGI IMG/M metagenome (GOLD analysis project Ga0247815, IMG submission 181014) | Plant litter microbial communities from Arlington Agricultural Research Station in Wisconsin, United States - UWRJ-L194-509B-1 | ecosystem: Environmental > Terrestrial > Plant litter >... | reverse complement strand
TCGGCGGCCATAGCGAGAGGGAAACGCCCGGTCACATTCCGAACCCGGAAGCTAAGACTCTCAGCGCCGATGGTACTGCAAGGGGGACCTTGTGGGAGAGTAGGACACCGCCGGACTTAACTTAGAAGAACCAAGAAAGCCACCCTTCGGGGTGGCTTTCTTGCGTTAACCATCGGGCGTCGTCATCCGTCTCGTTGTGCATCGCTTTCGGTGGGATTCTGAACAGTGGGTGTTCTCGTTCATCTCCAGAACACGTAGTCTCATGTGCACGGCCGGGCCAGATGGGCTCCGCCGGCGAGGAGAGCACCATGGCAGATAAGTCACCGAAGAAGACCACCTCGAAGACCGCCGCGTCGAAGTCTCTCAAGGAGAAGCGCGCGGAGAAGAAGACCAAGGCCGCGGGTAAGTCGCGCGACTAGTCTTCTCACCGAGACCCGGGCCGCCAGGCCGGCCATCGCTCGTGAGAGCGGATGGACGGCCGGCGGCCTGTCTTCGTTAACCACCAGCCATCTGCCGCACCTGGCGCTCGTGCTGCGTGCAGCTTCGCCTGAATAGACTGGACGGGTGATCGACCCCCAGCTACTTCGTGACGCCCCCGACCTCATCCGTGCTTCGCAGGCTGCGAGAGGGGCCTCTGTCGAACTCGTCGACGTCGCTCTCGCCGCAGATGCCACCCGACGCAGCGCGATCACGGAGTCTGAGAACCTGCGGGCGTCGCAGAAGGTGCTCGGCAAGCAGGTCGCCCAGGCGAAGGGCGACGAGAAGCAACACCTGCTGGCTCAAGCCCAGCAGCTCGCGGTCGAGGTCAAAGGCCTCGCCCAGCGCGCGACGGATGCCGAGGCCGAGTTCTCTGCCGCGATGAGCGGCATCCAGAACCCGATCATCGAGGGCGTGCCCTCCGGAGGCGAAGAGAACTTCATCACGCTACGCGAGGTGGGGGAGAAGCCGGTCTTCGACTTCGAGCCCCGCGACCACCTCGAGCTCGGCGAGCTGCTGAGAGCGATCGACATGACGCGCGGCGCGAAGGTATCGGGTAGTCGCTTCTACTTCTTGCGCGGCGTCGGCGCTCGGCTCGAGATCGCGCTGATGAACCTGGCGCTCGACACCGCGCTGGCCGGCGGCTTCGAGCCGCTGATCACCCCCACCCTGGTGCGCCCCGAGATCATGGCCGGCACAGGCTTCCTCGGTGCCCACGCCGATGAGATCTACTACCTCCCCGCCGACGACCTGTACCTCACCGGCACGAGCGAGGTCGCCCTGGCTGGGTTCCACTCCGACGAGATCATCGACCTCTCGGAGGGGCCGCTGCGCTACGCCGGGTGGTCCACCTGTTATCGCCGCGAGGCCGGCTCGGGTGGCCGCGACACCCGTGGCATTCTTCGTGTGCACCAGTTCAACAAGCTGGAGATGTTCAGCTATGTGCTGCCGGAAGACGCCGAGGCAGAGCACGAACGTCTGGTCGCCTTCCAGGAGGCGATGCTGCAGGCTTGCGAGTTGCCCTACCGCGTGATCGACGTCGCAGCGGGCGACCTCGGCTCGAGTGCCGCACGCAAGTTCGACATCGAGGCGTGGGTTCCGAGCCAGGAGACGTATCGGGAGCTCACATCGACGAGCAACTGCACGACGTATCAGGCGCGCCGGCTCGACATCCGTTACCGCGGTGAGACCGGGAAGACCACTCCGGTCGCGACACTCAACGGCACGCTGGCCACCACCCGATGGCTGGTCGCCATTCTCGAGAACCACCAGCAGGAGGATGGTTCGGTGCGGGTTCCTGTTGCACTGCAGCCCTATCTCGGTGGCCTCGAAGTGCTGGTGCCGGTTGCCTGAGCGCGAACCGGTGACCGATCGTCTGTTGATCGCGCTCGACATCGATGGAACCCTGATGCGCGAAGACGGGGTGATCACTCCGGCCGTCGTTGAGGCGGTGCAGCACGCGCGGGATCTCGGTCACGAGGTCATGTTGGCCACCGGTCGATCGGTGTCGATGACCCTGCCCGTGCTCGATCGACTCGGCATCGTGCCGCGCTATGTGGTCTGCGCGAACGGCGCGATCACGTTGCGGCGCGACCCCGACGCACCGACCGGCTACTCGCAGGCGTATGTAGAGACGTTCTCGCCGCGCGAGGTGCTCACCACGATCAGTCAGCACCTGCCCGACGGCCGCTATGCGGTCGAGGACGCCGACGGTCGTTTCCGCTACGCCGGGGGCGACTTTCCCGAGGCGGGCATCGAGGCCAACGGCGAGCGGGTGACCTTCGAGGACCTGCTCGATCGCGAGGCGACTCGTGTCGTCGTGCTATCGCCCGGTCATGCTCTCGACGACTTCTTGGCCGTGGTCGAGCAGATGGGGCTTCACAAAGTCAGCTACAACGTGGGCTGGACGGCCTGGCTCGACATCGCGCCCGACGGGGTCAACAAGGCGACCGCGCTCGAGCGGGTGCGGGAGCTGCTCGGCTTCGCCCTGACGGATGTCGTGGCGATCGGCGACGGACGCAATGACATCGACATGCTGGAGTGGGCATCCGTCGAGGGCAGAGGTGTCGCGATGGGCCAGGCGCCCGTCGAGGTGTTGGCCGCGGCTAACGAGACCACCGGCACCGACATCGCCGGCGGCGCCGCCCAGGTGCTCGCCGCGCTGTAACCGGCATAGCCGGTTTGCGTGCTCCCGCGCTGCTCAGGCCGACGGGATGCGCACTCCGCTAGAATCGCCGATGTTCCATGGAGGGCTGTCCGAGCGGCCGATGGAGCCAGTCTTGAAAACTGGTGGGCAGAAATGTCTCGTGGGTTCGAATCCCACGCCCTCCGCCACCACAACGCCCTCCGCGCCATCAGTTCGCGCGGAGGGCGTTGTGCGTTGCGGCTAGTTGAGTGCCGGCAGGTCCGTCGGGATCACTCCCGATCCGTAGAGGTCGGTGGCGAGTTCCTGCAGCGCGAGCAGGGTGACGCGCTGCGGCAGCGGGCCGTATGAGATCCTCGCCACACCGAGCTCTTCGTATTCGGCCGCGGTGAGCGCACCCGGCAGGCCGATCACGCTGATCGTGTTGCGCCCGAGTTCGGAGACAACACGTTCGACCGATTCGCGATCGGTGAGTCCGGGAATGAAGACCAGCGCGGCTCCCTGGTCGAGGAAGGCGCGACCGCGGGTGATCGCCTCGGTCACGCGACCCTCGAGTGGTCCAGTGCCGCGGGCGATGGCATCCGTTCTCGCGTTCAGCTGGAAGGGCACGCCCTCGGCCTCGGCCGCCGCGATGATCGCACCGACCCGGGCGACCGACTCGTCGAAGGGCTTCAGGCGGTCTTCGACGTTGGCGCCGACGACGCCGATGCCGATCGCCCGACGGATGGTCTCGCCGGGGTGCTCGAAGCCGTCGTCGAGGTCGGCGGTGACGGGGAGTTCGGTTGCCGCAACGATCACCTCGATCGCGTCCAGGGCGACCTGGAGCGGTAGGGCTCCGTCCTCGTAGCCGTGGCTCGCGGCGATCGAATGTCCCGCCGTCGCGATGGCCCTGGTGCCGGGAAGGTCGGAGACGACCTTGGTGGAAATCGCGTCCCAGACGTTGACGACGCGGACGATCTCTGGCGCCTGGTACAGGGCGCGGAGGGCTACGGCTTTTTCTACAGTGCTCATGCCTTCACGCTAGCCCCGCTTCACTACGCGGCGTCGTCGCTCTACTCCGAGTCTTCGGGGAAGTCGCGCACGCCGAGCGCGAGCGCCTGCTCGCGGCGCTTCCGCATCGACGGGGCGATGATGGCGGCGAGGATGGCGAGCACCGCGACCGCAGCGCACACCCAGAACCCGATGGTGAAGGCGTCGTTCGTGGGGAGTCCCTGCGGCGTGCTGTGCGAGCTGATCAGCGCGGCGATCACGGCGGTTCCGATGCTGCTGCCGATCGTGCGGGCGATGGTGTTGGCGCTGATCGCCTCACCGGTCTGGGTGGCCGGCACGCTCTCGATGATCGCGTTCGACGTGGATGCCAACGCGAGGCCGATTCCGGCACCGGTGAGGATGCCCGAGAGCAGGATCTGCCAGGTCTCGCCGTGCGCGAGCGCGGGCAGCACGAACGCGGCCGTGACCAGGAGGGCGCCGAGCAGCATGGGCGGCTTCGGCCCGACCTTGCGCACCAGGATGCCGGCGACCGGGCCGAGGATGATCATCGCGATCACCGTGGGCAGCAGGAACAGGCCGGCCTCGGAGACATCCTTGCCGAATCCGTAGCCGGTCATCGCGGGCAGCTGCAGGAGCGTCGGAACGAGCACGAAGGTGCCGAACATGGCGAAGCCGAAGATCAGCGCGACGACGTGAGCCGTCCAGACGCCACGGATGCGGAACAACCGCACGTCGATCAACGGCTCCTTCACGCGCAGTTCGACCAGCACGAAGACGACCAGAGCGATCGCGCCGAGAACCAGCAGGCCGATGGTCTTCGCCGAGTTCCAGCCCCAGTTCTCGCCCTCGCTGATGGCGAGCAGGATCGAGATGAGCGAGACGGTGAGCACGGCGGTGCCGGCGAGGTCGAGGCGCCCCGGCTTGCGCACCGGGGACTCCTTCATGCCGAAGATTGCGCCCAGGAGGGCGATCACGATAAGCACGAGCGGCAGCCAGAACAGCCAGTGCCAGGACAGGTGCTCGACGATCGGGCCGGCTGCGACGATGCCCACACCGGCACCGATGCCGAAGATCGCGGAGAGCAGGCCGATGGTGACGCTCACCTTGTCGCGCGGAAGCTCGTCGCGCACGATACCGATCGACAGGGGGAGCACGGCGCCGGCCGCCCCCTGGAGTGCCCGACCGACGATGAGCACGCCGAGATTCGGGGCGAGTGCCGCGAGCAGTGTTCCGACGAACAGCAGTGACAGCACGACGATCAGGATGCGGCGCTTGCCGAGCATGTCGCCAAGGCGGCCGAAGATCGGGGTCAGAACGGATGCGGAGAGCAGGTATGCGGTGAGGATCCAGCTCACATCGCTGGTGCCGACATTCAGGTCCTTACCGATGGTGGAGAGCGCCGGGGCGACCAGCGACTGCAGCACGGCGAAAGACAGACCGCCGAGTGACAAGAACAGCACCAGCAGCGTGCTGTTGCGCGGCCGCACGGTGCCGCTGGGGATGGAGCCCGTGGGGGTCTCCTCGATGATCTGGGTCATGACGCTCCGGGGTGACGAGTAATGTAAACGATTGCTGACTTAGCTACACTAGGCCTATAAGTCAGCGGATGTTTACATCCGCGGGAAATTTGTCCGCGCTCAGCCGATCGAGAGGAAGCAATGACGCTCCCCACCACCGAACCCCTGGCAGCGAAGCCCCGCGACTCGGCGAACACCCGTCAGCTGCTGCTGCACTCCGCCCGCGCGCGATTCGCTCGCGACGGCTACAGCGGCACGACGGTGCGAGACATCGCCACCGACGCCGGCGTGAACGTGGCCCTCATCAACCGCTACTTCACCTCCAAGGAGGGCCTGTTCGAGGAGTGCCTGACCATCGCCGCCGAGGGTCTCAACCGCCAGGATGGCGAGGCGGCGACGCTCGACCGTGTACTGGCGAAGATGACGGCGCAGGTCGGCTCCGCGCCGAGCAGCGAGCAGTCGCTGCAGCTCCTTCTGCTCCTGCGCTCGTCGGGCGACGAGCGGGCCGACCAGATCCGGCGGAACACTCTGCTCAGCTATGCGCAGAAGCTCGCGGCGGTGGCGGGCTGGCAGCCCGGCGACGCGGATGCCCTGGTGCTCCGGGCGCAGATCGCGATCGCGACGGGACTGGGGATCGCACTACTGCGGGCATCCGCGGGCATCGAGCCGCTGACATCCGCCACCGCGGTCGAGCTGGAAGGCCCGCTCGGTGACGTGTTCCGGGTGCTGCTCGCGAGCTCGACTGAGGTCGACTAGAGAAGTCGACTAGCCGCCGACCGCGCGACGAATGGGCGCGCCGTTGAGATCGACCCATTCGTCGACCAGCGCGGATACCTCGTCGATGCGACTCGCCACGAAGTAGAGCCCTCGCGATGGCACGCTCGCCCCGAGCTCGACCAGCAGCGGGCGCAGGGTGTGTTCGACGGCGAGGGAGTGCGTCAGATCTCCCCCGGTCATCACCGGCACGGCGACGACGCCGCTCAGGCCGTTCGTGGCGTAGCGGTCGAGGAAGGCCTTAAGCAGACCCGTGTACGCGGCCTTGTAGGTGGGGGAGGCCACGATGACGAGATCGCTGGAGGCAACGCGCTCGTTCAACGCGGATACCTCGGCGGCTGACCAGTCGAAGATCTGCTCGCTGTACCCCGCGAGATCGATCTCGGTCGCCTCGTACTCTCGACCGCGCAGGAGCGCGGCGGTGAGAGTGCGGGCGACGCGCAGGGTCTTGGAGTCTGCCTTCGGATTGCCGACCAGGACTGTGACGGTGAGCATGGGGATTCTCCGTTCGATTGATCCCGCACCATTGTGGGTCATCCTCGCTGCACACGACCGAATGTGACGGCAAAGGTACCGGCGCAATGGCGCGACATATTTGCTGAGGTTTCATCGCGACGGGAGTTCAATGGGACTAAGCGAACCACCGAAAGAATGGGGAAAATCATGAGTCGTTCACGATCAGTGATCGCCGGGGCCGCGATCACGGTACTGGCCACTGCACTATCGCTCGGGGCGGTGGCGACCGCACAGGCAGCGCCCGCGCACGCGCCTGCCTCGACGGCCCGCAGCTCGGCGCAGCCGACCGCGCTTCACGTCGCATTCAACCTCCTGGCGCCGAACTCTCCGGTGGTCTTCACCATCGCGGGCACGGTCATCGCCACGGGGACGACGAACAGCAATGGCGACGTGCGGCTCGACTGGACAGCGACCGGCTACGAGGTCGGCTATCACACGATCCGCGCGACGGAGACGACCTACGGGATCTGGTCGGAGTTCCACTTTGGAACCCCGGTGCGTTGATCAGTTTCACCCGTTGGTAGAGACGGCGGGCAGCCGGGTGCGCATTCGCCCGGCTGCCCTCCCCTCAGCGACCTGCGCGAGCTCGCGCAGCATCGCGCGGGCCACGCGATCGTTCTCGCGGAACGACACCGCGTCGGTGCCGGGTCGCGAGAATGCCCCGACGAAAGGTGCGCTGGTGTACGCGCCGACGGCGAAGCGGCGCGGATGCGGACGCCCATCGACATCGACCACGCGCGAGTCCGCTCGGTTCACCCGCAGCCGCCCCGTCGTGCCGCTGTAGTCGTCGTCGGTGACGATCTGGATGCTGCCGAGGCCGCTCTCGAGGAGTGAGCGGATGGCCGGGTTGGTGGTGCGCGACACGTCGCTGGCGGGCAGCCGGGCATCCACCAGCGCCGCGGTCGCCACCTCGCCGGGGACAGCGCCCGAGCGCGCGACGAACCCCCGGCGCGGATCGGTCGTGACCGTGAGGTCGCCGCCGAGGAAGTGCACGATGCCCGCTTCGGACAGCGCCAGCAGCTCTTCGAGCCGGTGTGCCGGCGGCCCGCTGGCGATGAAGCTGAACAGGTTCATCCACCAGCCGTCGAACTCCTCGACCCGGCTGCGGGCGGTCCACGGCGCGTCGTCGACGATGCCACCGAGAGTGAACAGGGAGCCCAGCAGCGACATGAACAGCGCGAGGGTGGCGCTGTGCTCTGGCGCGCTCCGTTGGCGCAGGTCGGTGCGGATGTAGTCGCGCAGATGTTCTTGGAGGGTGGCGGCATCCGCGAACGCGGCGTCGGCGAGCGGACGGTCGAGCGCCGCGAAGTCGAGCCGGTCGATCGGGTCGGGAACCGCGCGCTCGACCAGTTCGAGCAACTCCGGCGCGTTCCAGGCGAGCTGCTCGAAGCGGGCGGCGAAGCCGTCCCAGGCGGTGCTCACCCGTTCGGGGTGACCGAGGAAGAGCTCGCGATAGTAGGCCCAGAGAGCGTCTTTGGCGATGAGCGGCCAGACGTCGGCCTTCAGCGAGATGCGCGCGGCGCTCGCCGCGAGCCGGTGGGCGACCTGCGCCGTGAAATAGCGCGGTTCGGCCCGGGGCAACACCAGGGCCGACGCGATCTTCGAGTGGTACGGCACCCCGCGTCGGGAGCCGAGGAAGAGGCGCGGTTCGGCGCCGGAGGGACGGTAGGCGAGCCCGTGTCCGGTTCGCTCGAACCGCCCGCCGCGGCCTTCGGTGAGCAGCACCACCAGGTCGACGGCGGCGAGCCCCATGCCGCGGACGATCACGTCGTCACCCGCGTGGAGCCCGGAGGTGTCGGCATCCGCGGTATAGCTCGGCGGCAGGTAGGTGAGTCCGTAGCGCTGGGCGAAGCGCGACAGCTGGCGGTGCTCGTCTTCAGGTGCGGACTCGATGTGGCCGAGCGCGTAGAGCACCAGATCGGCGTCGATGGAGCGGCCGTCGGTGAGCCACACTCGCTCATCCGCAGACACCCGCTCCACCCGCGTCGCGTGGGTGGTGACAATGACCGACGGCGGCAGGCTCGCGACCGCGCGACGGAAGAACCAGTCGAGGTAGTGGCTCTGCAGACGGCGGGTGGGAAAGCTCGCGCCGGTGAGGGCCTCGGCTTCCGCGCGGAGTTCGGCACCGAGATCGACGTCGGTGATCTCGCGCCGACGGATGCCCTCCGCCCACTCGGCGAGGGAGGGACCGGGGGCGATCGGGCCCTCGATGGTGCTGCGGGCATCCGTGAACATCGTCACGTCCTGGGCCATGGAGTTGAGTTTCAGCAGACCGGACTGCGCCGAGCGCCAGATGCGGCCGCCGCCCGGCGGATGTGGGTCGACGAGGTGGATGTCGAGACCGATGCCGGGTGCCACCTCGTCGAGATTGTGGGCGAGCCGCTCGAGGATGCCCACGGCACGTGGACCGGCGCCGGCGATCACGATGACGTGGCGCGGGGCGACGGAGGAGGTGGGCATTGCTCCACGTTCGTCGCCCGGCGGGGAAAACGCATCGGTGATGTCGTCGTGTGACGCAGATGACGAAGTGTGAAGGGAAGATGTTCGCGCCCGCGGGTGTTCTCCTACCGTCTGCGTCACTTCACGTGCGCGTCATTTCAGGAGGCACCCATGACCATCGACGCCGTCGCGCTCACCAGCGGCGACCATTTCGTCCACACCACCCCTCTCGACCCCCTGGTCGTGCCGCTGCTGGCCGACCTCGAGCGTGAGTACGACGCTCGGTACGGTCTGCGTTTCGGGGCCCCGGCCTCGGCCGAGATCAACCGCTACCCGGCGGAGACCTTCAGCGCGCCGAACGGCACTTTCGCGGTGCTGGTGCGCGACCAGCGTGCGATCTCGGGTGGCGCGTTCATGCGCACCGACGACAGCACCGTCGAGGTGAAGCGGATGTGGACGCACGCCGATTTTCGCGGCCAGGGCCTGGCTCGGCTCGTGCTGGCCGAGCTCGAGGCGGAGGCACGGCGGCGCGGCTATCGGACGATCGTGCTGAGCACCGGCCCCCGGCAGCCCGAGGCGGTGCGACTCTACCTCGCCACCGGCTACACGCCCCTGTTCGATCCGTCGCTCGATGCTGACGAGATCGTGATCCACCGGTTTCGGAAAGAGCTCACCTAGCAGCGACGAGAAAGGCCCCGGATGCGAACATCCGGGGCCTTCGTCATGCGCGGGCGCTGACCGCACTACTGGTTCGTGATCGGCAGCCCGGGAGGGTTGATCTCCGAGGTCTTCACGGCCTCGTTCTCGAGGTTGTATGCGGCCAGCAGCGCGTCGTACTGGCCGTTCTCGATGAGGTAGTTGATCGCATCGGCCAGCGGCTTCACGAGCCCGCTGTCTTTCTTGGTGGTGGCGGCGATCAGACCCTGCAACGACTCGCCGGCCCCGGAGTAGGTGCCCGCGATGCGGGTCGGGTTGGCTGACTTCGCGTCTTGGGTGGCGTGGTACGCGGCCGACGGGTTGGGCCCGAAGTTCGCGTCGATCTGTCCGGAGTTCAGGGCCAGGTAGGTCGAGCCCGTGTCGGGGAAGTAGACGATGTCGAGGGTCTTGCCTTCCGACTGCAGCTTCGACTGCCACTCCTGCAGCAGCTTCTCCTGATTGGTGCCGGAACCGACCGCCACCTTCAGACCCGCGAGGTTGCGATAGTCGCCGTCGAAGTTCCACTTGCTCGCCTTCTTCACCGCGAACGACAGGTTGTCTTGACGGTAGGAGGCGAAGTCGTACTTCTCCTTACGCTTCTCGGTGTCGGTGATGTTCGAGAGCCCGACGTGGGTGCGTCCGGAGTCGATTCCGACGAACAGGTTGTCCCAGGTGGAGGGCTTGATCTCGGGCCGGAGGCCGAAGACGGCGGCGATGAGACGACCGAGGTCGGGCTCAGAGCCGGTCTGGGTCTTGGTGTCGTCGCCGGTGAAGGCCAGCGGCGGGAATCCGGCGGGCAGGTCGCCGACGCCGATGACGAGAGTGCCCTCCTCTCGTACGGATGCGGGAAGCTCGGCTCGGATTTTCGCCACGGTGGGCACGCTGAGGGTGGTCTCCTTCGCGGCGCCGTTGGAGAAGGCACCGATGGTGACCTTTCCGGTCGGGGCCGCCGTCTCGGCGGATGCGCTACCCGAGCAGGCGGCGAGGCCGGCGACCAGGGCGGCCGCGACAGCGAGCGCTCCGGCGGCGCGAACCGAGCGGGCGAGACGTCGAGATCTGACGGGGGTGATGGGCACGGTGTTCTCCTTGGATCTGCTGTGGTGGGGCTTCAGAGCACTTTGCTCAGGAAGTTCTGGGTGCGGGGGTGCTGCGGATGGTCGAGCACGGCACTCGGTGTGCCCTGCTCGACGATCACTCCGTCGTCGATGAAGACCACGTGGTCTCCCACCTCGCGGGCGAAACCCATCTCGTGCGTGACGACGATGAGCGTGCGACCTGTGCCGGTGAGGCTGCGGATGACGGCCAAGACCTCCCCGACCAGCTCGGGGTCCAGGGCGGAGGTGGGCTCGTCGAACAGGATCACCTCGGGGTCGAAGGCCAGAGCGCGGGCGATCGCGACCCGCTGCTGTTGCCCACCGGAAAGTTGGCGGGGGTACGCGGACTCCTTACCCTCGAGCCCGACGCTCGCGAGCAGTTCGCGCGCCAGCTGCGTGGCCGCGGCCGGAGTGACGCCGAGCGAGATCGGCGCCTCGGTGATGTTCTCGAGGATCGTCAGGTGCGGAAACAGGTTGAAGTTCTGGAAGACGAAGCCGATTCGCGAGCGCTGTCGCAGGATCTCCCTCTCCTTCAGCTCGTGGAAGCGACCGCGATGCTCGCGCACCCCGATGAGCTCTCCGCCGACGACCACGACGCCCTCATCGAGCTTCTCCAGGTGGTTGATCGTACGGAGCAGGGTGGACTTTCCCGAACCGGACGGTCCGATGATGACCGTCACGGTGCCCGGCGCGACCTCCAGATCGATGCCGCGCAGCACCGGCTTGTCGCCGTAGGCCTTGGTGGCGTTGTGAACGGCGACGGCCGCGGCGGTCATCGTGCGGTCCTGACGCTCGTGACGGCGCCGGCGATCGCGCAACGGACCTTCTGGAACGGCGTGAGCGGAAGCACGCGGAACACTCCCCGTGCGTAGAACCG
>Ga0247815_10003360_pt1 | contig 11524 bp, 7 predicted proteins | sample UWRJL194509B1_FD_181014 | JGI IMG/M metagenome (GOLD analysis project Ga0247815, IMG submission 181014) | Plant litter microbial communities from Arlington Agricultural Research Station in Wisconsin, United States - UWRJ-L194-509B-1 | ecosystem: Environmental > Terrestrial > Plant litter >... | reverse complement strand
CAGGAAGCGAGGAGGCGTCCTTGTCGTCTTGGCCCGCTGCCGCGGTCTTCCCACCAGGCTACGACGCAAGCCCGACCACACCCATGTTCGCATACAGCGTCCCTACCGAAACCACCTCTGAAGGTCGCCGCCGCAAGAACTCCGCCTCGTCCACTCGCTCCGGCAAGTCTTCACGACTAAGTGCCGTGTTCAATCGTCTTCGCCCCGGATCGGCACCGACGTCTGCCCATGTTACTCCAGTATCGCCGTCGCATTTGTCTCCGACAGACCTCCCGAGTTGGATGGCTGATGATGGTTGGCACGGTCAGGATGGTCGTGCGGGGAAGCGTGGAATAGTCCGCAAGCTCTCGGACGCTATGTTTGGGGATAGCGCAAAACGGTCGGCTCGCAAGGCCGATCAATAGCGAGCGTTTCAGAGCTTTCCATTGTAGATACTACAGGACATTAGTAAAGTAGCCCACTCATTGTGACATTGTACTCTACCGCACCGTTTTCATCTGGGTTTCTAGCATGCTCATCGCATCAATCCATGCATTTTTGGCGAAGCAATAGCCTTCATTGTCTGACATTGAGGAATGGCTCTGCACTGAACGTAGCGCCGCGAGTCATCGGTCGATACTAGAAAAGAGAACGATCAGGAACATCAGGCTCCACGACCTGAGATCGTTTGGCAAGTAAGCTAGTGAATATAGAAGATTGAGGACTTATTGAGTCGTCGGATTATCCGAGAAGATGGCATACGCGACTGAGTTGTGGTTCTAGTTTACTATGTTTGATGAACCCAAGGAGGTGGCGGTTCGTCATGCCGCCTACACCGGCTGTCTCTCCACAGGTGCAGCTCGGCTGGCACGACCTCCGCCGCCGCCGACAACTGACAGCTCCTAAAGAAGCAACAATAGGTCCGCTGGGCGACGCCACACGCCCAACCTTCTGGGTCGACGAACGGCGACAACGCGTAAGTTTGGCTCCGCACTTGCGGCCTGAATGTACGCAGTAGTAACACGACGACCGGTTATTATGCGTAACTCGTTTCCAAGGCGTGAATATGGCGGCATTCGCAAGAGAGTTGAAGGTATCGTGTTCATTAGAGGTTCGTCCCTGGTCTCATGGTGCGTGGGGTAAGGAAGGAACGAAGTTGACAACAACGACTAAGGAGGGATCACGGCCGAGAACCACACTCTCAGTGTTTTTAATAACGCTTGCGCCAAGAAGAGCCTGTAATAAGCTTATCATCAACGTACGGTTCCATGCTACGACGTGACTTCATCACGTTCACCTACGGAATCGCAGCATGCAACCCATCGAAATATCTTGGCCTGAACTTCCATTACGCGTTTTTCCCAATTTAAATAGAGCTCATGCTTCAATTCAAGTTAGTTTAGATGCGGTTTTGTCTGTGGAAGGTGCCACCATGGATGGAACGGTGTGCCGCGGTCATCTGCATCAGCGGCAGACAGCGTTGAACGCCCGCTGACACGCGATCAACACGGCGGGAACCAGCTTATATGACCACTAATACTCTAGTATTCAGTGTGATGGAGCATTAGGGGGAGCGAGTGAGCAGAGTAGGGGTAAAATGTACGGGCACGCTCTGGCTGTAATCTGACTTCAGGCAACCAGCGGACAGCCTGAACCTCGGCCATTGATGAGCACTAGCTGTAACTCTGAGATAAACTAGGTACAATAATTTAAGTCCGATATTAAGGAGTGCGGCATTGATCTTGCGACATCCTCAGAGCAAAATCTCAGTAGTACGGGGGCCCAGCGGTCCGTACCTAAGCCTAAGAAATGTCTGGTCCGTACCTAAGCCTAGGATTTGTGCACGCTGGGCAAACAATATGAGACATTTTATCACTGAGAAAAAATAGTGGCCTCTCTGGTTCGTACCAGCTAGTCCAGTTTGTACCAGACATCGGGTCACTCCGATGACTTACCTCCTGTGGTGCGAACCAACCCGGCTGGTACGAACCAGCTTATAACTCGTAAAGTTGCGGGAATCCAGGTTCTGTCAGCTTGCATAGTGCCATAGACTCTCAGTCTGGAAAAGCGGAATTGGAGTTCTGTCAATCAGTACTGAGGTACACATTTGTGATCAATAGAAAGAGACCACTCATATGTCCAAAATACTCGTAACATGAGCGTAGTGAATAGCTCTGCATTTAATTTTAACTAAGAAGTTCACTGGTTCGGACTCAGTCCACTGGTCCGAACCTAGTCCATCGGTTCAGACGACGGTGTAACTGTTTGTCCTGCACGAATCCTAGGGCTAAGTCCGTACCAGAGGTCGGGCATTCCTAGGGCTAAGTACGGACCAAGGGGCCCCGGTACCTTTGAAAATCTCGTAGTACTCGAGGTTCCGTCGGACCGCTACTGAATCGTTCATCTGAATCAGGATCTTATTAGTATTGTGTATACAGCGCAAAAAACCCCAGACTACTACCTGCTCTATGCACGTTTGGGCAGCCCTGTGATGTAAGCGCGCCAAGGATTTAAACGAGTCGCGCATCCATACAGGGTGGTTGCGGGCTCTCGCGAGAATACGCGAGGCTTCGATATTGTGTTCGTCACAAACTGGGTACACTTCTGGTTTATGAGTAGTGAAACTGGAGAAATTCCATTGATGCTCGATGAATGTGGCTGCTGAGGCGCATTAGCTTCTGGGTCAGATAAACTTTGGGGGCGAACTAGCTCACTGGTATACTTGAACCATTCGCACCACTCCAATGGTGGGCAGCGCTGACTGCGACGTAGAATTTTGCGGCAAGATTGATGGCAAAAGCAATAGCCAGACCTATCGCTCGCCAGGTGTTGAACCAATCTGCAGGGCTTTGTGGCAATGGTCCATTTGGCAGGACCTCTCAGATGAAGTTGAATATTCTGGGATTTTTTGTGATGTTCCCGTCACCACCGTGTATGTTTTCGATCGTGACCGTGCTGCAGTTGTAGCGCGGAGCACTCTGTGGACGATTCTCCAAATTCGTAGGAGCATCGGCGCTACCGTGAGAACTACTCTGACAAGGCGATTTAGGCTGATGTACAGACATCAAGCGCGAGCTTGCGCGCAATCTCGAGTTAGCGGGGCAGCGAGCGCCGGGAGCGCAGGACAGACACGTGTGACCGGCTGAAGCCGATGAGGGTGTTGAGAGCAGGCAACAACGAGGTAGGGCGTTGAGCAATCAACCAGGCCGCAAGTAAAGACCCAAACAAGACGGGCAACAGCGACGAAGGACAGAAAGGTCTTTGTACCAAGTTGTGTAGAATCCGATCCCCGCGACTGCTCGTTACAAGAAAGCTAGGAGCGTTTCAGATTCACCCATGTTGGTCGACGATAGAAGTCGCCACCGCAGTGACGACTTCATTAATTAGATGGGCGCATGATCGAGGAATATGGGTGAAGATACGAGCATGCGACATACATAACAGGCGAGGTTGAGGCAGAAGTGCTCCAGGAATGATGGGTTCAAGAGTTGCCGGTGGGCAACACAACACGCATGTAGGACTCACTAGCTGAGGAGTGCATGTCAACTATGCAAGTACGATCACAGCATATAAAAATTCGCTGTTCGAGAGTCAAGGAGTGAAGGGATAAAAGAATGGACAGCCCAAGGCAGAGGAAAGGTGGGTGGCAAGCTCTGTTTCGGGACCGATGTCGGCGCGCCTGAAGATTACGCCGTGCTCTCCTGCATCCTGTGATACGTCGATTAGCTCAAGCAGTCTAATTTAGGCGATAAAGGACAAACCAAGCGCGCTTGATTCTGTTCAGTGCAGCATAGCGCTTTGAGTAGAGGTGCTCGGTCCCCACAGGCTTTGCCGCACGCCGGAGCGCTGCCACCTGCGCAACAACATTCGTCCGACGGCGTGCACAGCCGGTAGTACTCGTTGCATGCGGACACGCGCCCATGTTATGATCTACAGCAAGTGTACCGGCCTTCCGAAGTGGTAGTCATCAGCAAAATCGGGCAACGCATGATGAAGCTCGTGCTCAGCTCACCGTGTCGTAAGAGCACCAGAAGTTACTCAACCCGTCGCCTGGAAAGCCCGGATAACTGCATGTCGCTACACTGTTGGCGTCGATAGAGCCAGAACCGCTGACCGCGAATCCAGAGCCGTCAACATCGGGGCAAACGGCGTGGCAGGTGGGTACGCCGGACGGGACCTGTGCCTGGACGAGCGTGACACCGAAGAGTACCAAAGAAACCGAGGTTGCGAGTGAGAAGCGCATGACTTGGGTAGCGAATGCTGTTGAAAAGAGCGACGAGGATGAAGACTGACGCAACGGACGGACTGACGAACGAAGCAGGAGAACAAGAGGCAAAGCGCGCAGCCGTGCATCCGTCATTATCTGCCTAAGCGCTGATGTGTCTGCGGTAGCGGCGCAAGGCGGCAGCGTCGGACGACGTGATGCATCAATTTCAGGACACCGCACAGATTCACCCGGAGGACGGCACAGTCAGCATCACATTCTGTAGACTAAGGCAGTTCTGCACCGATGTGGGGACGCAGCGCTGGGAGCAACAACTAAGGCCATTTTTGAAGGCTACAGATGAGGTGAGCGTGCAGGAACGAGAAGGAAGGATTCACAAAACGGCAGCCTGGCCCTGCAATCAGACGGTGAAATGAACCATTTTGAAAGCATCGCCGAATGTTTGGCACAAAAGCGCTAATCGTGATAAATTCGTTCGTCTGATTTGGCGGCGGGCGAAGAGGGGCTTGCTGACAGAGCTTTCCAGGGCAGGGTGGCCGGTCGGCCGCATGCCGAGCGTTTGGTCAGGCAAAGAACATGCCAGGTTTGAGGGGCATATTTTCTTTGTCCACTAGGATCAGCTAGTTATTTGGTAGATTTGATTGCTGAAAATGCAATGCGAAATGCCTGCATATGATCTCCAGAGTTGCATTTTCTACCGTTGGTAGTCTTGGGTTCGCAAGTGGACATTACCGCCTTCGTCGTTCCAGTCTCCCATTTCGACCTCTGATTTGCTTAATCTGCCAAAACTTGCTGCCTGTTATTCTTGTACCTGGCCCTGCCGCACTTTTACTCAGCCCCATGCATTTCGTCTTTGCGTCCAGTATTCGAAGGAAGATATGTGTATGCAGATGCAGTTCCTTGTGACGAGACCTTGCGGCAGATGCGCTCCGCAAAGGTTGGCGACCCGAGAGCGAAGTTGCAGTTCACCTCGTTTTTTCGGCTGACCAACTTTGAATACCGGCAGTTGCCGACCGTGACGGTTGCATTGAGACTTCTTCCACATCTCGAACCGCACACCGAGTGGCACACAGACTGCCTGAAAACTAGTGCTGGCACTCAGATCGACCTCAATGACTTGGGCCCCGCGATAAAATATCTCAGTACAGCTGCGCAAGTTGAACCAGTGTTGCTCAAGGGCAGAAGTCATCTGCCGTTCCTGACAGGCACGTATCCTCCCCACTCATCGTCCCTTGTTCTGTGCCAACTCATGTATCTATTGCGACTACTATGCATGTATTGTGCATCCCCATGTGTAGTAAATACATCTAAGATGCACATTATCTGTGTAGACCCGTAACCAGTGTCAACACCCAACACCCGTAACACCCGTGAAAACCCCGTAGACACCCTTCGACCCGTGGGTCTTAGGGGCAGCGGGTACTGGTCGGGTTGTGCTGGGGACATCCGTGCGTAGACCTGTGTCCTACCCTAGGCCCATGACTCCGACTCGGAGTCATGACACGACTGGGGTCTCGGTGGGTGCAGAATTTCTGCTGCGAGTTGACTTGAGCAGATGATGAAAGCGAGTGGAGAGTGGGATGTGAGCGCTGTGATTGAGTCAGCCGTAGAGTAAGTTGTTACCGCTTGTGGTGGGGTAACCGCGAGTAACTGCGCTACTGGGGGGCGGGTCCATTCTGATTGAAGCCGGGCGCACATCGTTACTATTTCGAGGCCAGCTTTCACGCGGTGCTCTCAATGCAATATCATCAAATAGCACAGCTTTGCCTGCTTCTATTTTCGGATCTTTGCAGTTTGCGGATAGCATCAGTCGCCGACCGGCTTTAAACCGGCCCTATCTTGCCCGGCTTGCCCCTCCTCAGCCTGTCGCGTTGCAACCCAGTTTAGCGCACTGAGCCTCTCCGATAATGGGCTCGAACCAGTCTCAGATGCCTGGCCAACGACTTGTTCAACAGGTTGTCGATCAGGGACCGAGGTACAGCCAGCAAGTACAGGGCCCTATTGTCCACAACAACAACTCAAATGTGAATCATCTTCATGGGTCCGGTACCATCAATAACTACAATCCAATCTTGAACTACAGTTATGTCGACGCGCGCCCTCCTAGACCCCCTTCGCCGTACTTCAGGTGTGATCCACACTATGGCAGATGTACGCCGCTGATCTATGCGCAGCAACCTAAGCACCTCAGCAATACTGCCACCAAAGCCTACCGTCTTTCACGGGAGACAGGAATTTGTCGATAAGTCTGTTCAACTACTGACTGCTCCTGGTACGGCGCGGCTGGCTATCCTTGGCACAGGCGGTATGGGCAAGACATCGGTTGCGCTCGCGCTGCTACATCATTCCCAAGTGGCAGAGCACTTTGTCGGGCAACGGTTTTTTCTCTCCTGTGAAGCGCTGGTCGATGCTGACGCTACAGTCGTCGCGCTCGCCAAGTTATTACAGCTTCCTCCGTCGAATGACCTCTTAACGGCTGTCGTCACGTATTTCGCGAGCGGTACCCGCGCGGTTCTCGCTCTCGATAACCTCGAAACGGTCTGGCTAGCTGGAGGAGCACCAGTTGCAGCGGTGGATGGGCTCCTAGGTCGTCTCGCCCGGATTCCGACTCTCTCTCTCATTATCACATGCCGAGGTACCAACCTACCTCAGTTCGTGGACTGGTCGAATACCGATGGTGCGGTGCTGGAGCCTTTCTCACTAGACGCAGCGCTGCAAACGTTCCAGGAGAATGCAGCTCGTCAGCTCACTGAAGGCGATATGGAGATCGCCAAGCAACTCCTCGATGGGGTGGACAGGATGCCTCTCGCAGTCTCTCTTCTTGGTCAACTCGCTCGCCGCAGACATTCGATTTCCGAGCTTCTCTTCCGCTGGAACAGCGAGCGGACGCTTCTACTTCGTACCCACGTCGCTGGTCGGATCAATAACGTTGACGTGTCGATCAAATTGTCCATAAACATGTTGGACGCGGCTGACGATTCACGAGAGGCCCTGCTGCTTTTGTCGATATGCTGCATGCTACCGGACGGTCTCCATCGAAATGTTTTTGAAAAACTACGCCCGAGCTTCAGATACATCGATCGGGCGCGGGATAATCTGTCCGCGTACTCGCTTGCCAGCACGGGCGCCTATGGGGTTCTGAAAACAGTCAGCCCCGTTCGTCACCATGTTCTCCAGCGTCATCCCCCGCATCCGGAACATCGCAGAGTGCTGTGTTCGATCTACTTCGACATCGCCCGGCAGCTGCCTCTCACCATGGACGAAGATTTCAAAGAACGCGCGGCTATTGCCGCCCCAGAGATGGGCAACTTGTCGTCTCTGTTGCTCACATTGGTCGCCCAGCCGTCGGATCAAGTCGCTGAGGCAGTTTTTCGGTTCACTAACTTCGTGTACTGGCAACGACCAACGGCGACTGTTGCGTTGGCACTGCTTCCATATCTCGATCCGTATCCCGAGTTGAAAGCGGGCTGTTTGCGGACCATCGCCAGCACACAGATCCGACTTCTAGATCGCAGAACGGCTATCCAATATCTCCTTCCCGCTATGGAGCTGGATCTCGAGCTCGGCAATCGGGCCGAGGCAGCATGGTGCGCGTTGCAAATCGGGACTGCCCACCAACTTCTGGGTGATCTTAAACTTGCAGAAGACATGATCAACGAGGCGAAAAAGGCGTACGCCAAACTGGGCGACAAGCTAGGGAAGGCATCTTGTAGGATGTCTCTCGGTCTCTTGATGCGGGATAAGGCTCAGTACCGCGTCGCAATCAAGCACTTCTCTGCGGCACGACAGACGTTCAATGCCTTCAACATAAAGTACGCTGCTTCCCAATGCTCTTATGTCATTGGTACCATATACATCAAGCAACGCAACTACAACCTAGCTAGGGGCGAGCTTGAGGCAGCACGCTCGGCGTCCATTAGCGTTGGGGATCAGGGCCAAGAGGCGCGGAGCATGCTATCCCTCAGTATTGTTTATCGCGCCGAAGGTGATCTTATCCTGGGGGAGCAACTTCTAAAAGAGGCCCAGAAGATCTTCGTAGATCTGGACGACCGTCCCGGCCTGGCGAATTGTGCGTACTCCTTTGGAAACTTGCGAAAGAAACAAGGACGAGGAGCGGAGGCACTCTCGTGGTTCAGGTCCACGCACCGTCTCTATGTGGAACTGCTCGGGGTGGAGCGTGAAGCGCAGGATTTTATTGACGTCTGCCTCAAGCAGATTGAGGAGCTCGAGTCCAAAGCTCTTCCCATAGGTGATTCTGTCCAGTAAGATGCCACTGGCTTGCATGCTCTGTCCGTATCCTTGCCCGCGCTATGTATCTCTGCAATACAAGCCAGGCCTCAGCTCTATTGATTTAAATTAACAGCTCACATAGTGCGCTTCCCATATGACATCCTTTATTGGTGACGATATCGCTGATTATGTCATTCGTCTAAATCACGCTTCGCGCATTACACGCGACTTCATGGTTCTTTATGATGAAACAGCCTCTCCACAACAATACGGTCGAAATCTTCTCCATGTTTGGCCTGAACCGCAAGAACGTAGGAAGCAGCGTAAAGGAGTGTAGGAAGCAGGAACGAGGGTTCTTCCTTCACCAGCCTACCTTTGTCCCATATAGGACTGAGGGACCGGTCTGTGAATTTTTCTCTGCTGCCTTCCTTTTGGCTGAGTGGGCGACTGGCCTGTTAATTCCTGCACCACGCCTCAGTTGGTCAACACCCACCCGCTGGTCTGCAACGACAACCTCGCAGTTCTATTCACGTTTGAACTCTGCCGTAATATCACGATAAACAGCTTCAATTAGTGGGACACGCAAGTATAATGGTTCGACACGGTCCGTTCTTCCTTCTCATGGCGTGGCTTTCCTTCGCTTCCCCTCGCGTCTCGCCTCCTACACAACTTGTGGTGATCGATTTACTTGTTCGATCCGTGTAGTGCGCACTCATCATCGGTTTGGGGATTGATGTCCCACGTTGCTACATTGTCCTCGATCGAACACGCCCGGCGCGGCCCAGGCGATCATTCGTTTTGCTGTTCTCCACCCACTCTGCATCTACACCCAGCTAAAGTGCGCCGCTTGGTCAGGTTTGGCAGCGCCTTGCACCTGGCCGCCTCTCCACCCCAGATACGCGAATCCATATAAACCGCAATCGTTCCTTTGAACTCTTCTTCTTCTCTGCCCCAGAGGGTTGCACTGCATGACTCGGATGTCTGTCGCTCGTTACTTCACCTCATTACGGCCGGCTTCTTGCCCGCAAAATCAGGGCACAAGTAAATCAATTCGTGCGAGCGGATTCGTCATATCTCAAATCGCAATGTTTGAAATTCTTTACCATTCGGCTTGGGTGTGTCCTGGAAGTAAGCAGCCCGGTGTTCCGTTGACGGGCATGTGTTCCTCGGGGCCGAGAAAGAAGAGGGAAGACCGGGCAATTCTCGCTCACTAAGATAACTCGGCTAAAATGTAGTATCTTGAAATAGCTTGCTTGCACTGTGCCTGCGCTTATTGAGGGGTGTTTGCAGTATGCGGATGTTGTCCAACACGTGCCGGGCTTGCCCTACGTCAGCCTTATCCCACTTCTTGCCTTCGAATCCTGGTGATAGTGCTAGTAGTTATTAGCCATGGGCTCGATAAAATCGCGGATTCCACGCGAAAATCGCATTGAAGAGGTTGATGACCGAAGATCGAGGTCCACAGAGCACGCGCACGGCCCAGGCACCCACAACAGCAACTCGAGTACGAATACTTTCTACGGGCACGGTAATATCATCAATCGCAATGATATAAAAAACTACAACTACGTTGACGCGCGCCCTCCCGCGCCGCCAGGAGCATACACCAGGTGAGAGCGACTCTGAACAAGGGGACCGCCGCTCACCATCCCGCAGCGATGTAAGCACCTCGGCGGTACTACCACCAAGACCGACAGTATTCCACGGTCGAAATGAAGTGGTCAATAGGGCTGTTCATTTGCTACTCGCACCTGGGACGGTCTCGCTGGCTGTCCTTGGCCCAGGCGGTATAGGTAAAACATCTATTGCGCTTGCGCTACTTCATCACTCTCAGATCGTTAAGCAGTTTGATGTACCACAACGGCTGTTTCTCTCCTGTGAGGCGCTGGTGGACGCAGACGCGATAGTGATCGCGCTCGCAAAGCAGCTACAGCTTCCGGTCTCAGCAGACCTGTTGACGACTGTTGTCACGTATTTCGCGCGCGGCCCTCGTGCAATCCTCGTCCTCGATAACCTCGAAACCGCCTGGCTGGCTGGCGGCGCACCAGTCTCTGCTGTCGATGAGCTGTTGGGTCGACTTGCGCAGATTCCGACACTCTCGCTCGTCATCACTTGCCGAGGAACTGATCTGCCGCAATCAGTCGAATGGTCCAATAGTGGCAGCACCATACTTGAACCTTTCTCGCTCGAAGCTGCGCTGCAGACATTTCGGGATAGGGCAGGAAGTCAGCTTACTGACGACGACATGGACGTTGCTAGGCAGCTAGTCAACGCGGTCGACAGAATGCCTCTCGCTGTGTCTCTCCTCGGCCAACTTTCCCGGCGCGGAAACTCTGTTGCCAATCTTCTGGCTAGATGGAATCGCGAGCGTACCTCGTTACTACGCACACATGGCGTCGGTCGAATCAACAATGTCGACGTATCCGTCGAAGTATCGGTCAACATGCTGGAGACTGCAGACGACTCAAAAGAGGCCCTTCATCTTTTATCGCTATGCTGCATGCTACCAGATGGACTTCGTCCAGGTGTGTTTGAGAGACTGCGCTCGCAATTTGGGTGTATCGACCGTGCACGGGACAATCTGTCAGCATTCTCGCTCGCTAACCTTGGCACTGATGGCGTACTGAGAACGCTTACCCCCATTCGACACCATGTTCTGCAGCGCCATCCTTCTCAGCAAGAGCACAGACAAGGACTGTATTTGATCTACTTCGACATCGCTGAGCAGCTACCCATTGATATGGATGAGAGTTTCAAGGAGCGCGCGGCTGTTGCTACTCCCGAGATTGGCAATTTGTCAACTCTGCTGCTCACGCTGGTCGACCAGCCTTCACAACACATCGTCGACGCGGTGGTTCGGCTCACCTGCTTTGAGTACTGGCAGCTGCCCAGTTTGACCGTGGCACTGGCACTGCTTCCACACCTCGAATCGAATTCCAAATGGAAAGCTCATTGTCTGGAGGTAATCGGTCTCGTACAGATTTCACTGCACTCCTTCAGGCCAGCAATTGACACATTACGCACCGCTGCCGAGCTGTTCATCGAGATCGCTAATAGGTACTTGGCGCTATGCCGCAACCGCACACCGAG
>Ga0247815_10003359_pt1 | contig 11524 bp, 10 predicted proteins | sample UWRJL194509B1_FD_181014 | JGI IMG/M metagenome (GOLD analysis project Ga0247815, IMG submission 181014) | Plant litter microbial communities from Arlington Agricultural Research Station in Wisconsin, United States - UWRJ-L194-509B-1 | ecosystem: Environmental > Terrestrial > Plant litter >... | reverse complement strand
TGGTCCACTCCGAGAGGTAGCTATAGACGTTGAAGTCGAAGCGAGAGCACACAGAGAGATCACGGGACACGCGTGTAGCATAAGCTCCCGAAATATGGCCCATCAACGGATTGAAGACGGCAGTGAGTGTTGTTGGAGGCTGAGACGGCGAGTATGACTGCTGCTGGTTGTTGTTTTGTGACGGAAGCTGGAAAGAGGGTGGTGTCGCGTCGGGCAGAGTCGTGAATCGTATTGCTGTAGAGCCACCGGCACTCTTCTCCTTCGCGCTAAAGTACAATTCAGCACCAGCAGAGAAGCGACCTTTCAGTCCGCCTTCCATCGCCTCCTCTTCATCCACGCGTTTTGGACGAGGTAGACCGTCAGCGTTCCCTGAAGCAGCCAGAGTAGCGTCGACTACAGCACGCCGCGATGTGCCAAAGTTATGGAGCACGCGAAGGCCAAACATTGCGTCTTCTCCACTATAGCTGTATTCTGTGCACCAGCGGCCGATGTCGTGCTGAAGGTTGATCATGACGTTTGAAAGGCCGCCTGAAGAGTCGCCGCGTTTGCGGGACGTCGCTTGGCTTAGCGGAACGTGTGAACGAGGATCCGAGATGCCAGCGACAACCAGCTGAAGTGATGGTGAGAGACGCGTCGCGTAGAGGGCATCGAGACGGCCAGTTGGGATGTACATTCTGCCATACAGGAGGTAGTCTGACAACATGAGCTGTGTGGCCTCACAAACTTTACGATATGCTCACCTCGTGCATCGACGCGGTCGCCCCCATGCCAGATCTGCTCGCGCGGCTCGGGTTGTCGAGGCTGATCATAGATGCGAAAGCGCTCAATCATGTCCTTGAAACGGACGTTATTGGAACCCTTGACGTCGAGCTCGCATGTTGTGAAGATGTACCCAATGGAACCGTTCAGTGTCGGCAGCGCATTCATTGAATACGTCGTCCTAAACATCGCGTTGGGCGATTTGGAGATGTTGAAATGCAGCCCACGTGGTACATTGAAGTCGAGAATGGCTGCGCGAGAGGCTGGATGGGCCACGAGGCCACACAACGAAGGATGGCACGCACGCACCAGTTGACGACCGCGTTAGGTTGGTATAGAGGTTATCTTCGTTCCATCCTGTTTGACGGTAGTAGCATTTTAGGATGTACGAAGCAAATGGGTGCATTATTGCGCAGCCCGCTGCTTCAGCATATATCGCGCCGGTCGACAGGCGCGAAACAGGAAGGAAAGGGTAGTGTGCTAGTTTGACGCCCAACGCACTGTCATCGACTTAAAGTTCAACCATACGCCTCAGACTTGCGCTCAATGCGCTAGGAAGTGAATGAAGCCCAGTACTAAAGAGTGTATTCGAACAGACAGCACTGCCTACTGTCTCTCGAGCCGTAAAAGAGTGTAGTACACCAAGGTATCCGCAGCGTATCCGCGATTTGGTGAAATGGAAACATCCGAAAAAATCAAAGATTCCGGGTATGTAGTTGATTCTCAGCCTGCTCAGCATGCGCCGCCGTCTGTCCAGACTCTGAAAGGCTGTCAGTGTGAGCCGAATAGCACGAGTAAAACAAACGTACCCCGCGGCACCTCCAGGCGTGTCTGCCTGTGTCCACCCTGCGAATTCAAGTCAGTAAAATCACCAGCCGAAGAGAGAGGAAGAGAGGGCGACGAACATTTGGCAGTCCACAGGTGACCGCCGTATGTGACCTTCTGGCCACCAGTGTAGGCGACTGCGCTCGACCACGCGCTAACACCAGCACATCCCCCGGTGCCCGGGGTAGTTGTCGTCGGGGGCGTGGTGGTTGTGGTCCGCGTGGTTGTGGTAGTCGTGGTGGTGGTCGAAGTCGAAGTTGACGTCGTGGTCACTGGGTCGCCCATGTTGTTCCGGATGTTCTCGTAGATGGAGCCTGAGGACGGAGAGTTAGATTATTAGGCAGCATTGTGACTTGGCTTGGCTTCCCGCCGTTGAGAACTTACCAGGATAACGAAGATGGTTCTGGGTGTTATCAAGCGAGCCGAGAGATGCAGCGGCAGTGCGGACGAGCGACTCGGAGCCGGTCTTATCGGCGCTAAGCTCCCAGTACATGCAACCACCGAGACCTGAAGCCGCGTTAGCTCAACGGCCGACAATGAGTCGTGTGGCAAATACGTACCCTTGCTCAGAGCGTAGGCGACCTTCTTGGTGACAATCGAAGGAGTGTCGTAGCTGACGACCTCACGGGCGGAAGACGAGTACGAGTACGAGGCGACCGTCGTGCTGTTCTCAAAGACCTGGGCACCAGAGCGAGGAAGCGCCTTGTAGTCGTAGATCCCAGGCTCCCATGTGCCGGCGGGAACACCGGAGAACGCCTGGTACATGCCGGCGGTGTTGGCAAAGGAGCGACCGTAGATCTGTTTCTAATTCAGTCACAGCCCACATGTAGTCGTCAGGAGCACTCACCGGAATGCCGAGAGCGATCTTGGAAGGTGTCGCGCCGCTGCCAAGGTAGTAACCGAGAGCAGCCTCAGTGCTGAAGCCTGCGAAGTTTGATCAGCTGGTGGATCCTACCACATTGCTCTTGGCCAGCACACGTACCAGTGACACCGCCATAGACGTTGGCCTGGTCTCCAGCCACCTTGTCCCATCCACCGCTGTAGTCATATGCCATGAGGTTCCAGTAAGAAAGAGCGCCGTTGATCGCAGGAACGTCGAAGTTGACCCAGTTGACCTGACCAGCTGGAACAGCGATGGAAACGAGGTATGGGTTGGTCTCGCCCTTCTTGTTCATATGCGCGGTCAAGGCAGCACGAAGCTCGTTGATAAGAGCAGAGAAAGAGCTCTTCTGAGCAGCCGTGGGGTACTCGAAGTCGCTGAAAGGGAATGATGAGTTTAGCAACCAAGAAACCTGTGTGGGCAATTATGCGAGACATACATGTCGCTGTGAGTGAGAGTCATCAGCTTCGGGAAACGTGCGCGCGGTTGGGCAAGACTCACATGCCGTCCATGCCCCAGTCCTCGAGGTACTTGACACAGTCCGAGATGAACCGAGCCCGAAGGGATGCGTTGGTGACGAAGCCAAAGTGCCCGTTCTGGCTGTATGTCCAGCCTCCGATACTGAGGATGGTCTTGAGAGTGCGCTTCTGCTTCTTCAGCACTGCGATTGTTTGTGAGCACATGCAATTGGAACGAGCTAGTACCAGTGGTAGAACTCACAGTACACCTGCTTGACGGCACCGAAGACGTTGCCCGCAGCCTGGTTATCGCCAGGGTAGATCTGGTTGATGTCGGCATATGGGTCGGCGACAATCAGAGCGCCTGCGAAAAGTTCAGCGTCGGCATACGACTGTGCGTAGGTGACGCACCAGTGTTGGGGTCCGCGTCGAGGAACGAGTACAGGATGTGCGTGAGTGCAGACGTGTCGATCTTACTCGGCTGGAAGTTCCTGCCGTCAGAGTACACGCCCCTATAACAGACGGTCAAAACTCCCGGCATATATCGAAAGTTGTGGCAACGACGAACCAGTTCGCTAGAAGACACCCCAACCGTCAGTAAGCGCTCTCTGCAGCATACAATCCTGCTTTCTCACCAAAGTATCCAATCTGAACCTTGCCGGACCCTTGACGCTTGTCGAGGTCGAGGCCGTTGATTTCGCCGACTTCGCCACGCACGCGAGTCGAGAGTACTGCGGCTTCAACGACACCACAAGCCGCGAGCGCGAGGCTCAGGAGAGACTTCCACGAGGACAACATCACTGGGCAGGCAGAGATGAGAGGGAGTGTCGACGCGAGGGGCGGCGCGAGTTGCTACAAGGAGCAGGCTCGAAGAACCACATCGAGACACCAGCCACCCGCTCATTTATACCGGTTTGATAGCGGGCTCGGTGTGTATGAGAGATGACGGTAGGGAGGCTTCGCGAGTCTCTGGTCCATGCGCTCTGCGAAGACTGTTTGCTTACAGTAACCAGGAGAAATAGCGGTGACCGCGTGGGTTGTCGATCCCAGAGAAGCGGCCTGCTGCCGAACGCGATGCGCAAACGAAACCTTGATCCTACAACCGGCAACTCATGCTTGAGGATCCACGGATACCCCAGCGTGAGCTCGGACACTCACAGGTCCAGTTTAAGAGAGTCAGCATTGTTCGTGAACTTCAGCAACTTCGAGAGGATCTGGTGTCGCCACGTCGCCTAAATCGGCCAAGAACCGGTTCCATGAGGACGCATATCGCGATGTCTTCTGAGTGAAGCCGCTTACATCGACTTACCCCGAAAAGCAACGGCATCAATGGCAGCTGCGTGGCGGGCTGCCCCGCGGTCTCGAGAACAACCGGAACGCAAGACCGTGGGGATCAGTCGGATGTGCCGGCCGCATGAACTGACACAGAAACCGCGCGGACGCAAGTCATCTGAGTGCTCTCGTGTGAGCGGTCAGATAGCGGGTCGCAGCCAGTAAGGGGACACAAGCCGACAGAGCACATGTTGAGACCGCTTCTGGCCGGTTCTTGCAAGCACATCTCCATCTATTCCGCCCTAAACGTGACCACGAAACCACATGGAACAACAACTCAGTACACCTGGGCGGACTGGTTAGAGCGGGCGAGAGAGAAGGAGATTGCGCCATCGGTCGACGTACCTCGAGCACGTATCGCTCCTCCTCCTTGAGATCCTCGAGGTACTGCCCAGCTTCCTGCGCTTCTCGCCCCTTGTAGCGGACGAGTGCGCCGACAAGTGCTTCGTACACGTCCGGAACTGGCCACGTTGGTCCGCATAGATAGAACACGCCTTTCTCGTCCGAGTCGATAAGGTTGGCGAGCAGTTCTGCGTCCTCTAGCATCTTGTGTTGGATGTAAACCTTCCTTGGTGTATCTCTCGAGAACGCAAGCCCCGCATGCGTGAGGACCTTGTCGCTCAGATATGCCTCAATCTCCTCGCCGTACAGGTATTCCTCGGACCGATGGCGCGAGCCAAAGTAGTAAATGAGCGGTCCAGTCGCGATGCCTTGGGCCGCCTGCCAAGCGCGGTGCTGCATGAACGCGCGGAAAGGCGCAGCGCTGATTCGGGGAGTAAGCGCTTCGGGTCTATAGTGATGCGCACGAAACAGCGGTCACTCACCCAGTCCCGAGACCGGCCATAATGATGGGTTGCAAGTCGCTCGGAGGAAGCTGTTGGGAGGAACGACGGGCATGAGCGATGCAGTTTTGCACAGGTCGTCGCCACATCAGCACTCACCTTCATAACACTCGGCTTGATCGACACGGTGACCTTTTGTCCCGGCTTGAGACCTGCCAGGTACCGCGTGCACTGTCCGAAACGCGGCGATCCTACGGGAGCGTCAGTTCGCATGACGCGGGGAATGCAGCTCGTGATGCGTACCGCTCGGCGTCGCCCACTCAACCGTCACGATGAGTAGGTCCACGCGATCGCCGACTGCGCTCTGCGAGCTCGCAATACTGTAATGCCGAGGTTTGATATCGCCGACGAGCTCGCACAGATCCTCGATACTCGGCCTTGCGCTCTTGTACCGCTGCAACACGTCCGCAAAGGTGACCGTATCCTTCTCGCCGAGCTTCTTGAACGTCGACGAGCCCTCGGGGGACGAGATAAAGTGCAGCGCCATCCTGTCCTCCTTGGCTTTGGCGTATCTGGATAGCGCACCGTAGAACGATTTTGGCGGCCGGCCAAACAGGTCGATCTGCTGCTGCAGTGCCTGGAACACTGTCCGGACGTGACGCACAGACCCATTGCTCTCTGGCACGGGGATGCTGATGGTCTTTTCCGGGTCGGCACCGTACCACTGGCAGAAGTCGAGCACGTCCTGCTCGTCGTTCCATCCATGCACACCAAGCGCTTCGCCAATGGCGTACTTGAGCCCCGTGCCAGACGTGTCAAACTCCATGTGGAAGACGTTTCGATCGTACTCCAGAGGCGTCAGGCGGCGATTGACGCTGGTGGTGACGACGAATGTGCGTTCCGGTAGGTCCGGGCGCAGCGCGGGAATCTGCGGGTGGGTCTCCTCGGATTCGGGCGCTGTCGGGCGCAGGGCCTCGGGGAAGAGAATATTTTTGATAGCCTGGGAGCGATTTCCAAGAGCAGACTTGGCAGATGAAGTCGACGCCTCGTTCTCCAACGACACAGCGTTGAAGTCGAACACGGTGAGCGTGGTCGCTTCGGCGCTGACTTCCACCGTATCAAGTGGCAGGCGCACTTCCGCAATCTCCCTCCAGACGGCGACGATGAGGTCGGCGACCGATACATCGTCAATAGTCTGCCCGAACGATGCCTCGACGACCTGCTGAAGCACGAGCAAACTGCCCGCGCGGCCGAGATAGAGCTTGAGGAACGCGATATGCGCGACGAGGACCTCAAAGTCTTCCGCGCTGTTCGCCGCATAGCGTGAAGCGATGCCAGCCGCGTCGATGGTGTAAATGTGCAACTCCTTCTGCTGAACCGCGGCCAAGCTGCTTGTCGCAATGTTGGAGAGCAACTCTTCGGCAGTCCAACTCGTATTGACGAGAATAGAGCCACCTACAGTGGCACCAGCGAAGAGATCGTAAGTCTTGAGTAGCGTTTGGTCAAGGACTGCGACGAATTGTGCGCTGCTGGTCTTTGCAGAAATGCTGGCGGCAAGCGGGACGTCGGTCGTGCTCGCACCCTTTGGCGCAAGCAGCAAACGACCAAGAGCAACGCCACCGGGACGGGCAAACTCGTCTTGATCAATGAGGAGGCGGGCCGAGATAGATTGGTTGGCGAGGAAGTCCCGGGCGATGATAGCTGGCAATAGGCTCAGCTTCGAGTTCACGCCAGAGAAGAATAGAAGCTTCTTCGCGTGACTATCGATTGGTGCCAGGGTGGCATCGGCTGCGACGCCGATGACTGTGCGGAGATATTCCTCAGCATCGGCCGCGCTCGAGACGATGGTGGTGACTTCGTTGGTTGAAAGCGAGTGGGCATGAGTCTCTTTGTCAGAGCCGTCTACTGCGGCCTCGACAGCCGCAACGAGTGTGTCGGCGAGCTCGTCGAGCACGTGAAGATTCTTCGCACAGTGCGGGAGGGCGAGAACGAATCCCTCTGCGTCCCAAGGACGCAAAACACGGACGACCAGGAGGCCGACTCCCTGGATATCCTTGAGCACTGTTTTGAGAACGTTTGCCACGGCACCGTTGAGCACCACGACCACTGAAGTTGCGTCCGCATCGCCAAAGTAGTCGAAGAACGTTAACTTGTTGCTCGCAAACGCCTCGTCAATAGACTGGTAAGGCGTCACGCTAGACGGTGGCGCCTGCAGTTCGCGCAACTCGCGTGCAGCGCTGTAATAATCCAACACATGGATTACATGCTGCGTTTTGACCTGGTACGCCAGTGCGGCGATATCGACGGCCTCCTGTGCGCCGCTGGAGAAAACTACCGCAACATCCTCCGGAAGTTGAGTAAGCGAGCCAGCAATTGGTGCAAGGGACGGCGAGAGCGAGAGGGTTGGCGCAGACTGTGTGACAGCTGCAACCTGCAGGACGAGTCGCGCGGCAGGACTTGCAGGAGGCAAGTCCGCGAGCTGGTCAGCCATAGCAAGCAGACCTGCTGGCGTCGTGAATGCCGAAATGACCGCCCCGCGCGGACCCTGTTTGCTGGTACCTTCGGAAAGCCGTCCGAGCAGAATAAGTCCAGCACCAGGACGAGTTTGCATGGGCACGACCGTTGCGCTCGAATTGTCATCTGCTAGGCTGCGTAGTGCCGATCCAAAGCCAGCCTGCGCGGCAAGGTCGTACACAAAAACAGACGAACTGCGTTCAGATGCGAGCTGTTCGATCGCGGTGGCTGCTGACACAGCGGTGGGTGGGCCATCTGGCAGGAACGAAAGCGACTGGGCAAGCTTGTCCGAAGAGCTCGCAGTCAACGTCGAACCAGGCGACGTACGACCAGAGGCAATGGCGACCATGGCGGGTGCAGATATCGAAGAGGAAGAGGAGCTAAGCGGCTCTGCTGGCCACAAACTTCGAGCACGACGAATGTCGCCATCGTTAAAAGCTCTCGTGGATCGGCCTTTTACGGACCTCCGTCGGACCGTGTCCGACCAATACAAGTTCTTTTTCACTTTGAACCAACGGGAGTGCAACTTCGCATTCAAGAGGCAACCATGCGTAGGAAATTCGAGAAAGAAACTAGGTTGTATGGTACTTTTGTGGAGCTGTCCACCGTTCTCCTCAACCGCTCGGGTTCTGCGGTGTGCCGCTCTGCGGATCCCACGTCGGTGGCTGCTGCTGCTGCTGCTGCCCACCAGCACCGTTCATTTGCCCAAACATAGGCATTTGGCCCATCTGTGCAAAACCAAACTGCGACGCGAACCGAGGGTTGATGTGCGGTGCGACAAAGGGCTGCATCATCCCTGGCTGGAACCCAAAGTTGTTGTACCCTTGTCCGGGGAACTGTTGCTGCTGCTGCTGAGGTTGGTGGAATTGCTGCTGCTGTTGAGGATACTGCTGTGACGGGTACGGTTGCTGCTGCTGCTGCTGCATCGGGAATTGTGGTTGCTGCTGGGGCATGAAGCCTGCACCCGCTGCGAAGGGGCTGTAACCTTCGTCTGCGGTTGAATAATGTCCTGTTACTGGCGGACCTGGTGCACCGCGACCCCAAGACCCTTGGCCACTGGGTGAGAATCCTTGAGGTGGCCCTTGGTTGTGGTAGGATGGCGGTGGACGCGGGCGTGGTGGCTGACCGCGGCCACGACCACAACCACGCCCTCGCCCTCGTGGGACAAATTGGCCGGGTTGCGAACCCATCCTCGAGTCGGGCGTCGTGTCCATCGATGACCCGCCACTCGGACCAGCCTCGCCTGCATCGTCGTACGACAGCATGACATCGTCCCCGCCAGTGTCCATCGGCCCTACGCCTGGGTTCCCGCCATACCCAGGCTGTTTGCTGACTTGCCGAGCTTTCCTCCTACAGCCAAACTCAGAACAGAGGGCCGGAAGCAGAAGTAGAATACTCACTTGGCATTGACCGCTCGTTTGTGCTCCTGTTCCTGCTCATCATCCGAGAATTCGACTTCATCGTCTCCAGGTTCCTCGTCGTAGAAGTTGCTAGCATCGCTTCCCTTGGTATTGAGAGAGCCCGGAGCAACGTAAAAGCTTCGGCCAGGGACATTGAAGACACGACGGCCAATAGTGACAGCTTCGGGGTCGATAGATTTGGCGTCGGGGAAGCGGATGGAGTACATCGGTAGGACAAGCGGCCCAAAGGTTTCGAAGACCTGTGAACGCAGTGAGCGTGTTGCAAATCAAATTCAAATGTGGAAGTGACATACCTGACCGAGGACCTTCCGATCTTCAAAGACGAGGAGCGAGTCGGTGTCGAGGACTTGGCCAGCAACAACCTTCTCGCCGCGCGGCATCCCTTTGACGACAACAACCGAGTCGATGACGCTCATAACCTCGCCAACATGAACTATATGCTCTTCTGGTCCGACCTCTGTGATAGTTGGAACAGAGATGGGAGGTTTGACAATCTCGTGCGCTGTGGCGAGCGCAGTTGCAGTAGTTGGTTCGTCGTCCTCGTCGTCCGAGGTTGGACGACCTTTTCGAGGCGGGTGCGGTAGGTCTGGCTCAGAATCAGAGCTCGATTCAGAGCTGCTATCACCATCGTCTGCAGTCGCGTCTACAGCGATCGGAACTGGCGCGGAAGACTCTGCAGGTGCGGCCGCAAGGTTTTCAGTCTGCCGTGGCTTTCCGGCGATTGGGTCCTCGTCCTCGCTGTCGCTGCTGGCAATACTGTCACGGATATCAATTAACGGCTGGAAATAAGGCGAATATACGTACTCGGAGTCTACATCCTTTTGCGTCGCGATTCCGGCCACAGGTTCTACTTTAGCAGTTGGCGCGACAGGTGGCTGGGGCTCGGTTATGTTGAGGTCCGATCCGATAAGCTCAAGAATAATCGAGATGTCCGTTGGTGGCGCATGAGGGTCTGCACCAGGCTGCCCGAGTGTATGTTCGGAGTGCGCAGGCGAGGCGGATGCAGGAGGTAGAGAATCCATCGGGTTCTCGCGGCGCGTCTGATCGCTTCTTTCCTCCTCCTTCTCCTCACCTCACTTACGATGCTGTTCGGCGGGGGCTGGGAGTCAAATACGACTGTGGTACCAGCTGCTGGTACTGCAGGCAAGAAACGCAAGCGGACTAAATCGGAGACGGGTTCGCAGCCCAATGTTGCGCGCGCGCTCGACAAAATCGACAAGCAACTGGTGGATGCACCGGCCGCGAAACCATCCAAAAAACAAAAGAAGTCAAAACAGGAACCTAAAACTGTACACGAACCTGCATCTGTATCTCAAAAGGCGAATGTTCAGACGTCTCCACCAAAGCCTTCTGCGCCGACTTCAACATCGGCCACAGGCTTGACGCCACTACAGGCGTCCATGAAGAAGAAACTCGACGGCGCACGCTTCAGACACATCAACGAAGTGCTCTACAAAGTCGACAGTGCTGAAGCAACCTCGATGATGCAAGCCGACCCCAAAATCTTTGACGAGGTGCGCGCTGCTGCTTCTGCGCGCGCCACAGCACACCCTGCTGAATCCGCTATTACACACTTAGTATCACTCTGGATTCCGCAAGCAAGTCGAGAGCTGGCCGACCAACCCCGTTGACATCTTCATAAAAGAGCTGTCGTCGCTTCCTGCAGGCTCAGTCATCGCCGACCTTGGTTGCGGTGAAGCTGCGATCGCGCAGACGCTCACACCTAAGGGCTACTGCGTGCTGTCGTTTGATCTTGTGTCTAATGGCCCGTTCATTGTTGCGGCGGATACGTGCTCGCGAATACCGCTCCCGGGTGCGGAGGATTCTCACGACGGCGCAGTGGTGGATGTGTGTGTTTGCGCGCTCAGCCTCATGAATGCCAATTGGCTCTCGTGTGTCCGCGAGACACGGCGCGTCTTGAAGGCCTCGTACGCTACTTTCTGATTTGGATTTGATACGTTCGATCTGACCGTGCGATGCAGTGGCACGTTGAAGATCGCAGAGGTCACCAGTCGGTTCAAAGATGTTGACCAGTTTGTCGCACTTGTGGAGAAGGTTGGCTTCAAGCTCACCAATAAGGTCAGCGTCCTACATCTTCTCTCACAGCATCTGACCACGGTCTCTTGGAATGCAGAGGAGTCCCAGCAGCCATTTCACGCTGTTTGAGTTTCGGAAGACCAATGGGCCGGTACCGAACGAGAAGTCGTGGACCGATCTTGCATCCCAACAGGATACTCTCCAACCTTGTGAATACAAGCGCCGTTGATTATAACCTTTGTTATGCGTGAAACCGAGTGAATGAGCCCCGATCAATGAGTCTGTCGAACTGCGCGCCAACTCCGATTCGATTTCGCGCCCCCTCTTCTCACTCCACCATGCCAAAAGACAGGACAAAACACGCCGAGCCCGTGGCCGACCCCGACATCTCCATGGTCGATGCTGAAGACAGCCCCAAGGTTTGTCTTCTGCGCACGTTTGGAAATTATCTTGCGTAGAATCTTACGCTTTGGTGCTGGTGTCTGCGTGCAGAAAAAGAGCAAGAGCGACAAGACC
>Ga0247815_10003358_pt1 | contig 11525 bp, 8 predicted proteins | sample UWRJL194509B1_FD_181014 | JGI IMG/M metagenome (GOLD analysis project Ga0247815, IMG submission 181014) | Plant litter microbial communities from Arlington Agricultural Research Station in Wisconsin, United States - UWRJ-L194-509B-1 | ecosystem: Environmental > Terrestrial > Plant litter >... | reverse complement strand
CGTACTCTCTCAGTGCCCAGCCTATGGCTTTTTGTATAAAAAATTCTTTGCTGTGACAGTGTTTTTCGCACTCGCTAAAAAGCACTTTTACATTGGTTTCTCTTTTATAGCCAAGCTGAAAAAGTATGGCACATCGGTTAAGCCACATGTTTTCTGAACCTGAAAATGCGCCGATGACTTTTTCCGTTTCATTAGGATATTGTGTAAGGTATCCGCCAACTAAATATTTTGCAATAGTATCTATACTATCCCACCAAGAGTGAGTTATAACTAATTTTTCAACCAGTGAATTATCATCTTTCCTGAAATCTTTTTTGAGTTCCTTCATCAGGATCTCAATAGCCGTGTAATGATATTCACGTTCCGGTTTGGCATACAGTTGCAATACAATTTCGCGTGCATTTTCTTTAACCTCATTTTTATGGTCGGCTAATACGTTCTTCAGCAATGCCCTGCGCACATCAGTTTTAAATCCATAGAAAGAGAAAAGATTTTTCATGTACTTTTCCATAGCCACGGCATTTTGCGGCGAAGCGTTTTCAGCGTAAGCCAAAGAGATATCTGTAATGAAACTCATAATTACAGGGTTGCTGTCCTTTCTTTTACATAGGCACGAATTTCCTCAAAAAATTCAGTAAATTCTGCTTCATATTCGCTGTAAAACTCAATCAGCTCTTTATCGGCAAAGCGCATATTCGATTTATTCTTAGTACGGCTGTCCATCTGTGTAAGCGTCCGGGCAATGCCTTCAATACTTGCATAACTTACAAGCCAGTTATACTTAAACATGTGCGGTAGCATACCCTGGCTGCGTTCGGGCAGCATATTATAATTTACCTCAAGCAGCCTGTAAAAATTATCGGCAAAATCATGCAACGGCACATCACTGTAGGCAGCAAAGTTTTGTGCCAAAAAATGATCGTAATAAATATCCATTATAACCCCGGCATAGTGGTGGTAATTGGCATGCAGCCGCTTGGTGCCTTGCCTGAATATAGGGTGGGCATCTGTAAAAGTATCTATGGCGCGGTGAAGTATGATGCCTTTTTGCACCCCTACAGGAAACTGGTCCGGCTTGCCGTGAATACCATCGGCTATAAAATTGCCTATTTTAAGTTCGTCGTCGTTGCCGGAAAGGTATATGTGTGCTAAAAAATTCATACCTCTAAAGTAAGCAATACTTTTTAGGTGGCAATGGGTTTTGTAGGAAGTAGAAGTTCAAAGTCAGATGTCCGATGTCCGAAGCCTGTAAGAGTGAAGCTCAAAATCTGAAATCTGAAATCATAATTCTGAAATTGTAACTATCTTTGTTTTCTTAACAAACGCATAGAGAATGACATTAATTAAATCGATATCAGGTATTAGGGGTACAATTGGCGGTAAAACCGGCGATAACCTTACACCTGTTGATGCTGTAAAATTCGCCTCGGCTTACGGTACCTGGCTAAAAAATAATTCTGACAAAGAAAAATTAACCGTTGTTATAGGCCGCGACGCACGCATTTCTGGCCCTATGATACACAACCTTGTAGCCAATACCCTTATTGGTTTAGGGATAAATGTAATAGACCTTGGCCTTTCAACCACACCAACAGTAGAGGTTGCCGTGCCTATGGAAGGTGCCGATGGTGGTATTATACTTACAGCAAGCCATAACCCTAAACAGTGGAATGCCCTTAAATTACTGAACGAAAAAGGGGAGTTCCTTAGTGGCGATAATGGTGCCGTAATACTTGACATTGCCGAAAGCGAAGCATTTGATTTTGCCGACGTGGATAATTTGGGCGAAGTTACCATCAACGATGCCTATATGGATATCCATATAGATGAGGTGCTTGATTTACCACTTGTAGATGCCGATGCCGTGCGTGCAGCCAGTTTTAAAGTAGTGGTAGATGGTGTTAACTCTTCCGGTGGAATTATTATCCCTAAGTTGCTGGAAATAATGGGAGTAGAGGTTGTAAAACTATATTGTGAGCCTAACGGACATTTTCCGCACAACCCGGAGCCGCTTAAAGAACACCTGGGAGACATTTGCAGGCTTGTTGTGGAAGAAAAAGCGCATTTGGGCATAGTGGTAGACCCGGATGTAGACCGTCTTGCATTTATAAGCAACGATGGCGAAATGTTTGGCGAGGAGTATACCCTTGTTGCCTGTGCCGATTATGTACTGAGCAAAACACCCGGCAATACGGTAAGCAACATGTCGTCTTCGCGTGCATTGCGGGATATTACCCAAAAATATCGCGGTACTTATGAGGCCAGTGCCGTAGGCGAAGTTAATGTGGTAGACCTTATGAAAAAGAATAATGCCATTATAGGTGGCGAGGGTAATGGTGGTATTATTTACCCTGAGCTACATTACGGCCGCGACTCGTTAGTGGGGGTAGCATTGTTTTTAACTTACCTTGCGGGACAAACTAAAACTGTGGCAGAGCTTAGGGCATCGTACCCTCAATACTACATGAGCAAAAACAAGATAGAGCTTACACCGCAAATTAATGTAGATGCCATTCTTGAAGCTATGGCAGGTAAGTATAGTGATGAAGATATATCTGTAATAGACGGTGTAAAAATAGACTTTGCGAATGAATGGGTACACCTGCGCAAATCGAACACGGAGCCAATTATAAGGATATATACCGAGGCGCAAACACAGCAACAAGCAGATGAACTTGCCGTGCGCATTATTAACGAAATTAAAGAAGTAGCGGGGATATAAATCCATGAAAAAAATACTGTTTGCTGTATTTGCTCTTGTAGCTGCAGCTAATGTGCATGCCCAGAAAATGACCGAAACAGAAAAAAGCCTGATAAATGCCGGCGACAAAAAAACTATGATGCGCGTGCTGCAAACTACTAATGCTGCCGACCTTAAAATACTGCAAAGTGTATCTGCAACGGTAGACCTTAAGGATGAGAGTATCCCTTTACTGGCGCAGCGCATGCTTGCCACGGTTAAAGATACTGCCAGTCCCGGTGTGGGTATTGCTGCGCCACAGGTAGGCATAAACCGCAATATAATATGGGTGCAGCGTTTTGACAAGGTGGGAGAACCATTTGAAGTGTACCTTAATCCGAAGATTACATGGAGGTCGGCACTTATGCGCAAAGGCACAGAAGGTTGCCTTTCTATCCCTGATATTAGAGGAGATGTGTTGCGCAATTATACTATTCGCATAACCTATTATGACCTTGAAGGCAAGCACCATGACGAAATGGTAGAGGGTTTTACGGCGGTTATTTTTCAGCATGAAACAGACCATCTGATAGGAATCCTGTTTACAGACAGGCTTGCCCAGCAGGAAAAAATACAATACTCTCTTATTAATGGAGAGGTAGACCTGTATCTTGAAAAGAAACTCAGAAGGCAGTAATTACACAACCTTTAATATTGTATATCCCGACTCCATTATGTAGTTGGGATTTTTTTTACAACAAATTCATATTTAAAAGTATAATTTAATATTCTTAAAAGTAAGATAACTCCACAGTTTTCATTCTTCAAAAATGGTATCTTTGGTTAAAATAACAAACTATGAAAAACAAAATTTTAGTATTTGGCCTTGCCGTATCGTTAATGGGTTCCGTAGCCTGTTCAGAAAAAAAAGAAGCTGTTATGACACAAGATCCAACCGCGGCCGCTGAGGCTGTAGACAGTACTGCAAACCTGCCTGTTACCGGCGAAGACACATCTGCCATAGAAGATGCACCGGCAAAAGAGACAGAAGTTACCGTTACCGGTAAAGTAACAGCAATAAACAGGGGTAAAGACGGCTATTCTGCCACTATAGAGGCTGCCGATGGCAAAGTATACACAGGTACAATAAGCATCCCGAATATGGCCGACCCAAAAAAATACAGGAATGTAAACATTGGAGAGACTATTACCGTAATAGGTACTACTTTTGGCCCCGGCGATGACACTATCATCAAGGTAACAGATTTAAAGCAGTAAGTAAACTGAGATAGTATAAACTAATACTATAACTATAGCAGGCACCACTTTTACAAATATGAACGAATCATTAGTGGAAATTTGTGAAATTAGTGTCTGATTTTTATTAGAAGCTTAAAAGCTAAGTGTATTAAATTGTGTTGTTTGAATTGTTTTAAATGCCAGTCAAACTTTAGGATTTATAAAAATAAAAAATAAAAAACTCCTCACGTATAAAACGTGAGGAGTTCCTATCACAAAAAAACTATTTGAATTTTATTGTACCTTAAACTGAAACACAGGCGATGTAGTTGCATTACCGGCATTATCTGTAGTTACTACTTTCCAGTAATACGTACCACCGCTATTAACGCTAAGGTTTGGTAAAGATTGTTGTGTTACAGTGCCTACAAGCGTAGCAGGATTGGCTGTGTTATCCATATACACCTTATAGTCTTTAATATCATTGTCTATATCGCTGCTTCGCCATTGTAAAGTTACACTTGTTGTTAAAACAGTACTGCTCATAACCGGGCTTACAAGATCTGCCGGAAACGGTGCATGGCTTGTTACCGGATCTCCGGCGTTATAAAACTTCCATTTTTCACTTTGACCGTTTTCACCCGATGCTTTCCTGGACGACACATACCAGGAGTAGGGAGTGCCCTTTAACAGGTTTATAGTATGGGTTGTATTGGTACCCGCATTATATTGTATTGGCTGGGCATTAGGCGCGTTAAGGTTCGTTACATTCACAAAATACGTTACGGTGTTTGGCACAGCTGTCCATTCAAAAGTAACAGCACTTTGCGAATCATTAATACTTGTACCTGAAATACATTCAGAGTTATTTGCCGGGAGGCCAAGGGTAACGGCAGTAGTGCCGCCACCGTCGCCATTACCGTCGTCACTGCTGCCACAGCCTGCAGCAATTAGCGATACCATGGTTAATGCTATTATTATCTTTTTCATTCTTTCACAATTTTAACGTTAGATGTATAGGTGCCCGATACTATTTTCATGATATAAATACCACCCTGAAGCTGGCTCATATCTACAGTAGGCATCCCATTTTGCGGGTTGTATTCTTTTACATAAACCCTGTTGCCAAGCGTACTGAAAACCTCTATAGAGATTTTTTCTTTAGTAAGCGGCATTGCTACATTTACAAGGTTACTGCCACTTACAGGGTTAGGGTATACCACAGCCATATCACTAAGGGTAATACTTTGCCTGTAAATACCCTGACAATCGTTATCTGCTTTTATTTCAAGATTATTAATACCCGGGTTTAGCGAAAGGCTCACGGTGCGTCTTGTTGTTGTAAACGTTTGGTTGTTAAGCGTAATGGTATACAGGTTACCACCATTAAGGTCTACTTCGACAGTGCGTTCAGCGTTAGACACGCGAGATAATACAGAAAGGTCGCGAGGCTCTTCGATAACAACACTAAAACATTGCCTGTAAGAAGGCGCTTCAGTCAGGGTAATACACAACTCATATGTGCCCGCTGCAAGATTAGCAAGCGTTGCCGTAGTCGTAAAATTAGTTGTTTGAGAGGCTGCACCTGTAAGCGTAGCCACAAAATTATGGTTTGAAGCCGATGTAACAGCAATGCTGCCGTTGTTAGAGCTTCTGCACGTTTCGTCGGCTACAAGCACTGTAAAGTTGTTTGCAGGTAACGTAAATAAAGTACAGCCATTAAAGTCTACCACTGTTCCTGCGGGTGTATTGGGACAAAGGTCGAGCGCGTTAGGAACTCCATCGGCATCATCATCGGATGCGATAGGAGTGAATTTAACCCAGTTAAAGTTAAAGCCCGATGCATCTACTAATAGTCTCATAAAATATCTTCCGGCAGGTAGTTGTGCAGTAGATACTGTGGTTTGCCAGGTTTGCCATGCCCCGGTAGGGTTAAGGGTTACTGTTTGAATATCCTGCGTTGTAGCATTTATAAGCTGTAGTTTAATACGGCCGGTCTGGCTTTCGCCCGCCGTGCGGTATTCTATCCTGTAATTGCTTGCCTCATTTATATTTACAAGATAGTCGAGGTAGTCTCCGGCATCGGTATAGCCTATGTTTTGGCCACCACCCACATCAGTTGTAGTTTCAAGGCTCAGGCCATTATTTGCATAAAAAGCTTCGGCCTGTATAGTACCGGGTATTTGTAAAATAGTGCCCATGCGGTTAGCTACAGGTTTATCTGTAAAGGCAGTTTGCACAGTAGCATCTGCAGCAATAATGTTTGTACCTGCATAGCTAAGTAACACCACATCGTTAGCGTTAATAGCAGTCGCAGGGGTTAATGTAAAAGTGTTCCCCGCAACATCAGAATAACCGGTTATTGCAACAGCGGTATTATTTACTTTTAAAGAAAGGCTGCTTTGTGTAAAGTTGATACCGGCCTGAAGCGGCTTGTTAAATGTTACAATAATCTTATCACCTAAAACATTAGTTGCAGCATCTACTACTTTAAAATCGGCATTTGCGGCGGCAACAGGATTTTTAAACTCTATGAAATTAAGGTTAAAGCCTGCACTATCTATAACAATTTTTACTTTGCTTGTTCCTGCTTTTAATATAACACCGCTAATGCTTACTGTAGACCATGTACTGTATCCTCCGGTAGAGGCAAATGTAACAGTTTCAGATATCCTGCCATTCTCATCCTCAAGGTGCATAGAGCCACCTAAGCCCGCATAGCGAATATCAATATCATAAGCCGTGGCATTTTCATTGGTAAGAGTGTATAGCATCCATTCGCCAGCGTTAGTATATCCTACCTGAAAGCCGTTTGTTTCAGCATCTGTACAAGCCTGTATATCTACACCATCGTTACGCATAAACCAACCCTGGTTCCAGGCTACATAGCTGCCACCATCGGTATGGTACGTAGCAACTTCAGCATCGTTATAAGCATACTGGTAGCGGCCTAAGTCATATTCTGTAGCATAAACCTTGCCCGGCAGCGGGTGGTTTTTATACGGTAGTGTCTCTGAACTTGTTACCTGGCGGAACATAGCATCTAAAACGTCATATTTTACTTTTACGTTCTCCATTTTATATTTATCCGCAAGATCCATCAATGTTGCCGTAGCCTCATCTGCAGTTGGCGCTGTGCCGGTGCCACCCCAGTAGTTAAGCAATTGCTGATAAGCTGCTGTCTTGGTAACATCTGTAATACCCGCTATACTTTCAACCTTTTTTACCGGCCAGAATGCCCAGCCTATGTTATTTTGCTCCATAAGGGCAATAGCATCCCTAAACCAAACGTTACTGTTCTCGCCACTTTCGCCAAGCCATATAGGCACATTATATTGTGACCTGAAGTTTAGCATACCCTGTATAGAGCCTGTTGTATTATTGTTCCAGTATTTATGAAAACTAAGGGCCATGTTAGTATCCCACAGCGGGAAAATACCATTATAGTTATTGCCCCAGCAGTTACCTTCTATAATAACCATGTGGTTAGTATCTACCTCCCTAATGGCTGCAGTAACATTTACCATTAATTCCCTTAGCGGAATGTTAGAGCCTTCATCGCAACCATTTTGGTTAGTACCGGTAAAATTCCAGTTTGGCTCATTAATAATATCGTAAGCGCCTATCCATTCCTCATTTTTATACCTATCGGCAAGCCTGCGCCACAGGGCTATCATTTTTCTACGGTTCTCGGCACTATCCCACAAGGAGGGTTTAGGAGGGTCATAGTCAGATATATTGGCATCCATACCCTGGCCGCCTGGTGTAGCGTGCATATCCAGTATAAGATACATTTCGTTTTCCTCACACCACTGTAATAACTGGTCAGTGCGGGTAAAACCTTCATCAAGCCAGGTGTCCTGGCCTGCAACAGGTTCCAGTTCTATTGGTAATGTGTAAAGGTTGTAGTGCATGGGCAAACGTACAGAGTTAAAACCCCACGCCTTAAGCGAGTCTATATCTCTTTTTGTAATACCGTTATCGCGGTATGACTGGTAAAAAGCCTCTGTCCTTTCTTCGCCGATAAGGGCGGTAATTTTCTGGCGAATTTCATGCTGAGGCCCTGCAAAGGCTCCCGTTTGCAGCATGTAGCCTTCCTGTATCATCCATCCGCCAAGGCCAATGCCGCGAAGCAATACATTATTGCCGTTACCATCTTTTATTTCCTGGTTGTCCTGATGCAGGTAACCCTGGCTAAATGCCGGGGCACCAATGGCCAGTAAGAGTATGTATAATATTTTTTTCATCGAAATAATTTTTTAACTGGTTTAATAAACCAGGGTTTGTATTCCATGTGCAGGTACCGTTGCAGATACTTTTTGTGTACCAAAGATAAGGCTGTATGTAACTTTTTTATCACTCTGGTTCATAACTACAGTAGCCATTTTGCCATCTTTATTTAAAAACGATGCGCTAAGCAGCTGGCTGCGGCTTACTGCCGAACTTACGCGTTTAGCATCTGGCTGTACGAATTTAGAAAAATGCCCTATGTAGTAATAAGACGGAGTATATATAAGCTCTCCCGTTTTAGTATCGGCATGAATAGGGGCAAAGCAAAAGTTACCCACATGGTTAGGCCCTCCTTTTTCATCAAGCAAAATATTCCAGTCTGTCCAGCCAACAGTGCCGTTATTAAAGTCGTTTATCATTTGTTTGCCATAGCGCTCGCCGGTAGGCCAATACTGATATTTGGCAGCGTTAAAAGCTTCCATACACCCCTCAGTAAACATCAGGTTTTTATCAGGATAGGCTTCATGTACCTTTTGTACATTTTCAAACATTGGTTCTCCGCCTGCCCATGTTTCGTACCAATGAAAACCCATTCCCCAGGCATATTTTGCAGCTTCAGGGTCAGAAAATATTACGTTGGCGCGTTGGTTCATAAGGTCGCGGTTATGATCCCAAACAATTATTTTTTTATCGCCCAATTCCCTTTTTATTGTTGGTCCTAAATAATTTTTAAGAAAATCGCGTTCCTCCTCGGCAGTAAAAATGCACGACTCCCATGTTTGTGTAGCCATGGGCTCGTTTTGTATGCTAAGCCCCCATACAGGGATGCCTTCTTTTTCGTATGCCTTAATAAACTTAACATAATAGTCTGCCCATGTCTGGTAATATTCAGGCAATAGCTTACCTCCTTTAAGCATGTTCTTATTATCCTTCATAAACGCGGGCGGACTCCACGGGCTCACGTAAAGTGTTACCGGGCCACCTACAGCTTTTAAAGCCTGTTTTATAAGCGGTATTCGGTATTTTTTATCGTGGTCTATAGTAAAAGATTTAAGGCTTTTATCGCCCTCTTTAATATAGGTATAACTGCCACTGCTAAAATCGCAGCTGTGTATGTTAGTACGTATAATATTGTACCCAATACCATCTTTTTTATCGTAGTAAGCAGTTAAAAATTCCTTTTGTTTTGCCGGAGACAGTTTAGCAAAAACCTCTGCGCTGGCATCGGTTATGGCACCGCCAATACCCATAATGGTCTGGAAGGTTTTTTGAGGCTCTACAAAAATGGATATCTCTGTTTCCAGAGGCTGCTTAGATGCAGAAAAGGTAAGGTTATCGGTTTGCGTCAACCTTAAGTTTACACTATCTGCGGTTGTATATACCGTTACCTTTTTACCGGCAGCTGTATAATTATTTTTTTGAGTTGATGCCTGTTGTGCCCAGATTGTTCCTGATAATAACAAAAGGCAGGTTACAAGATTTTTCTTCATTTTTTAAAATTGTTAATTCGAATTATAGCAATTTGCAACTATAAAAGGGGGAGGGTTGGGTATAAAAAATAGCCTGTATCCATTACAGATTACAGGCTATTTGCAACTAACCCAAAAATTATTTAATCGATTGTTTGAAATACAACATCACTAACACTTATAGAGTTAATGTTACCACCGCTTTCGCCACATTTTATTAGGAAGTACACTGTACCGCTTTGCGCAAAAGTCATAACATTACCTAACGAATCGCCGCCACAGCCTTCTGCAGACAGCAAGCCATCAAATGGTGATGTTGCACAACCTGCCCAAGTGTTAAGCTGTAGCCTTTTACCTCCATTACTATAATCAGAACCCTGTGCAGGGCGGGTGGTACCCGCATAAACCTCAAACCACATGTTTGACGATCCCGGGCCTTGTACCCTCATATCAAACCTGTAATTTCTTCCGGCTTCAACTGTAACAGCCTGATAAATGGCAGCATGGCCCGTAGCACCTGCAATTGTAGCTTTACCGCCGGCAAATGTCCACTGAGCCGTCCCTGAGGAATTAATAGTAATTACAGTCCAGTCTGAAGGGTTTTCAAAATTAGGGCTTGAGATAAGGTTTGGCCCTAATACAACACCCGGTGCAGCTGGCAATGTAACCGTAAATGGCTGCTCCGACACAAAATTTGTGCCTCCTACGCGTCCTACCACTCTGTGCTCAATTTTATAAGTACCATTTGCTTCTAAAATATATCTGTGGGTTTTTTTACCAACAACAGTATTGTTTTGTGATGGATAAACCCCGGTTGCATTTGAAACTCTCCATGTATGATATTGGATAGCAGGATCATCTGAACCTCCGGTAAATTCAAGAATTTGAGCATTACGCCTTGGCTGAGTCAGGATTGTATCTGTTGTTCTTACCAATGTAAAACTTGCGTCAAGGTCTGCTTCGGTTAATGGGTTACCATGTTCTACTTCAGTAGGTGTACAAGCCACCAGCCCTAAAGCCATAACAGCAGCATAAAATGTATTTTTAATTATTAAAGTTGTTTTCATATCTTAGTTATAAGCAGGATTTTGAGTAACTTTTGTGTTTTCAGTTTCTTTAAGTGGTATTGGCCAATGCTCATGTTTGCCTGCAATAAAGCCGCGTGATGCAAGAACGGTTGCAGCCCTGCCTGTACGCACAAGGTCTAACCAGCGGTGTCCTTCGCCTGCAAGCTCCAACCTTCGCTCATTGTAAATAGCAGTTAATGAAACCTGTACTGCAGGAAGACCCACACGGGCGCGAACAGCATCAAGAAGTGCCTGTGCTCTTGCACCGGTACCGCCTAAAGCCTCTGCTTCCATAAGATACGTATCTGCAAGGCGAATAACATACATATTTTGCCTAAAGTTCAATTCGGGCGTTCCTGCCTCGGTTGTACGATCTGCAAGGTATGGCATGAATTTTTTCAGGAAAAAACCTGTATCCTGGTATGCAGGCGAGTAATTTGCTGTTCCTGCTGCAAATAATGATCCAACATCGGCTATAGTTGATGCAAAACGAGGGTCGCCCTGCATAGCGTTTGCTAAGTCTGTCGTTACAGGATTAAATGCCCAGCCTGAATAGTATGTAGGGGCTGAACTTCCTGCTGTAACAGTATATCCACGTGGCCCTACCATCTGGTTTAGTGAGTTACCTTCATCAGCTCCAGATCCCCAATTATCCCATATAGACCCGCTCTTGTTAGTATATTGAGCTTCAAGGATAGATTCGGTATTAAATTTGTTTCCTATAACCCACAGGTCAGAAAAATTAGCCAATAATTTATTACCATACTGGTTTGTTTGTCCCGGTGTTCCATTTACCTCTGCAAACAAAGGTACCGCCTGTGCATTTTTACCCTGATATAA
>Ga0247815_10003353_pt1 | contig 11535 bp, 8 predicted proteins | sample UWRJL194509B1_FD_181014 | JGI IMG/M metagenome (GOLD analysis project Ga0247815, IMG submission 181014) | Plant litter microbial communities from Arlington Agricultural Research Station in Wisconsin, United States - UWRJ-L194-509B-1 | ecosystem: Environmental > Terrestrial > Plant litter >... | reverse complement strand
TGGCCGTCGCGACGCTGGTCGCGGCGATGAGTTTTGCTTTCGCACAAGTCGACGTCAACAAGGCCGACGCCGCCGCGCTGGACGCGGTCAAGGGCATCGGCCCGTCGACCTCCAAGGCCATCCTGGACGAGCGCAAGAAAGGCGAGTTCAAGGACTGGGCCGATTTCGAGCAGCGCGTCAAAGGCATCGGCCAGAAGAGCGCGCTCAAGCTGTCGGCCGCCGGCTTGCAGGTCAACGGCAAATCCAAGGACGGCGCCGCCCCCGCCGCCAAGCCCGCCGGCAAATAAATCCGCATGTCCCCCACGCCAACCGCGCGGCCACCCAGCCGCGCGGTTTTTTTTCGCGCCGCGTATCGTGCGCCAGTATTTCCCCTGAGGAATGTGGCATTATGCCGACCTTACATCGTAAAGTTGCGCAAATTTCAATTTTGCAACGGATGTAACTAAGGTGTTATCGATCATTTCATTTTAACCATATCAAGGAGGAAGGCATGCGCCTTACCGCGAAAGCAATTCTGAGGAGTCTCGTCGCCGGTCTGTTCGCTTTATCGGGAGTTCAACATCTGCATGCGCAGACGGTGCCCGAGCCGTGGGTCGGCACCTGGGCGGTGGCGCCGACCGGCGTCACCGGCGGCTTCAGCAACAAATCGTTGCGGCAAATCGTGCGCACCAGCATCGGCGGCAACTCCGCCCGCGTGACGCTGTCCAACCTGTACGGCTCGCAGCCGGTGATGATCGCCAACGTGTACATCGGCCAGCGCGCCGACGCGCAGAAGGTGATTCCCGGCACCAATACCGCGCTGACCTTCGGCGGTCAGAACAGCGTGACGATCCCAGCCGGCGGCACGGTGCAAAGCGATGCCGCGCCGATCGCCGTGCAGGCCCTGAGTGACCTGGTGGTCAGCATGTACCTGCCCAACCTGGTCGAGTCGAACGTGACCGGCCACGGCGGTTCGCTGCAGGACGTCTACGTGGCGCCGGGTAATGTCAGCGCCAGCACCAACTTCACCGGCTCGACCACCAATTCCATCAACGGCCAGGCGTATTATTTCCTGACCGGCGTCGACGTGCTCAACGACCAGGCCAAGGGGGCGGTGGTGACGCTGGGCGCCTCCATCACCGACGGCAACTCCTCGCGCGCCAACGAAAACCGCCGCTGGCCTAACCTGTTGGCCACCCGCCTGCGCGAAGCCGGCCTGACGGTCGGCGTGCTCAACACCGGCATCAGCGGCAACGGCTTCTTCGGCGACCAGGGCGGCCGGGCGCGCTTCAACCGCGACGTGCTGCGCCAGACCGGCGTGAAATGGGTAATCGTCTCGGACGAGGCGGTCAACGACCTGAACAACGGCAATCCGGCCAGCCTGGCCCAGCTGACCGGCGTGGTGCGTGAGCTGGCCGACCAGGCGCACGCGGCCGGCATCAAGTTCATGTGCTCGACGCTGACGCCGTTCCACGGCACGCCGCAATGGACCCAGGGTGCCGAAACCACCCGCGCCGGCCTGCACGCCTTTATGCGCAGCGCCGACAGCGGTTGCGACGCGATCGTCGACCAGGCCGCCGCCACCAGCGACCCGGCCGACCCGACCCGCTACGCCGCGATCTACGACGTCGGCGATCACCTGCATCCGAACGAGGAAGGCATGCAGGCGATCGCCGACGCGGTGCCGCTCGACGCCTTCGGCGCGACGCTGCCGCCGCCGACCACGCCGACGCTGCCGCCGGTGGCGCCGTCGACCCAGTGCGGCCGCTTGCTGCCGGGGCAGGGCTTGCTGGCCGGCCAGCGGCTGGTATCGTGCGACGGCCGCTACACGCTGAACATGCAACTCGACGGCAACCTGGTGATCTACGACGTCAATGCGCCGATCTGGGCCTCCGGCACCGTGCATAAGGCGGCCGCCGAAGTGCTGCTGCGCGCCGACGGCAATTTCATCATCTACGGCACCGACGCCGGCGTGTTGTGGCAGAGCGCGTCGAAGACCGCCAACGACGTGGCGGCCTACATGCAGGGCGACGGCAACTTCGTGATCTACGACACCGTCGGGCCGATCTTCGCCACCAGGCGTTAAACGGGTAGCCGGCGCGGCGGGGTTTTTTCGTTTTCGGGTTTCATGAGAAGATAGCGCGACTTTTTCCATGGAGCCCGTCAATGAAGATTTCCCGCATCCTGCACGCCGGCTATGTCTTCGAATGCGACGGCACGCGGATCCTGTTCGATCCGATCTTTGAAAACCCGTTCAGCCGCAATTGCCACGCCTTCCCGGACGTGCGCTTCGACCTGGCGGCGATACGCGGCATGCGGCCTGACGCGGTGTTCATCTCGCACTTCCACGACGACCATTGTTCGATGGAGAGCCTGGACCTGCTGGACCGCGCCACACCGATCTATATGTATTGCCTGTTCGACGAATTGTTCGCGATGATACGCGCGCTGGGCTTCGCCGACGTCCGCGCGCTGGCGCTCGACGCGCCGGTGGCGATCGGCGCGATCGAAGTCATTCCGCGCCGCGCGCTCGACGCCGACGTCGACTCGATGTTCCACATCCGCGCCGGCGGCCTGAACGTGCTCAACGTGGTCGACTCGTGGATGGACCCAGAGACGCTGGAACAGCTCAAGCAGTACGCGCCGTGGGACATGGTGCTGTGGCCGTTCCAGACCATGCGCGAGATCGACGTCATCGCGCCGTCGCGCGCCGAGGGCGGCCCGGTGGCGCTGCCGGAGGAGTGGCCGGAGCAGCTGCGCGCGCTGGCGCCACGTTATGTGGTGCCAAGTTCCTGCCAGTTCCGGCAGGAGCCGTGGTCGTGGTACAACCAGGCGATGTTCCCGATCACCTACCGCCGCTTCGCCGACGAGGTCGGCGCGTGGCTGCCGCAAGCGCGCGTCGTGCGGATGAATCCATCGGTAAGCTTCGAGCTGACGGCCGACGCGTTGACGCCGGCCGCGCCGCTGCCGTGGGTGCTGCCGGTCGGCGAGCAGGAGGTCGACTACGATTACGATCCGGACATCACGCCGCCGCCGACCGCGGAGATCGCCCGCCGCTTCGCGCCGCTCGACACGCAGCAGACCCGGCTGGCGCTGGACTTCTGCCGCGACGGCCTGATCGAACGCTACGAGGACATGGAGCTGCCGCCGGACAGCTATTTCGCCACGCCGTGCGTGTGGCAGCTGTCGGTGTACGACCATGAGGGAGGGGTGGAGAGTTTCCGCTACCGCATCCACGGCGACGCCATCGCCTTGACCGGCGACGAGCAAGCGCCGAGCTGGACCACCGAGATCCCGATCGCCAAGCTGTACGCCGCGCTGGCGCTGGGCGAATCGCTGACGTCGATGTATATGCGCATCGCCGGCGCGCCGGCCGACGCCGACATCGTCGACGACCCGTTGATCCGCTGCCTGTTCAACGTCGCCGTCGGCGCCTACCAGGCGGCGCAGCTGGCAAGGCTGGGGATCAGACCGGCTCCGCAGCCTTAATCGGCAGGTTGGCCAGGAACTGGTGGATCTGCGCCACCACCGCCGCGCCTTCGCCGACCGCCGCGGCGACCCGCTTGGTCGAGCCGGCCCGCACGTCGCCGATGGCGAACACGCCCGGCACGCTGGTCTCCAGCGCCGCCCGCGACGGCAGGTCGCGCGGGTAGACGCCGTCGGCGAAGTTGGCCTTGCATTGCGCCTTGGTGACGTCGAAGCCGGTGCGGATGAAGCCGTGGCCGTCGACGTCGACGCCGCAGTCGCCCAGCCAGCCGGTGTTCGGCTCGGCGCCGATGAACAGGAACACGCGGCACACATCGTACGTGCACTCCTCGTCCTTTTGCGCGCTGCGGATGCGCACCTGCCGCAGCCCGTCGTCGTCGCCCTCCAGCGCCACGATCTCCGACCGCGTGTGCAGCTCGATGTTCGGCGTGGCCATGATGCGCTCGATCAGGTAGTTCGACATCGTCGACGACAGGCTGTCCTTGCGGATCAGCATGTGCACCTTGGCCGCGTGGCCCGACAGGAACACCGCCGCCTGCCCGGCCGAGTTGCCGCCGCCGACCAGCACGATCTCCTCGGTCTTGCACAGCTTGGCCTCGATCGGCGAGGCCCAGTAGTAGATGCCCTTGCCCTCGAACTGTTTTAAATTGGCCAGCGACGGCCGGCGGTAGCGCGCGCCGCACGACAGCACCACGGTCTTGGCCTTGAGCCGCTGCAGGCTGCCGCACATTTCCACCTGCAACGGATAGGTGTCGCAGATCAGCCGTCCGGACGGCGCCGGGATCGCGATCTCGACGCCGAATTTTTGCGCCTGCACATAGGCGCGCCCGGCCAGCGCGCCGCCGGAGATGCCGGTCGGGAAGCCGAGGTAGTTTTCGATCCGCGCGCTGGCGCCGGCCTGGCCGCCGTAGGCGCGCGTCTCCAGCGCCAGCACCGACAGGCCCTCGGACGCGGCGTACACCGCCGTCGCCAGCCCGGCCGGCCCGGCGCCGACCACGATCACGTCCCACACCTTGTCGCCGTCCAGTTCCGGCAGCATGCCCAGGCAGCGGCCGATCTCCACCACGCCGGGGTTTTTCTTGACCACGCCGTCCGGGCACACCACCAGCGGCAGCTCATCCGGCGTGGGCTGGAAGTGTTCCATCAGGTCGGCCGCCTGCTGGCTGTCCTGCGGGTCGAGCACGCTGTGCGGGTGGCCGTTCGATTGCAGGAAACTCTGCAGCGTGTGGATGCGGCCGTGGCCGCGCGGGCCGACGATCACCGGGCCGCCGGAATTGGTTTCGATCAGGCCGACGCGGCGCAGGATCAGCGCGCGCACGATGCGCTCGCCCAGGTCGGCGTGCGCCACCAGCAGCGCGCGCAGCGAGTCGGACGGCAACACCAGCACCTCGACTTCGCCCTCGGCCTCGCCGTTGGCCAGCATCGGCCGCCCCGACAACTGCGCCACCTCGCCGCTGAACTGGCCGGGCATGTGGGTGGTGATGTAGGAGCTGTTGCCGAGGCCGTCGTAGCGGGTGATCTTGATGCCGCCCTTGATCACCAGCAGCAGCCCGAAGCTGCTCCTGCCGGCCTCGAAGATGCGCTCGCCGTTGCTGAAGTGGCGCACGTGGCCGAAGCGCGCCATGTGCTTGATGTCGGTCTCGCTCAGCGTCGGAAACATCTGGTGATGACGTTGCTCCAGCGTGGGCGAGGAGGGCGGGTCGAGCGGGAAGTTGGCCATGGCGGTCGGAGGCGTGAAAGGGGTTGCGGACATGTTGCAAGTCTAACGTATGCACCCGCGCCAGTCCAAAGTCTTTCGGGGGAGGCGCCCCCGGCGATACGCCGCGGGCCAACTCGGATTAGAATGCTTGTTTTGGCGAATTCACTCAAGATAGAACACGATGGCTTACAAAACCCTGGAAGATACGATCGGCAACACTCCGCTGGTGCGGCTGACCCGCCTGCCCGGCGCGGACGCGCTGGCGCGCAACAACGTCATTCTCGGCAAGCTGGAAGGCAACAACCCGGCCGGCTCGGTCAAGGACCGCGCCGCGATGTCCATGCTCAAGCGGGCCGAGGAGCGCGGCGACATCAAGCCCGGCGACACCCTGATCGAAGCCACCAGCGGCAACACCGGCATCGCGCTGGCGATGGCGGCCGCCTTGCGCGGCTACAAGATGCTGCTGCTGATGCCGGAAAACCTCAGCATCGAGCGGCGCCAGAGCATGGCCGCCTACGGCGCGCAGATCATGCTCACGCCCAAGACCGGCGGCATGGAGTACGCGCGCGACATGGCCGAGCAGCTGCAAAAGGACGGCAAGGGCATCATCCTCGACCAGTTCGGCAACCAGGACAACGCGCGCGCCCACTACGAGGGCACCGGCCCGGAAATCTGGCGCGACACCGACGGCCGCGTCACCCACTTCGTCAGCGCCATGGGCACCACCGGCACCATCATGGGCGTGTCGCGCTACCTGAAGGAGCAAAACCCGGAGGTGCGCATCGTCGGCGCCGAGCCGGAGGAGGGCTCGGCTATCCCCGGCATCCGCAAATGGCCGGAGGCCTACTTGCCGAAGATCTACGACCGCGCGCGCGTCGACCAGGTCGAATCGGTGTCGCAGGCGGCGGCGGAACGCATGGCGCGGCGGATGGCGGCCGAGGAAGGCATTTTCTGTGGAATTTCGGCGGCGGGCGCCTGTGAGATCGCGTTGCGGATTTCGCAAACGGTGGAGAATGCGACGATCGTGTTCATCGTCTGCGATCGTGGCGACCGCTATTTGTCGACCGGGGTATTTCCGGCGTAAAACAGAGTCCCTCGCCCCGGGTCCGGGGGAGGGAGTGTAGGATGCGGGACGACGGGCTGGATCAGCCTTGGCCGCCGCCTGGTTCGCCTTCTTTAGGCTTGAATTGCTTGTCGCTGATGCGGAACTTGTTGCGGCGGTCGCCCATCAAGTAGCGCAGGTCGCGGATGCTCAGGTCGCTCACCTCGTGCATGCGGATCAGCAGCGAAGCGCCGACCGGCAGGCGGTGGTGACGGATCTTGCTGATCACCGGCGGCGCCACTTCCAACGCGCGCGACAGCGCCGCATCGTTTTTCAGACGCAGGTTCTCGATCAGGGTATCGAGCAGGCGGTTGGGATTGTATTGCAGCAGATCATCGCCATCCGCATCGTTGTTCATATCTATGCCGACTTGGTTTGTCATGATTTCGTCTTTTCCTTCTGATAAAGTTGTCCTGCAAAGTAAAACACTCGGAGCTCGCTTTGCTGCGTTAATGTTCATCCTTACCAAGGAACGAATTCACACACGGACACGGATTCCGGGATAACAAGTTTCATAATATATACACAATTATACAACACGATGCAATATAATACTCGGAAGCAATAGAAAAACGCCATGCGCGTGTATCTTTGTTGTCATGTTGCAACATTGTGTGAGAATTATACACCTTCTCTTGTGATAAGCTTCCTGCGCGCACTTTTAATTAAACGGTAAAGTTAATCAGATAACAATTCCGTTGTGAAAGTGGCCAACATTGTTGCCGATGCGGCTAGTGTGAACAAATACTTGCCAAGTGTCAACAAAACAATAGCGCGCCCTCAGGCGCGCCACAAGCCGATTTACGCTTGCTTACATCCCTTGGTCAGCTGCCGCCGCGCGCCAGCCGCACCGCGCGGCCCAGCTCCACCACCGACATCGCGTAGAAATAGCTGCGGTTATATTGCGTGATGGCGAAGAAATTGGCGTTGGCCAACCAGTATTCGGTCGGCTCGGCGCCGTTCTGCAGGTCGACCAGGCCGTAGCTCTGCTGTTCCGGCGCCGCCGCCTCGGTGCTCACGCCGGCCGCCAGCAGCTCCGGCTTGCGGTATTTCGCCACCAGCCCCTGGTTGATCATTGGTTCCCATTCCTTGCTCGGCGAGACGCTGGCGGCGTACACCAGCGGGCCGGCCTGCTCGCGCTCCCAGCCGTGGCCGGACAGGAAGGCGGCCACGCTGCCGATGGCGTCGGTGCTGGAGCCGAGCAGGTCGACCTTGCCGTCGCCGTCGAAGTCGACCGCGTATTTCATCACGCTGCTGGGCATGAACTGCGGCATGCCGATGGCGCCGGCGAACGAGCCCTTCAGCGACAGCGGATCGATGCCGGTCTGGCGCGCGAACAGCAGCGTCGATTCCAGCTCGTTGCGGAAGAAGGCCATGCGGTCGCGCCGCTGCGGCGCCTCCGGATACGAGAACGCCAGCGTGGCCAGCGCGTCGACCACGCGGAAGCGGCCGGTGTTGCGGCCGTACACGGTCTCGACGCCGATGATGGCGACGATGATCTCGGCCGGCACGCCGTACAGCGCCTCGGCGCGCTTGAGCGCGTCCGCGTTCTCGTCCCAGAACTTGACGCCGCCGTTGATCCGCTGCGACTCCACCGTCAGCCGGCTGTACGCCTGCCAGTTCTTCGGCTTGCCCGGCGGCGCCGGCTTGACCAGCTGCACGGCGGCGTCGACGTAGCGCACCTGGGCCATCAGCGTGTTCAGCTCGGCGCGGTCGAAGCCGTCGCGGGCGGCGATGTCGTCGAGGAAGGCGCGCACCTCTTTCCAGTCGCCGAAGTTGACGAACTCGCCGACGTAGTCGGTCGGCGGCGGGCCCTTGGGTTTCGCCGGCGCGGCTTTTTTCTTTTTCTGCATGCTCGGCGGCAGCGTGTAGCCGTAGCGGTCGACCTGCGCGTGGCCGGCGGTCGGGCTGAGGATGGCCGCGCTCAGCAGCAAGGTGGTGATCAGTGTCTTCATCGGCATAAGGGTAGCAGGGTTTTCAGCGTCGCCAGCGACGCCGTGCGTGATTCGGGCTCGGGCGCGCCATACCGCAGCGCGCCGTACAAGGTTAAAAACTGCTCCATCGCGGCGTGTTTCGCCGCGCCGGCCGGCATGATCCGCAAGCGCGCCGCGTAGCTGCTCGGGCCTTCGTCGGCGTGGCGCGCGTAACCGTGGCGCGCCTGCTGCCGGCAAAAGGCCTGGTACAGCCCGTCGAGCGGGTCGACCGGCCGACGCCGGCGGCGCCGGCGCAGCGCGGCCAGCAGCCCGGCCACCAGCGCCGCGCCGAGCGCGGTGCGCCAGTTGGCGAAGGCGGCGCTTAGTTCCTCAAGGAAACTCCGCTGCCGTTCTGGATTGTAATCCAGGACCCATTGATTCCATGAATTATTCATCGCCGCATAGCCGAATCTGAGTTGCGCCAGCCACGAATCGGGATCGTTTTGCAATTCGATCAGCGGGCCCAGGCCGAAGGTGGCCGGACGCGGCAGCGCGCGCGCCAGGTTTTTCTCCACCCGTTCGGGCGCGACGGCGGCGGTCGGGTCGACCCGGCGCCAGCCGCCGGCGGCGGTCCAGATCTCGGCCCAGGCGTGGGCGTCGGACTGGCGCACGGTCAGGTAGCCGTCGACCGGGTTCATCTCGCCGCCCTGGTAGCCGGTCACCACGCGCGCCGGCACGCCCATGGCGCGCATCAGCACCACGTAGGCGCCGGCGTAGTGCTCGCAGAAACCGGCCTTGCTGCCGAACAGGAATTCGTCGACCGCGTCGCGGCCCAGCAGCGGCGGTTCCAGCGTGTAGTTGTAGCTGTCGTTGCGGAAGCGGGACAGCACCGCGTTGCTGAGTTGTTCGGGCGATGCCTGCGGCGCCTGTTGCCGCAATTGGCCCGCCAGCGCCAGCGTGCGCGGGTTGAAGCCGGCCGGCAGCTCCAGCCAGCGCCGCATGCGCTCCGGCCGCTCGCCGGCCTGCAGCCGGTAGTCGAGGTAGGCGGCCGCCGCGAAGCGGGTCCGCTGCGCCACCGGCTCCATGGTGAACTGCTCCATCTCGTCGGAATCGCGGACGCGGTGGCCGGGCACGCTGAAGTCCGGGCCTGCCAGCTCCAGCAGCGCCAGCCAGCGCTTGCCGCTGGCCTCCATCGTGATCTCGTGCCGCACCGGCGCGCCGCGCGCGTTGATCGCCACGTCCAGCCGCTGCAGCCCGCGCAGCCGCGGCACGCGGGTCCAGGTGCGGCCGTCGTAGTCGCCCAGCACGATGCTGCGCCAGTACAGCTGGCCGCGCGCCGGCACCGGATCGATGAAGCGCACCCGGAACGCGGTCTCCTCCGACAGCGCCAGCGACGACAGCGTGCCCGGCGCCATGCTGTCGCTGATGCCGGTCTTGCCGGCGTGGGCGTCGCCGGGCAGGCCCCACAGCGGCCCCTGGATGCGCGGGAAACCGACGAACAGCAGCAGCGCCAGCGGCGCGGCCAGCAGCGCCAGCTTGGCCGAGGTGCGCAGCCGCCGGGCCAGCGGCGGCACCACGCCGGTGTACTGGAACGATTGCTGCGCCGTCAGCAGCACGATCAGCGTGGCCATCATGAACAGCGCGGTCGGCATCGATTGCGAATAGAAGAAGTTCGTCAGCAGCACAAAGAAGCTCAAGAAGATCACCACGAACAGGTCGCGCTTGGCGCGCATCTCCAGCAGCTTGAAGGCGAGCAGCAGCGCCAGCATGGCGACGCCGGCGTCGCGGCCGAGCAGCGTGCGGTAAGTGAGGTAGACGCCGGCCATCGCCGCCACCGAGACCGGCAGCAATAGCCACAGCGGCGGCATGCGCTTGCCGCGCCAGGTGATCGCGGCGCGCCACAGCAGCGTGGCGCAGACGCCGGCGCTGATCCACAACGGCAGGTGGCCGAAGTGCGGCGCCAGCACCATCAGCGCGGCGGTCAGCAGCAGCAGCGTGTCGGATTTGTCGCGGGTCAGGCGCAGCGCGAACGTGCGGGCAGGATGCGTCATGCGCGGCCCTCCGCGCCGAACAGCGCCAGCGCGCGCAGGCAGGCCGCCTGGTGGGCGTCGCCGAGCGCCGGGCCGTATTCGTGCTGCGCCAGCCGGAAAGTGTAGGGCAGGGCGCGCTGCTCGGCCTCCAGCACCCAGCGCGTCATGCGCGACAGCTTCAGCTCCAGCTCCAGCTGCAACGGCAGCGCGGCGAAGTCGAGACTCAGCTCGGCCACCGCGCCGCCCTCGAAATGCTTGGTCACCAGCTGCCCGCCCAGCGCCGGATCGTGGCGCGCGATCTGGCGCCAGGCCAGGTGGCGCATCGGATCGCCGGGCTGGTAGCTGCGGATGCCGGCGAAATTGTCCAGCCCCACGGTGCCGTGGCCGTCCTCGCTGGCCGCGCCGCTGGAGGGCAGCGGCTGCGCCGGCGTCTCCGGCGCCGGATACACCAGCACCTTGGCGTCCGGCCGCCAATAGCTCCAGGCGCGGAACAGGCCGAGCGGAAAGCGCGTCACCAGCCGCACCCGCGGCGCTTCCAGCCAGCCGCGTTCCAGCGTCGGCGTCGACAGCCGCACCGCGCTGTCGCCGCCGGCAAGGATGTCGGTGGCCTGGCGCGGCTCGCCGTCGGCCTGGAAGCCCAGCCAGACCGCGTAGCGATCCAGCCTGGTGCGGTTGCGGATGTGCAGTTCGAACCGCGCCTCCTCGCCGGCGAACACCGGCGGCGCGCGGCCTGGCGACAGCTGCAGCAAGGCCAGGTTCTTCGCCGTCAGCAGCATGTCGGCCACCGCGCAGGCGCCGGTGAAGAAGGTCAGCGCGAAGCCGAGGCCGAGGCTGTAATTGAGCGCGCCGACCAGCATCACCAGCAGCAGGCCGGCGAACGCCAGGCCGGGCCGGGTCGGCACGATGAACACGCGGCGCATGCCCAGCGTGACGGTGCCCGGCTCGCTGTCGCCCAGCTGGAACAGCCACTTGTCGCGGCCTTTGCGGTACAACGCTCGCAGCGACGAGATCATGGGGCTTAAACGGGCACCGACTTTTGCAGCTGCAAAACCAGGTCGCGGCTGGCCAGCGCCACGCCGTGCGCGGATTTCAGCGGCCGCAATCGGTGCGCGCAGACCGGCACCAGCACCGCCTGCACGTCCTCCGGCAGCACGTGGTCGCGCCCCTCCAGCGCGGCCCAGGCGCGCGCAGCCTGCAGCAGCGCGATGGCGGCGCGCGGGCTCAGGCCCTCGGCGAAGGCGCCGTTCTGGCGCGACGCGGCGGCCAGCGCCTGCACGTAGTCGATCAGCGACGGCGCCGCGTGGATCTTGCGCAGCGCCTGCTGCG
>Ga0247815_10003350_pt1 | contig 11542 bp, 14 predicted proteins | sample UWRJL194509B1_FD_181014 | JGI IMG/M metagenome (GOLD analysis project Ga0247815, IMG submission 181014) | Plant litter microbial communities from Arlington Agricultural Research Station in Wisconsin, United States - UWRJ-L194-509B-1 | ecosystem: Environmental > Terrestrial > Plant litter >... | reverse complement strand
AGTATTTTCAATTACAGTAAAGGGGCAGGGGCAAACGCTGGGGAATTTTACCAGCGATTTTTCCCCATTGCAATTACAATTCTGTTCCCTGTGGTATTGGTTGAATCGGCAACGGGAGGTAGCGGGAGAAAATCAGTGATGAACTCGTCGACGGTCCAAGCGTGGAAATTAATAGTGGCTTAGCGTTAATGGCCAGAAATCCATTGACCTGCGCTGTTTAAACCCAAGCAATTGATAGAGGCTTATTGCCCTGTTATTAGTTGAAAGTACATGTAAAAAGGGTGTACTATTTTCGTGGACATTTAACCTGATAAGGTGAATGAGCAATTGTTTGGCGAAGCCTTTACCAATATAACCAGGGTGGGTACAAACCGCACTGATTTCTGTGAAACCTGGCAGGCTGAGCCGTTCACCGGCAACAGCGAGCAGTTGCCCATGACGTTTGATACCAAAGTATCTCCCCAGGGAAGGTGTTTCCCTGTAAAAGTAGCCTGGCTGTACAAAGTTAATCAGTTCAAGAAGGCTGTCATAATTATTTTCCTCCAGCTGCTCAACTTCAATGAATTTATCAGGTATTAAGTTTTCGGACTTCGTCCAGATCATTTGTATGCAGTCAAGTTTTGGATGAAGGATCCAGTTTTGAGGCACTGGCGGAAGGCCGCCCACCAGATAAAACTTTTCACCAATGGTCGTCCAGGGTTCTATGTCCTTTAAATTGTTTGTTTTTGGATCTTCGCAGGCAATAAAAGGAAGTACGTGAGAGGGGTAGCGCAACAACGCTCCTGTTCCCTCCGCGTATCCACGATGATCGGTATGTAATGCCTGCCAAACCGGATTATCCAGAAGGCTTAAACTTTTTTGATACATGCCATTAAGATACGGATAAGCTGCAAATTAGTCAATACCCGTCTGCAGCGGCTTAAGCTGTTTAATGTTTTTTATAAACAAGACAGCCATCAACGAAGCCAGAAAAGCAAGCCCGCCCGATACCCGCATAATCATAGCATATGCATTGATAAAACTGTCATGAAAGGCTCTGTTAAGCGGCTTGCGTTTTGAAGGTGAAAGATGGTCTGGAACTTTCGCATTCCCGAGGTTTGCCGCTTGGGCCATTACCAGTTTTTTTTCTGAACTGTTTAGCGGTAAGGATTTAACTTCTTTTTGTAAAGCTGCAGAAAAAAACAAAACAGCGAGGGCACCGAAGATAGCATTGGCGAACACATTAGCAATACGCGTCAGTGCGTTGTTAATACCAGAGGCTGTGCCAGAATGATGATCATCTACAGCACCCATTACTGTAGCTGTAAGCGGTGCAACCGTTAGAGACATACCCAGCCCAAAAACGAGGATACCAGGGAAAAAGCTCGTCCAGTATTCGGCCGGTCCGCTAGTTTGTCGTACAAAAGATAACATCATCAATCCTGTACCTGTAATTGCGGGTCCGGCTATCAGGAAAACCCTTGCCCCATATTTATCAGCCATCTTGCCGGCGTACCTGGCAACGGATACCATCAATAGAGTAAATGGCAGAAAAGTGAAGCCCGACTCGAACTGACTGTACCCCTGTACCTGTACCAGGTTCAGTGAAAGAAACAACATCCCGGCACCCAATGCTGCGTAGAGAAAAAACGTAAGCAGGTTTGCACCACTAAAGGTCTCACTTGCAAAGAGTTTTAATGGCATCATGGGGTACAGGCTTTTGTTTTCAATCCAGACGAAGGCAATAAGCAGTGCAATGCCGGCTGCCATGGTTCCGTACACAAGCGGATGGGCGAAACCGAGGTCGGGAATACTAAGAAAGCCAAACGTAAGAAAGGCAAGGCAAAATGCAATGGACAATGATCCAGCAAAATCCAGTTGTTTGCCTCCCTCTGAATCTTTACTTTCCTCAACCTTATACCACAACATCAGCAATGTCACCAGGCCTATCGGAATATTGATAAAAAATATATAGCGCCATAGGCCTGCGTCTGCCAATGCACCACCTAAAACCGGACCTCCCATCGTAACCACAGTGGTAAAAGCAGACCAGGTACCTATTGCTTTCCCCCGTTCTTTTTCATCAATTGATGAAGAAATGATAGACAAACTTCCCGGGATCATAAGCGCGCCCCCAATGCCTTGTAATACCCTGAAAGCTATCAATAATGTAACCGTATTTGCAAATCCGCAGGCGGTAGACCCGGCTATAAAGATTGCTATTCCTAACATAAATACCTTTTTGCGGCCTAACTTATCACCCATGGCGCCACCAATTAATATCAGTGAAGCGAGCATGAGCAGGTAAGCATTGAGGATCCAAAACAGGGCTGAGCCATTGGCATTGAGGCTTTCCTGAAGAGAGGGCAAAACTACGTTGAGTGCAGTACCATCAATAAAAGCCATTGCAGAAGCAAGAATGGCAGAAACCATAATCCAATTAGCGGCAGCACTTTTTAGCGGAACAGTAGCCATGTTTCAAGCTACGACTTTTTTTTCATTACGGGAGAGGAAAAAGAATTTTGCCTCAATAAGCTGTGGAAAAATCAGTTTATTTACCCCTGATTGTCAGTAATCCCGCTGCTGTTACAATAAAAAGTGCGGCAATGATATATTTACGGTGCGCTTTTGGTTTACCCGGCAGGCCCCATCCTCCATATACTGAGTTCCCATAGTCGACGGGTCCAAATACATTTCCGTCTGATTTTGGCATGGGGTCGGCATTTTTTAGATAAGAACGGATTACACTGGAGGCAATGCCTCTGGTTAAAGCAGGAAACAGACCATATGAAAACCTCAATAAGGTAGAAATGCTGCCTATCATCACTTCCGGGCGTGGTTTCTCTGCCAGCTTTACAATAGCCATGGCTACGCGGCGCGGATCATATACCGGAGGTGCCGGCTTTATATATTTACCGGTGTAATTTGCCGCGTGTTGTATACCAGGAGTATCAAGAAAGGCTGGAAAAGCATCGCAGATATGAATGTCGGGCCAGTCAGATAATTCTGCTTTAAGCGCCGCCGAAAAGCCACGCAAGCCAAATTTGCTGGCGGAATAGCCTACGCCAAAAGGCACCGGGAGAAAACCGCCAATAGAGATATTATTAATCAGCACACCATATTTTTGTTTTTTAAAATAAGGTATTACCGCATGCGCGCCGTTTAGATAGCCTATCAGGTTTGTTTCTATTACCTGCCTGTGCACCGCCATTGGCGTTTCATCAAAGTTGCCTGCTGCCAGAAGGCCGGCATTGTTTACCCATATGTCTATCTTACTGCCAAAATCGTTGGCTTCGTCCGCAAGCTCGATCATGGCACCGGCATCTGTTACATCTGTTATTACAGTTCTCACGCGTGCCCCAAGTTCACTGCACTCAAAGGCTACCTCCCGTAAAGCTTCAGGATTTCTGGATGCGAGTATCAGTGTAGGTTGCTGTAATGCAAATTCAAGCGCAATGGCTTTCCCTGCACCGCTCGAAGCCCCTGTAACCACTATTGTTTTATTTCTAAGCATAATTATAAATATTACACTTTTTTAACCACCAAGGGAAGTTAATGTTTTACAGAAGGCTCATTATATACTGCGATTTTTGTATTAATTTAGTTGCTGTCTGCATGGGTAAGGCTGATACTCAAGCAATAAAAGAGAACGGAAATGACTACTAATTAAAAGATATCAATTATGAAAATCGTAGTGCTAACAGGAGCTGGTATAAGCGCTGAAAGTGGTCTGCAGACCTTCAGGGATAAAGGTGGATTATGGGAAGGGTATAATATAGAGGACGTTGCTACGCCTGAGGCCTGGGAGCGAGACCCCGTGCTGGTACAGCAGTTTTACAATGAAAGACGGAAAGGAGTGCTTGCCGCCAAACCAAATTTAGCGCATATAGCCCTGGCTGGTTTACAAGAAAGGTTTGATGTACATATTATTACACAGAACATTGATGATTTGCATGAAAGGGCAGGATCTAAAAATGTGCTGCACCTGCATGGGGTAATCACAAAATCGCAATCTGATGTTGATGCGAGGCGAACTTATCCGATAGAGGGTTGGGAAATAAAAGCAACCGATCTTTGTGAATTTGGAATGCCCTTAAGGCCCCATGTTGTTTGGTTTGGAGAGGCTGTTCCGAACTTGCAGATCGCAGCTGAAATATGCGCAGAAGCAGATGTGTTTGCCGTGATTGGAACCAAACTTGCGGTCTATCCTGCCGCAAGCCTGGTGGACTTTGTTCCTGCTAATGCACTGCGCTATGTAATTGACCTCGATATCCCCTATATAGGAGGAGGAGTAAATGTGAGGAAAATACAAGCGTCTGCAACAGTCGGTGTGCCGTTGATGGTAAAGGAACTAGAGAATATATAATCTCCTCTTAATTTTTGGTGCCGCTTTTTTTACGGAAACACATACCTGGTTTTCCATTTTACCATGTGCCGGCGATGCAATAAGTTGCGGATTGACGATCGGTGTTTCGGTTGATACTACTATTGTTTTCATGCTGCGGTATTTAGATATTAAATATAAAATAGTCGGTTAATTTAACCGGAAGACAGATTTTAAACGATATGAATTTGATAATCTGGTCGAATTTCGTATGCAAAGTTTCTGTTCGTTTAGTATTCCAGGTAATTAACACGAATTGACAAAAAAAAAACTGCTTTGCAAAGGTCATTTGGCTCAACTTTATGATATTTATATCGACTTTTTGGGAAATCGGGTACTTTGTACGAAATCCAGCAATGACTTGATAATAGTTAGTGAGATTGAAGCCATAAAACATCTCTGGTAAGATTTTGAGTGATGTGAATTTTATTAGTCTTTAACTACCATTCGATTTCTTTCCGGAACATCATACTTAGTAATTTTCCTGTGCTATTTCTTGTACTTCCTTAAAATAAACATTACTATTGCAGGAATGTATACTGAATTAGTAGATCTTTGTTCGCAGGTCTTTTTTGGTTCATCATTGTATTCTTATTATTAAAGTATATCTGAATTGCCGCGTTTGCAGTTGGGGTATTTGCAGATAAATTAAAACGGAAATTTCCTTGCTGAATCAAGCAGCTTAAAATATATAAATGGAAGAGAAAGGCACAATAGCAGACAGAAGCGTACAGCAGGAAAAATTACAGCAGGAAAAGTCACAGCCGGAAATAAATACGGCAAGGGGTGAACAATACTGGAGGAAGATCGCAGGCAGATGTTTATTCGCACTTGGGTTTATGATCCTTGGTCATGTAATCGCCTCTTTTTATCCAATGACCGCATTGGTAAATGCATTTAAAGCCTTTGCATCAAATCTGGAACTTGAACCAGCGTTCGGATGGATGTTGCTGGCGGGTTTTGTGGCCCAAATGGTTGATGGTGCCCTAGGTATGGGCTACGGGGTGATTTCCACTACCGTATTACTCTCTACAGGACTCAATCCCGCTGCTATCAGTGGAAGTATACATACTGCCGAAATGTTTTCCAGTGGGGCATCTGGCTTCAGTCATTATCGCTTCGGAAATATCAACAAAAAGCTTTTCAGAACATTACTTATCCCAGGGGTTCTTGGTGCTGTAATTGGTGCTGCTTTACTTTGTTACCTCGGTGAAGAGTATGGTAGCTGGCTTAGACCAGTGTTATCAGTGTATACCTTATTATTAGGCTTAAGGATATTGTTAAATGCCTTCAAAAAAAAGAACGAATCAAGGAAAGTTAAACATGCAGGATGGCTTGCTGGTGCAGGTGGTTTTCTGGACTCATTTGGCGGTGGTGGGTGGGGGCCACTGGTTACAAGCACCCTTATTGCAAAGGGCAAAACTCCAAGGTATATTATCGGAACTGTTAGTTTAACTGAATTTTTTGTTACACTCGGAAGTGCCCTTACATTCTTTATCATTTTGGGAACGAGTCACATCCAAACAATTGCGGGTCTGATTATTGGTGGGGTATTAGCGGCACCGATCGCAGCAAAACTGGCAGGGAAGCTCAATACCAAGACCATCCTGATTTTGGTTGGCGTACTCGTTATTGTTTCAAGTGCAAGAACGCTTTACAAAACTATAGGCGGATAGTTGACGCCGTCAATAAATAAATATCATTTTTTTAAGGTCATTAAACTGGATTTATTTAAATAGATTTAGCCCAGATAAATTACTCTGAATGATGCTAAAAAAATGCTTTAACCTGTTTTCCGCTACATTAGTCGTGCTTTGGGCCTGTTCGTTTATGGCACAAACCAAACCCGCTTTACATACTATTGGTGATTCTACGGTACGGAATGCAAACAAGGAGACCTGGGGCTGGGGAACTCCTGTGGCCGACTTGTTCGATACGACCAGGATCCATGTAGAAAATAACGCAATGGCGGGAAGAAGTACCCGTACTTTCCTGTCTGAAGGAAGATGGGACAAAGTGCTGGAAAGTCTGAAGCCTGGCGATTTTGTAACCATGCAGTTTGGCCACAACGATGGAAGTGTTCCTGATACAACTAAATCTGGCTATCGGGGCACGTTAAAGGGTACAGGTGAAGAAACCAAGACACTCACCTGGCCTGACGGAAGGATAGAGGTGGTTCATACCTACGGATGGTATCTCCGTAAATTTGTAAGGGAAGCACAAGCAAAAGGTGCTGTGCCAATAGTTGTATCAATGATACCAAGAAATGAGTTCAGGGATGAAAAAGTACTCCGCGCGGATAAAGATTTTGGTCTTTGGGCAAAAGAGGTGGCGGAGCAGGAACATGCGTTTTTCATTGATCTTAATAGCATTGTTGCCAATAAATACGATAAACTTGGACCTGAAAAAGTTAAGGCGTTTTTTCCTGGCGACCATACTCATACCAATTTCGAGGGCGCAAAATTAAATGCAAAGTCAGTAGCTGAAGGTATCAAAAAATTGAAAAAATGTGATCTTTCGCAATACCTGATAAAATAATTGACAAAACGGGCGCAAGTGCATGACATGCCGAGGCGATATGGAACACGCGCCCGTTATACTAGTGATTACTCATCTTCGCTTACTGGTTTTTGCTGCTCGTTCATCTGATGCGCAACCAAACTATCAGGGGTTATGTTACTCATCCCCACCTGTATTTTGTTCTTTATACCAGAAACAATTTTATCTGTTCCTGACAGCAATGCTTCATATCCATCTTTTGCAACATCTGCCGGGTCTGACAATGCACTTTTATCCTGCACGGCTTTGCTGTTGAGCATACCGGCCTTGTTAAAAAAGTCTGTGTCTGTGGCACCTGGCATTAATGCAGTAATCGTGATATCAAAATCTTTCACTTCTTCGCGGATGGCTTCAGTAAAGGAAAGCACAAATGCTTTAGTCCCATGGTAAACGGATTGCCATGGCCCCGGAACTTTACTTGCAATAGACGCCAGGTTAAGGATTTTACCCGAATTTCTTTGTGTCATTTCTTTCAGAAAGAACTTAGTGATAATGAGCAGGGAAGATATGTTTAGCTCAACAATATCAAGCTCCCGCTGAATGTCGGTGTCCTTGAACTCCCCGTACAAACCTTGGCCGGCATCATTCACCAGAATATCGATAGTAATGCCCGCAGTTTTGATCTCGTCGCACAAAGCAAAGGCTTCATTCCTGTTAAAGAGGTCTTTCGCAATAGTGATGACGTCCACACCTGACTCCCTGAATTCAGTTGCTTTAATATCCAGTTCATCCTGATTTCTGGATACGATTATAAGGTTATATCCATCTTTAACAAACAGTTTTGCCAGTTCATAGCCGATACCGCTGGTCGCACCGGTAATCAGTACATATTGATTAGATGTATTCATATTATTTATGATTTGATTAAAATTAATATTTAAGGCTTAAGTACTACCTTAACACAATCGTCGTGCTTTTCGCTGAAGATTTTATATCCCTGGGCAACTTCACTTAAGGGCAAAGTATGGGTGATAATATCGTCCAGAACTACTTTTTCGTCTTTTACCAGTTCAATGAGGTGATCTATATAATTTAATACTGGCGCCTGTCCCTGTTTGATGGTCAGACCTTTGTCAAATATTCTATATAAAGGAAAATTATCATATGGGCTGCCGTAAACACCCACGATACTCACCGTCCCACTTCTGCGTACCGCTTCAAAGCACATTTCCAGAACTTTCATGCTCCCTTTTTCAAAGTTGATAGTCGCTTTAAACTTATCTAAAAGATTACGCTCAGGCTCGAAACCTACCGCGTCTACACAAACATCGGCGCCTCTTCCGCCTGTCATTTCCCTTATAGCTTCAACCACATCCACTTTATGGGGGTTGAGAGTATCAACCTTATTAACTGCCCTTGCTTTCTCTAAGCGGTAATCAAGCGGATCGATAGCAATTACCCTGCTCGCTCCGTTAATCCAGGCTGCCTTCTGTGCCATCAAACCCACAGGCCCGGAACCGAAAATTGCTACCACTTCACCACCCTTTAATTGAGCCCAGTCAATAGCAGACCAGCCTGTAGGAAAGATATCGGTTAAAAAGAGGGCTTGTTCATCAGTCAGGTTATCGGGAATGACCCTTGGACTAATATCCGCATAAGGTACCCTTACATATTCCGCCTGTCCCCCAGAATATCCGCCATAGAGATCAGTATAACCAAAAAGTGCGGCACCCTTCTGGTCCATCATATCGCCATTGGGACCATAATGTTTGTAATTAGAATTTTCGCAGCTAGGTGAAGCGCCGTGATTGCAGAAAAAACATTGCCCGCAGGCAATAGGAAATGGGACAATAACGCGGTCGCCGCGTTTCAGATTTTTAACCGCCGGACCAATTTCCTCTACGATCCCCATAAATTCGTGGCCCAGCACCATGTCTGTACTTTGCGGCACCGCACCACTTAAAATGTGAAGGTCAGAACCACAGATCGCGGTTGACGTTATCCTCAGAATGACATCGCCCGCCTTCTCAATACGGGGGTCGGTTACTGTATCATAGCTGATATCGCCTGGTTTGTGAAATACTGCTGCTTTCATATAATTTGTTTTTGATAAGTAGATGCAAGGTGCAACAGCTATACAAAAACAAAGTTTGAAGAATATGAATTATGTCTGGCAGTTAGAGCTCTATATAATTGCTGATATAGTCTACGGTTCTCTCAATAGCATGAACAATTGATTCTTTGTAATCCATAAAATTATCTTTCTGCGCCTGTTCAGAATAACTTTCTTTTAAAAACCGCTTGTTTTTTTTGATTTCCACCAGGTCGTAATTCAACAGATTGGCAAATACATTTGGCCGTACCTTAAATAAGCTTCTGATGATCTTGGCATATTCCAGATAAGCCTCATTAAGGATATCCAAATTGGGTTCACTAAATGCATCAACAGTGATAATTGATTGTAACAGTGTATGCAGTTTGTTTTTTTCTTTATTGAACATGATAGTATTTCTACAGCAATATTAATATAATTGCATGAATAAACGTTTTAATTTAATAAAATATTAAAGGTAAAATAATATGGACCTGGCACCATGCCGTTGCAGAGGAATTTATTATATGATATTTTATTGTAGGTAGCAGTGTGTTTAAAAAACAAAGAAATCATTTACGTAAAATTACTACAGACAGATGTGTCCCTGTGCGCATTTAAAGAGTGTTATAGTATCGCGGACAACGCATAGATAAGCTATGCGTACTTTCATGCCGTGCAAAAGCACACTAGAGCCTGTATACCTATTGGTTGTAAATCTATTGGAAATTAAAATAGCATCTTCTTGTCATTTTTAATTACAGATTTTTAAGTATATTTAAATAAGAGAACCAAATATCATGGATGAAACACTCTCAAACGACAAAATCACAGGAGTGAGTTATGTTGATACTCATTCATTCTTCGGGCACACAATACCTTTTAGGTACCTGTTGGATCAAAGCCGTGAATCACTTAACGCAGACGGAAATAGTGACAGCTATGATCCGGAAGATTTCGTTAAAAATGGCATTAATCATTTGCTGGAAATATACCATCGTGACCATCTTCGTATATTTAATGGTAATAAACTATTCTCCAAACGGGAAAAGGAGGTCTTGTTATGGATGGCAGAAGGATTAAGCAGCAAGATGATTGCCCACAAACTTAATATTAGTGAACATACTGTAATCAATCACCGAAGAAGCATGCAGGAGAAAAGTAACAAGCCAAATGCGACCGCCCTGGTTAGCTTCGCCATCAGGAATGGCATTATTTAAACATCGGTATTCATCTGGTTTTGCGTTCCCTGTTTTCTTTTATTTACAAACACTTGCGTTTGTTTGAACAATTGCTGAATTCAATAACAGTGTCTTTACTTTTGCTCGCACTTTTGTATGGCTGGATGTCATGTCCGTTGAGTCTCATCTTCGAGAAAGAGTTTGCTAAATTAACGGCCAAGATAAGTAATCCATTTTTATCCAGGCAGAAGCTTCCTTACACAGTAAGTGATGTCATGTTTATTGACGTAGCGCAGAGCTTGACCCAGGTACAGGATAAATTAGGTAATTATTTTATTCCGAACCGGGCTAAACTGGATACTTTATTCAATATATTATACACGTATACAGACACGGGGACGATCATCATCTGCGACCTGTATTTTGATGTGCCGTCGGATCAGGACCGCGCGCTTGAGGTATCAATGTCCAGATTTCCAAATCTACTAAGCAAGGTAAAAACCAATTCACTGCAGGAAATTACTCCTAATGTAATCAATGCCGGTAAAAGCGGAACTTATGGATTCAGCAATCCGGGGGAGCCATTTTTAATTTTCTCTAACACCTTGTTCAAATTCAACCTTACGGATAAAAATTGCATTAAAACTTTGCCATTACTGATTTATGAAAATATACATCATACCGGAATCTCCTGTATGGGGAATATGCTGCATATTGGTAATGAGTGGTTCCTCAATACTGTGTTAATCAATGAGGCGCTGGGATTACGTGTAAATAAAGCTGTATACGAGGATCAGGTAATTCCACTACAGAAAATTATCAATGAAGAGAAGACAAATATTGGCAGCCACCGTCATGCGCTCAGTAAAAAAAAATTCATTATAATAGGCAACTTTAAGGATGACGTGCATAAAACAACATTCGGCGAGAAGCCGGGACCTTTAATTATTTTTGACCTGTTTATCTCACTTCAGCAAAAAGAGAACAGGATCAGTATCGGCTGGTTGTTGTTTGCCCTATTATTTTTAAGCATATTGATTTTTAAAAAATTCTATCACTTAGCGGTCCTGGAAAATTACCATAAATGGCTAGACAAAAAATCGAACATTTTCGGATTTAAGCAAGCACCAGACCTCGACTGGTTTATTTTCTACCTGTTTGTAATTTCTTCCTATATTTTTTTCAAAGTTCGCATTGAACCTGTTGCGGGCATTGTCTTGCTATACATGCTCAGCTGGGGCAGGATTTACCTCAGAACCAGATATAAGATACTGCTGCAACTGCACAGGGTTGGGAAAAGAATAGGGGCACGCACCCTCTTTTATTATTTATTCAATAAGAATAGTGTCAAAGATTAATACACAGCAGCCTCCTTGCCTGTTGTAGTAACCCTTATTGAACTATTTG
>Ga0247815_10003347_pt1 | contig 11553 bp, 8 predicted proteins | sample UWRJL194509B1_FD_181014 | JGI IMG/M metagenome (GOLD analysis project Ga0247815, IMG submission 181014) | Plant litter microbial communities from Arlington Agricultural Research Station in Wisconsin, United States - UWRJ-L194-509B-1 | ecosystem: Environmental > Terrestrial > Plant litter >... | reverse complement strand
GTCTAAATAATCAAGGTTATATTTACTCATGTGTTTTACATTATTGTGTGGCATGCAAACCACATTCTTTTTTTGACTGGTCTTCCCACCACCATCTTCCTGCCCTGAAATCTTCACCTGGCTGAACTGCCCTTGTGCAGGGTGCACAGCCTATGCTCGGAAATCCTTTGTCATGAAGGGTGTTGTATACAATATTATTCTTTTTAATATAAGCTTTAACTTCATCGAGGTTCCACTCAAATATAGGATGAAACTTGATCAGCTGATTGGCCTCGTCCCATTCCAGATTTGACATATCTGTTCGGTTTAGCGATTGTTCAGCTCTTATTCCTGTAACCCAAAGTTTATTACCACTAAGGGCCCTTTTCAAAGGAACGATTTTTCTGATATTACAGCATTGTTTTCTATTCTCAACCGATTCATAGAAACTGTTGGGTCCCTTCATTGAAATCATTTCCTCTAAAGCCGCCGCATCAGGATGATACGCAAAAATTGGTTTTTGATAAATCTCCAGGGTCCTGTTCCAAACATAATAAGTTTCAGGAAAAAGACGACCGGTTTCAAGTGTAAACACCCTAACTGGCAGATTATTGGAAAAAATCATATCAGTAATTACCTGGTCTTCCCAGCCAAAGCTGGTAGAGAACGTAATTTGTCCGGGAAAGGATTGCGCAAGAAAAGCTATGGACTCTATAGGACCCATATCCTTAATCTGTGCAGCTATTTCATCCAGGTATGCTTTCATTTTATTATATAACTTTTAAAATAAACAGGACTATCGTCCTTAAACTAACGAGCATAACAATGATTCCTACCGATACCATAATGCTTTTAGCAGATATACGGTTAGATACACGTGCAGCTATCGGGGAAGCCAGCGCGCTGCCTATCACCAATCCGGCAACTGCTTCCCAGTGGGCCGACTTGATCATGGTAATAAAAGTAAGTGAGCTCATCAGCGCGATAAAAAAGCGGGTAAGTTTTACGGTTCCCAGAGAGAACCTCGCGTTCCGCCCTCCGGCGATAAGACTGGACAAAACGATAGAGCCCCATCCTCCACCGCCAACAGCATCAATGAAGCCCCCGCCCAGGCCTAAAAGGCCGATCTTCTTTATCTTGCCATCTTTATGCTTACGGGAAATATTAAATGCCTTAGTTAAAATTACCCCACCCAATATCAATGTATACAATGAAACCAGGGGTTTGGTATAAGCACTATAATGTTCCAGAGAAGATAAAAGGTATGCTCCTGATACCGCTCCAATAATGCCCGGAATAATAAGCATTTTAAATAACTTCCAGTTCACATTACCCATACGATAATGCATCCAGCCCGCTATCCCGTTGCTTAATACTTCAGAAAGGTGCACTCCCATACTGGCAGAAGCGGGAGGGATGCCCATCGACAACGAAAATGCAGTTGAAGTGACACCATAAGACATTCCGATAGCCCCATCAATCATGGCAAATACAAAACCACCTGCCAGGAACCAGTAAAAAACAGGATTAATCCCGGCAATATAAGCCTGAAACTGTGGTTCCCTATTCCAGAAAACAACAATCAGCACCGCAATAGACAACAGGATGGTTAACCAGATCAGCCACTTGAATGTGGGAAAAGTCTGTTTATGTTCAGCTAAGCTAACACCCTTGGCTTTTACGCTAAAAACTTCTGTTGTAGCAGTAACAGCTTCTTCTTCGACTGTAACACCTTGTGACTTGACTGGCGGACTAACCAAAACAGCACTCACCTCATTCAGCTGTTTCACTTTCGAGCTAAAGTCTCCCTGTAAAGTATTTCTGAATGTACTCATTTGCTGTAGCGTAATATCTAACTCGGCAGGCAGGCTTTCGTTAAACAGTTCTTTTAATCTTTTAGCTATAGTAGGCGATTTCCCATTGGTAGATATCGCAATTTTCAGATCTCCCTTTTTTACGATTGATCCAAGGTAAAAATCACACAAATCAGGTTTATCTGCCACATTCACCAGCAATTTCAATGCGTGCGCATCGCGACGGATTTCTTCATTTAAAACATTATTATTGGTTGCCGCAATAATGATATCAGCAATATTCAAGTCAGCAGCCGCATAACTCTTTTTTAAGAGGGTAAGCTGAGGCAATTGAAGAGCCATAGTTGCTACCTCTTCACAAATTTCCTCTGCAACGATAGTAATTTTTGCCCCTTCACTTTGCGCAAGTACAGCTGTTAGTTTTTCAAGCCCAACAGGACCGGCACCAATAATTAAAGTATGCAGCTGATTGAGTTTTAAAAAAACAGGAAATAACTGGTTACCTTTTAATTCCACCTTCTCCAACTATAGTTCTTCTTTAACTGCTGCAAAAAAATCTTTGATCGGCTGAAACTGGGGGTGCAGTGATACCACTTCACCAAATACCAGAATAGCAGGTGCTGCAATCCCTTTTTCCTCAACAACCTCTACAATCGTGTCAACAATTCCAATAGCAAGTTTCTCATTATCCGTCGATCCGCTTTGAATAACAGCAACTGGCAGATTATTTTTATGCTCCTGCTGATATAATTTCACTATATCCTTCAGTTTATTGAGGCCCATCAGGACAACTACAGTCGCCTTTGTCCTCGCAGCTTCATACAAATCGTTTGATATTGCGCCGGAAGCAGTGGTTCCTGTTACTACCCAAAAACTTTCACTAAGCCCCCTGTGCGTGACAGGAATTTGCTGTAGTCCCGGTACTGATATAGAACTGGATAGCCCAGGAATAACCTGCGCAGGGATACTATAACTAGCTGCGAAATTAAGCTCTTCATAACCGCGTCCAAATACAAAGGGGTCGCCGCCTTTTAAACGGACTACATGACCATAATTTAATGCATAATCGATCATTAACTTATTTACAGCTTCCTGCGAATAGGAATGCTCACCAGAGCGCTTTCCAACATATACTTTTATTGAATCCGCTGAAGCGTATTCGAGTACTTTTTCGTTTACAAGCGCATCATATAAAACTACGTCAGCATCTTTCAACGCATTTGCACCTTTCATGGTAATTAATTCAGGGTCGCCGGGACCAGCGCCAACCAGCGTGATCCTTGGTTCCCTAATTTTTCTTGTTGATGTTATCATGCGTTCACCTGAGCGCCCCTTCTCGCCTTCATTTCTTTATAAAATTCCGTAGCCTGATTCAGGTACGTAATTGCAAACTCTTCGGTAGGTTCATTTTTGTTAATTTGAAGCACAAACTCGTTAAAACTCGTTGGTAGGGTAACCTCGCCGGTTTCAATGAAATGGGTGTCAAATTCCTTTACAATACCAATCTGAGTACTGCTATTGATACCTTTATCCAGTAACAAAGCTTTTGCTGTATTTACCATTACGCTATAGGAATGGTAAATCGCGTCAGACCAGTTGCCTGCTTCAAACGCTTCGCCTGCCCATTGCAATTTTTCTTCGCCTTCCAGTAGTAAGGTAGCCACAAGATCGATTACCACACCGGCACACTCACCAACACCAATGGCCGTTTCAAAGGTTTCTTCGTGACCCCAATCAACATATTCATCGTCTCTCAATGTAGAAAGATCTGCAATTGGTTTCAGCAACTGGTAGAAATGATCTTTTCCTTTTGCATCATAATATTGGTGAAAACTTTCATTTTCAGCAGAATTGGCGTTAAAATCATCAAGTACCGCACGCAATACCGCAGGCGCACGTTTTGTTGGCGTTTTAATAACACGTTCCGCTACGCGACCTTCACCGTTTCCAACGGTTCCTCCGCCAAGCATTACCTGCACCGCAGGAACAACTTTACCATTAGCTTTTACTGAACTACCGTGAAAACCAATATGTGCAAGACCATGCTGACCGCAGGAATTCATACAGCCGCTGATCTTTATTTTGATATCCTTATCATAAATCAGATCCGGATATTCATCATAAATAACATTTTCCAGGACAACTGCAAGCGACATACTGTTGGATATACCTAAATTACAGGTGTCAGTACCAGGACAGGTGGTTACGTCAGCGATACTATCAAAGCCCGGAACCGCAAAATTCAGGTCATTAAGGCTATTGAAAAGTGGAATCAGCGATTCTTTTCTTACAAACTTCAGCAGTAATCCCTGGTTTTGTGTAATACGTATCTCATCCGCAACATATGGTTTTATTGCGGCTACAAACAATCTCGCCTTATCAGTTTTGATATCACCTACAGGTATCTTAACATAAACACCGTAAAATCCGCTTTGCTTTTGTTCAAACACATTTGTATCCAGCCATTTCTGGTAGTGTACTGCATTTGAAGGCTCTTCATTATGAGCAGCTGCGGCAGGAAATGCAGGCAATGGCACTGTTCCTGTATCTATTTTAAATATTTTCGATTTATTGGCAATAACCTCTTCAGCAATTAGTTGTTTTACTTCTTCTAATCCAACCTTTTGCACCAGGTATTTCATCCTCGCTTTGTTCCTGTTGGTTCTTTCTCCATGGCGATCAAATACACGCAATACCGATTCAGTATACGGAATAATGAGGTCTTCATGCAAAAATTCATGTGCAACGCTGGCTAAAAATGGCTGCGCACCTAAGCCTCCTGCAAACATGACTTTGAAACCGCGTTCACCAGCCTCGTTGATTTTGGGAATAAAACCAAGGTCGTGGATATAACTGAATGCAGTGTCTTTTTCAGTAGATGAAAAGGATATTTTAATCTTCCTGCCCATTTCCTGGCAGATAGGGTTACGTAAAAAGTATTTAAATACTGCCTGTGCATATGGCGATACATCAAACGGTTCATCAGGATTTATTCCTGAGTCAGGCGACGAGGTAACGTTTCTTACAGTATTTCCGCAGGCTTCACGTAAAGTAATATCATCACGTTCCAGCTCAGCCCACAATTGCGGGGTGCGATCAAGACTTACATAATGGATCTGGATATCCTGTCTGGTAGTCAGGTGTAGGTTTCCACTTCCGTATTCATCAGAAACATCTGCAATTCGCAGCAGCTGCTGAAAAGTTACCTTACCAAAAGGAAGTTTAATACGAACCATTTGAACACCAGGCTGACGCTGACCATAAACGCCGCGGGCCAGTCTCAGGCTCCTGAACTTCTCATCGTGAATTGTTCCCTCACGAAAGGCACGGATCTTTTTCTCAAGATCTATGATATCTTTTTCTACTATCGGATTTTCAAACTCCGTTCTAAAACTCTGCATTTCAATAAATCTTGGTTAGGAATTGTTTTGCAAAGAGCAGGAAAAACCCCCTCTATGATTCAAATATATACATTCTATATAGAAATGGTAGTTATTAAGCTGAAAAAATGACATCTGGCTCATAGAAAACACGTTTAGACATCATTTAGAGGCTTATTTATAATTATTCTTATCTGGATTCAGGGCATTAAAAAACCCGGACATCCACCCGGGTCTTTTATATCAACTAAACCTTAACAATGAAATACTAACCAAATATTCATTGGCACAAACATAGATACCTCATGTAAAATGTATGTTAATGTAAAATGATATGTATGTTTTTTAATATTCATGCTGAGGTTTTAAAATGATTGGGGCTTTACCTATTTTTTTATTCTATTTTCGCATCTTTCATATTTACCTTTATAAAATGCTTATCCTAGCTTACACCCTTCTGGCCTTACTGGCCATCTATTTTATCTCTTACTCTTATAAAAAGATTTCTCAGAGATCACAACGGGAGGAGCTTAAACGTGATTGGGGAAAGCCCAAAAACAGCAGGTACATAGATATAGACTCAGTAGAGAATTACTTTTTAAATACTATTACTGAGTCGGCCGATAAGCTACAACTGATTTCGGATAAAATTGCTGTCGATCTTTATCTGAATGATGTGTTCAAGCTCGTAGACAGAACAACTTCCAGAATTGGCCAGCAATTCTTATATGCCAGGTTGCGCACGATAGATAAAAACACCGATGCGTTGCTTGTCCAGGATGCCTTTGCAGACATGATTGCCGCAGATGAGCAACTGAGACTTGATACCCAGGTCAGCCTCCTGAAACTTCAGAAGAATGACTCCTATTACTTTCAGGACCTCATCTATGCAAAAAAAATTGACAGGCCGTCTTTTATGCCCCTTATTTATTTACTCAGCTTACTGAATATTGCTTTTCTCATTGCCGGAATTTTCATTCCCGCGTTTTTCCTTGCCTTCGGCGCCGTGTTTATTATCAATTCTGGTATTCATTACTGGAATAAAAATAATGTAAGTGTACATACTTCGTCCCTGGGTGAATTCTTAAAAGCTTTCGAAACGGCCAAAAAACTTAATGCCGATCAAAAGATTGCTGCCCATTTCCCCACTACGGAAGCCCTGCTCAAAGAGCTGACTCCGTTAAAAAGGAAAATGATTGGTGTGAAACTGGATAACATGGCAGAAGGGGACGCGGCAGTTGTCGGCTTCATGTTGTTTGAATTGCTCAAAATAGCCTTCAATATTGAAATCATCTCCTTCTACTCTATCATAGACTCTTTGAGAGCGAGAAAAGAATCGTTAAAAGAATTATTTAAATTTATTGGTGTTGTTGATACAGGCATTTCCATTGCTTCCTTCAGAGATTCCCTGGACGAGTATTGCAAACCTGTTTTCAGCACAGAAAACGGCCTGCATACCAAAGGGATTAAACATCCGCTCATAGAAAACTGCGTATCAAATAATCTTTCGCTGGATGATAAAAACCTATTGCTAACGGGCTCCAATATGTCTGGAAAAACTACATTTATCAGGTCGGTGGGCGTGAACATGATATTAGGACAAACCTTACGTACCTGTCTTGCGACGGAGTTCTCAATGCCTTATGCCAAAATATTTTCCTCAATTACCATCGCTGACAGTCTGCTGGAAGAAAAAAGTTATTATTTTGAAGAGATGAGGATAATTAAAGAATTCATTCAGGAATCCTCCAGTGCCTCACCCTGCTTCTTTATACTTGATGAAATCTTCAAAGGAACAAACACGATCGAAAGGGTTTCTGCGGGGAAAGCCATACTTTCTTATCTGGCCGGCAATAACAACCTCGTCTTTGTCTCTACGCACGACACAGAACTGAATGAATTATTGAAAGCGAGTTACGATCATTACCACTTTTCTGAAAGCATCGCTGACGAGGAACTGGTGTTCGACCACAAGATTAAGAAAGGTCCCCTGAAAACGAGAAACGCAATCCGTATCCTTGAAATCAATGATTACCCCGCGTCTATCATTGCCGACGCAAATGCTACCGTTGACCTATTTATGAAAACCGAATAGATTTATGGGAAGCGAATAGATTTATGAAAAGCAATTAGAAAATATAGCTCTTAATCAACAATTTGCTGGTACCGGGCTTTTTTGTACACGTCCTTTTGCACATGCGCCCTGAGATTCCGGAAAGTTTCCAGTGGCCCCTTCGTGGCAAACATATTTATAAGCCATGCAGGGATAGTTCCCATGGGATCTACTTCCAGCACATATTCAGCCCTTACCTGGCCCTTGCCAATCGGTGTAATTGTCCAGTTGCCAATGGAATGGCTAATTCGTACAATTTTCTCCTTCTCAGGTACATAACCAGGGATGCAGGGCGAGTTTACAGTGATTACTTTCGTTTGAGGGTTCTGTTCAACTTGGATATGAACAACGAAATCCCGGTTTTCCAGGGGCCATGGAACATTTACTTCTGAGTAATATATGAGCTCAAGCGGCGAAACCTGTTTGACCATCACATTTAGTTTACTGTGATAAACCCATTCATTGCAGGTTTTGATATCCATAATTGCAGCAACCAATTGAGAGTTGGTTGCCTGCATGGTACACATTGCCTTTACAGCCTTTATTTTGGAGTTTGCTGAAGGCCTGGTATAAACCTTAATGCCATCATGTTCAGCAGAAAGGGACCAGTTTGCCTGGGCAAAAAGGTTACTGATGGAAAAAATCAATATTATAATTAAAAATAGGGAATACCGGGAATGCATACGGGACATAAATACACCCTGGCAGGATTATATTCCTCCAGGGGGTTCAAAATTAAGCAAAAACCTTTTTTTAACACCGAAATAAGCTTTTTGGAGCGTCATCATCAGGTAATATATATCCGCATATTTTTTTAGTTTGTAACATTATTGTATATTTGTTTAACAAAAATCCAAAAACTCTCACCAAAACAATAAGTTTATCTGAAGCAAAAAACTACCTAATTAATCGTATCACAAGTCATAGCACCTAAACCAAATTCTATGAAAAAATACCTTTTAGGCGGAGCAGGATTAGTTTTAAGTACACTTGCACTGACCATTATTAGCTGGGTTCCATCGTCACATTCTAAAAGATCGGCCGCAGCAATGGTTACTGAAGATTCCTTGTACATCATGCACGTTAACAAAATCTACAATGGAGCCCATCTGGAGAAAAGCGGACTTAGTCCCGAAGTTTTCGAGAAAGCGCTAACAGGATTTTACAATCTGAAAAACAGCGGTAAAATATCAGAAGACAAATCGATTCTTACTATTGCTGACTTTGATCAGAACAGTACTAAAAAGAGACTTTGGATTGTAGATCTGGACAAAGATTCATTGCTGTTAAACACCTGGGTAGCTCATGGATCGCGTAGCGGAGATGATCTTGCAACACGCTTTTCTGATGTTAATGATTCTAACGAAAGCAGTCTTGGATTTTACGTTACCGGCGAAGTTTACACAGGTAAACACGGCCGCTCATTGAGGTTGGATGGAATGGATGAAGGTTATAATGCCAACGCACGTAAAAGATCAATTGTTGTTCACGGTGCGCCATATGTTAGTCAGGGAACAATTAACCAGTTGGGAAGATTAGGCCGTAGCCAGGGTTGCCCTGCTGTAGCACCTGAACTCGCCGAAATGGTAATTAACACTATTGAAGGTAAAACCGTTATTTTTATCAACGGAAGTCGACAACCCTATTCTTCAAAATATCTTGATACACATCTTGCAGCAAATATGATCAATCATCCTGTTGATAATATTCATCAGCTGAATGAAGATCCTAAGGTTGCAAAAGACACTTCTTTGATAGCAGGAATATAAGAAAACGAGAGCCGTTTTAATCAACGGCTCTCGTTTTTACTACACCGCCCCCATTTTCTGCAGGTAGGTATACAATACAATGTCAAGCCCATATACATCTTTCCTTACCTGAACGGTTGCTGATGGATCAATCCATGCCGTAAAATAAGTGAGGTAGACAGGAACTTTTTTAGGAAGCGAAATATTCTTGGCCTCTACAATGGCAGCTGTGTCTGTCATTTGTTTTTTAATTTCCTCGTACTTTGTGCCATCACCAAATATAGCATGAGCGAAATCAAGTGGTTTCTCCAGTCTTACACAGCCGTGGCTTACTGCCCGCATAGATTGTGCAAATGCTGCTTTGGCCGGGGTGTCGTGCAAATAAACCGCACTCTGGTTATTGAACAGGAACTTTATTTTCCCGAGGGAATTGTCTGCTCCCGGACGTTGCTTAAACAGGTATTTTTTGCCAGGATTGCCTGCAGACCAATCTATAGTTTCGGTATCTTCAATCTTCTGCCCATGTTCAAATACATCAATATTATGATTAGCCAAATAATAACGGTCAGCAGCAGCATGTTTTGTGATTTCATTTGTAGCTATGCTTTCAGGAATATTCCAGACTGGATTTACCTGCACGCTATGGATCATACTGTTCAGCTGAGGGGTTTCTCTTGAAAATGGCCTGTCTTTCTTCAGGTCGTTTTCATCATATTCCTGCAGGTTATCTTTAAAATCCTTATTTCTTCCCTCTCCAACACAGACTTTCATATTTAGAACCGATGTTCCCTTATCCATCACATCCAACCGATAGTCAGCTATATTGACAATCACATACTTATCATCCTGAGGTTTGTTCTTCCATCTTAACCTCTCCAGGTTAAGTTTAAGTATCTTTTGCGTCTCGTCAATGGTTATACCAGGAGCATTTCCCCCCTCTTTCAGCACTTTCTGAAGGGCAACATATTGCTGATCCTTTGGTTGTATACTGTCGAGAAATGTTTTAAGATTACCGGCTGCAAAAATGTTGTTTATTGAACTGCTGTCCGGTCTTTTGGTATCGGTAAAATAAGCTGCATAAATCCTTTTAGGACTAATTACCCCGAACTGCAACGCATTACTATAGTTGATAAATGAATTAGCGGACAACAACTCTAACCTCGCAATAACCTGATAAGCATCGTCAGTTGTCTTGATCGCACTTTTATCATATAACTTAGCTGTCAGTTCTTTCAGCTCCTTTATTTTAAAATATTCCGGTGCCAGCCCATGCTCTCCAGCGCGTTCAAAGTAAGAAAGCAATACCTGTAAACCTTTTTGTTTAACATGTTTGGTGACCATCACAGGTTCGTAGTCATGCTGCTCATACCAGGCAGTAATTAATTTCGGATTGCCCAGGGAAGCTTTTTCTTCAAGCAAGGTCTTTTTGAATACTTCGGCAAAGGCTTCATTTTCCAAACCTTTAAATACCTTATTGCCGGTTTCTGTAAATAGGGTATTCCCCAGGTCGGAGCGACTTCTTTTACACGACTGAAACACTCCTAACAGTGCTATTACTACGATAATTGAAAATTGGATCCCTGCTATCTGACTTCGAATATTTTTAACCATATGCATTATCAACATCTTCTTACCAGAATTGTTTAACTATTTAGCCAATGTCATTGTGCAGGACTATAATATGAATGTTTGTTTGTAATGCTTCATAATGAAACTTTTCATTATCGTACTTTCGCGCTGAAAAACTAAATATTGAACAATGACATCAGTAAAATCCTATGCTGCACAAAGTGCAGAAACACCTCTTGCTCCTTATGCCCTCGACCGTCGCGAACCTGGTTCGGATGATGTAGAAATCAAAATCTTATTTTGTGGCGTTTGCCACTCTGATATCCATACTGCCCGTGGCGAATGGGGAGGTACAATGTATCCCGTAGTTCCGGGGCACGAAATTGTTGGTACCGTAACCCGTGTTGGCGCAAACGTTAGCAAATTCAAATTAGGCGACACCGTTGGTGTGGGCTGTTTTGTAGACTCATGCGGTCATTGTGCCAATTGTAAAGATGATTTAGAGCAATACTGTGAGAATGGTCATACGCAAACCTACAATGCTTTTGAGCAGGACAAAAAAACAATCACTTACGGTGGCTATTCAAGCTCTATCGTAGTAACCCAGGATTTTGTACTGTCGGTTTCTGACAAACTTCCGCTGGAAAAAGTAGCGCCCTTATTGTGCGCTGGTATCACAACTTATTCTCCATTACGCCACTGGGGCGTAAAGGAAGGCCATAAACTTGCGGTAGTAGGTTTAGGCGGATTAGGACACATGGCTGTTAAACTTGCGGCATCAATGGGCGCTGAAGTTACCATGCTCAGCCGCTCACCAAAGAAAGAGAAAGATGCTGCTGAATTAGGTGCACATCATTTTAAACTGACAACTGATAAGGATACCATGAAAGATCTGGCAAATACTTTCGATTTTATCATCGACACCGTATCTGCAGAACATGATTACAATG
>Ga0247815_10003344_pt1 | contig 11558 bp, 10 predicted proteins | sample UWRJL194509B1_FD_181014 | JGI IMG/M metagenome (GOLD analysis project Ga0247815, IMG submission 181014) | Plant litter microbial communities from Arlington Agricultural Research Station in Wisconsin, United States - UWRJ-L194-509B-1 | ecosystem: Environmental > Terrestrial > Plant litter >... | reverse complement strand
AATAATATTTTTATTGTTTTCAATATATAGATCAATAATATTTTAAAAACCGAAGGACTTAAAAAAAGCTTCTATTAAAAGTAGAATCTAAACTTTTTTCGCATATTGTTTACGCCCTACAAAAGCTACTACAACGGATTTGGGCAATAGGCTTAATGGAAAATTGGTTTTGTATTTGGATGATTTGACAAATCCGAAAATACGGCTTAGTTTAATCCCAAAGCCCCTGTCGTACCGTAACTCCTTTAAAACACTCACCAATCACTATCTGCATTCAATGACAATTAGGCGCTGACTGCACAAACAAACTCATATTAGAAGGAGAAATATAAGGAATCCCCAATCCTAAACCTCTTAAAATAAAAAGAATTCCAATAATTACTGCTACATACGGAATTGTCTTTTGAATTTTATTTCTAAAAGGTAGTTGTAGCATTGCATTAACATAAACAACAGCAGTCATTAAAGGCATCGTTCCCAATCCGAATAAAATCATATAGAGAATTCCGAAACTGGCACTTTGCATAGCAATAGCACCAAATAAAGCGACATAGACCATTCCGCAAGGCAAAAATCCGTTTAGTAAACCAATGGTAAAAAGCGATTTATAACTTTTGTTTCTGAACTGTTTTCCTAAATTGGATTTGATGTTTGAAATGATTTTGTAAACGGCTTTGGAGAAATTGTATTTCGAGAACATTTTCTCCGGAATCAGCACAATTAGAATCATTATCACTCCAATAAAAACAGATATTTTCTGTTGCATTCCTGCGAGAAAAAATCCTTTTCCCAACAATCCAAAAATGAAGCCGATGGAAGCATAAGCAGTCAATCGGCCTAAATGATACGTTATGATCTGAGTTGCTTTTTTGGTTTCATTCTGTCTGTCAACCGGCAACATCATAGCGATTGGACCGCACATTCCGATGCAGTGAAAACTACTGATTAAACCCAATATAAAAGCAGTGTACAGCATTTGTTTTAATTTACAGATTTCTTCTAATCACGTAAGATAAAATTCGATAAACTTGTCACTCCGTAGGAATCCCTGGACTTTAACTTCATTGCGCTTAGAGATTCCTACGGAATGACAAGATTGTCTTTAAAATGTTATTGACAGGTTTCATTAAATCCATTTAATTTACATAAATAACCTCTTTGGTCAAGTATTTTTTTCCTTCGTATTGCCATTCCATATCCACATTCCATTGTCCTTTGATGAGTTTGTTTTTTGGAATTATCAAACCCCAATTATTCAAAGCAATCGGCGTGTTGAAATCAAACTTTTTATTGGAAGCACGGTACAGCAATACATTTCCTTTTATTTTTTCAGCTTCGAAAGTAGCAGGAAAAACAACTTTTACCCCTTCTGAAATAAATGCAACAGTCGGTTTTTGCTGTAAATCGTGGGCATTCTGAATGCGTTTCATTTCGTCCTGAAAATGCAAATCGTGTTTGTAATATTCTTCCACAACCAAATCATTATCATACTTGCTGTTGGATTGTACTTCAAAAACAAAATATAAAATGAAGGTCATAAACAACCCAAAAGCAATGACTATTCCTGTTCCCCAGTTGATTTTCATAGTAGTAGATTTTATTGTATTTAGTTATTTAAACACATAGAAACATAGATTTAGCAACTTTAAAAGGCGTTTCACTCGCATAAATACACATTAGGCTATGTGATAGAAACTAGTTTCTTTTGATTATCTTTTTTATCAAATAACTCTATGTGTCTATGTGTTTAAAATTATACCAAACACAGACTTTATTATTTAATTAAAACTCCGTGGTCCTAAGAAATTTGTTGTCGTAGTTTCGAGTAATTCTTTTCCGTTATAAACACCAATTTTGACTTTGGTTTTATCGCTTTCCAACAGCACTTCATCAATTTCTATAAACAGAGTTCCCTGCGAAATGCCTTCTTTTTTAATTTTGAAATGCGTGTTGCCAACATTTTTAATTTGCCCTTTCTGATCGATCAGTTCAAAATAAATATCGTTGTAATCTTTCATCGTTTTATTGACGATTTTATAGGTGTACACATTACTGATTTTATCGCCTTTATGCTGAAAAAGCTGTCCAGGCAATCGTAGAATAATGGCTTCGACATCGGTTCTTAAAAACAACATTCCGATAAAAACGCTCATTAAAATCAACAGAACTGTTGTGTAGCCTTTCATTCTGGCGGTGAATTTAAAAGGTGCTTTTTTCTCGATTTCATCTTCCGAAGCATAGCGAATCAGTCCTTTTGGCAAACCAACACTTTCCATAATCGTATCGCATTCATCAATACAGGCGGTACAATTGGTGCATTCGAGCTGCGTTCCGTTTCTGATGTCAATTCCCATTGGGCAAACGTGTACGCATTGATGGCAATCGATACAATCTCCTTTTCCGCTTAGGTTTCTGTCTTCTTTTTTGTTGAATTTGGCGCGACCAATTTCTTTTTCGCCACGTACAAAATCATAGGCAACGTTAATCGATTTATTATCTAAAAGTACACCTTGCAATCTTCCGTACGGACAAGCGATAATACAAACCTGCTCCCGAAAAGAGACAAAAACAAAATAGAAAACCGCTGTAAAAATGAGAAGTGCAATAAAATTACTCGCCTGGTGTATTGGTCCTTGTTCGACCATCAAAAACAGCGTATCGCTTCCTACCAAATAGGCCAGAAAAACATTGGCAATCCCAAAAGAAATCAGGAAAAAAAGAAACCACTTCAAGAGTCTTTTTCTGATTTTATCGGCATTCCATTCTTGTCTGGCTAATCGGGTTTGTGCGCCACGATCGCCATCAATCCAATATTCGATTCGGCGGAAAACCATTTCCAGGAAAATCGTCTGTGGACAAATCCATCCACAAAAAATCCTTCCGAAAACAACCGTAAATAAAATCACAAATACAACGCCAACCAACATCGAAATCACAAACAGATACAAATCCTGAGGCCAGAACGGAAAACCAAAAATATTGAACCGGCGTTCCAAAATATTGAACATCATAAACTGGTTTCCGTTTATTTTGATGAACGGGTTCGCAATTAAAATGGCCAGCAGAAAATAGCTTACCCATTTTCGATATTCATAAAATTTACCAGACGGTTTTTTCGGAAAAATAAATTTTCGTTTACCACTTTCATCAACGGTTCCAATGATATCTCTAAAAGCTTCGTCTGGTAAATTTGACATAATTTTTATTTTTTAACTGCTGTACTATCTGCGGATTTATTGACTGTTTCCTCCGCCCAAATTTCTCCTTCCGCTTCTTTAGCGTCTTTTGGATTACTGCCCTGCAAAGACAAAATATAACTGGCTACTTTCTGAATTTCCTTGGGTTTTAAAGTTCCTTTCCAGGAAATCATTCCTTTTCCGTCACGGCCTCCGTTAGTTATGGTGTGGAATAAATTTTTAATTCCGCCACCCAAAATCCAATGATCGTCGGTTAAGTTGGGACCAATTTGTCCACCTCCATCAGCTCTGTGACAAGCGGCACAATTGGTCGTGAAAATGGTTTTTCCTTCAGCTAAACTTGGTTCATCGGTAACCAAAACCACCGTTTTTTCATCCATCAAATCGGGAGCGGTTTTCAGGTATTCTTCTACATCAATTTTGGCCTGAGCCATTTCTATTTTCAATTCCGTTTCCTGATCTTCACCTCCAAAAACCTCATAATAAGCAAAGTAAATTATTCCAAAAAAGATTCCGATGTAGAACAAACACAGCCACCAGGGCGGTAAATTGTTATCCAATTCCTTGATTCCGTCATAATCGTGGTCCATTAACAAATCGCCCTCTCTTTCAATGGGCTCAGTTTTGGTCAGCTTGTGCATCAGGTTTTTGTACCAATCCTTTTCATTTAAAGCCAGGCTGTCTTCATATTGCTTTTTGGCTTTTTCTTCAGGAGTCATCAACTGATACATCACCCGATTTACGGCTTTCAGTGTAATTTCGATAGCAATCAAAACAAACAGAAATACGACTAAAAATAAAAACACCATCGGAAATTTGACAAACGCAGGACGATCGCCTGAATCGATACAATATTCCACCAAACCAAAAACGGTCAGGAAAACCAGCGGTACTCTTAGATATACAAATACTGGAAGTAATTTTTTCATTCTATTTATCTTTTGAAATTATAAAATTGAATTGTCGTTTAATGGAATTTCACTCATTTCCTGAATTTTATCTTTCTTATAGGAGAAGACCCAAAACCCTAATCCAACGAAAAAGAAAAAGAAAATCAGGAGTGAAAGAATCGGGTAAATTTCTATACCCGAAATCGTTTCAATATTGTGTTTTATTTGTTCGAACATACTGCTGTTATTTAGAAGTTTCTTTTACTTTAATATCCGTTCCAAGCCGTTGGATGTAAGCAATAAGAGCTACAATTTCCCTTTCGTTCATTGGAACAAATTTTTCACCTTTGGTCAATGCTCTTTTTTTGCTTTCTTCATAACTTTTTACAAAATCAGGATCGTTTTTCAGGCTGTTTTCTATCGAAATTGCTTGTTTTCTCAAGTCGTTTAATCCATTGGCAACTTCAGCATCCGAATACGGAACACCTAATGAAACCATAGCTTCCATCTTCCTTTTGGTCAATGAAATATCCATTGCTTCATTATCAAAAAGCCATTTATAACCCGGCATAATCGAACCGGCAGAAGTACTTTGTGGATTCCACATATGATTGAAATGCCAGTTATCGTTGTATTTTCCACCAATCCTTTGCAAATCGGGACCAGTACGTTTTGATCCCCATAAAAATGGATGATCGTACACAAATTCACCTGCTTTTGCCTGTGGTCCGTATCGTTCGACTTCACTTCTGAATGGTCGGACAGATTGCGAATGACAGCCCACACAACCTTCACGGATGTATAAATCACGGCCTTCCAGTTCTAAAGGCGTATAAGGTTTTACGCTTGCAATGGTGGGAATATTGGATTTAACCATAATCGTTGGAACAATTTGAATGATTCCGCCAATCAAAATCGCTACTGTAGCCAAAATAGTCAGCTGAATAGGTTTTCTTTCTAACCAGCTATGGAATTTTTCTCCGTTAATTCTGCTGCTTTTAATGGTTTGCAAAGCAGGAGCCTGAGCCAGTTCGTCTTCGATTTTATTTCCTAATCGAATGGTCATGATGATGTTGTAAACCAAAACAAACATTCCGATCAGGTACATTGTTCCGCCAATCGCTCTCATCCAGTACATTGGCATAATTTGCGTAACGGTTTCAAGGAAATTTCCATAGGTTAAAGTCCCGTCCGGATTGAATTGTTTCCACATTGAAGCCTGAAGAAAACCTGCCACATACATTGGAACGGTGTATAAAATAATTCCTAAAGTCCCAATCCAGAAATGGAAATTGGCTAATTTATTTGAGAATAATTTGCTTTTTGTCATTCGTGGAATCAGCCAGTAAATGATACCGAAAGACATAAATCCGTTCCAGGCCAAAGCACCTACGTGTACGTGGGCAACGATCCAATCGGTATAATGTGCTATGGCATTTACGTTTTTCAGGGAAAGCATCGGACCTTCAAAAGTCGCCATTCCGTAACCTGTGATTGCTACTACGAAAAATTTCAGAACCGGTTCTTCACGTACTTTATCCCAGGCTCCTCTCAACGTTAACAGTCCGTTGATCATTCCACCCCAAGACGGTGCAAGCAACATAACCGAAAAGGCAACTCCTAAATTCTGAGCCCAGTTGGGTAAAGCCGAATACAATAAATGGTGAGGACCCGCCCAGATGTAGATAAAAATTAAAGACCAAAAGTGAATGATCGACAAACGATACGAATATACCGGACGATTGGCCACTTTGGGAACAAAATAGTACATCAGCCCTAAAAACGGAGTCGTCAGGAAAAATGCCACCGCGTTATGCCCGTACCACCATTGCACCAGAGCATCCTGAACACCTGCGTAAACAGAGTAACTTTTCCAAAGTGAAACCGGAATTTCAATATTATTGAAAATATGCAAAACAGCAACGGTTACAAACGTAGCAAGGTAAAACCAGATGGCGACATACAAATGACGCTCTCTTCTGCGTAACATCGTACCAATCATATTGATTCCCATTACGACCCAGATCAAGGCGATTGCAATATCAATAGGCCATTCCAATTCGGCATATTCTTTTGAAGAAGTATATCCGAGAGGAAGCGTAATGGCTGCCGCCAAAATAATAAGCTGCCATCCCCAAAAGTGTACATTGCTTAAAAAGTCACTGAACATTCTGGCTTTGAGTAATCGCTGCAAAGAATAATACATTCCGGCAAAAAAGGCATTTCCCACAAAGGCAAAAATTACCGCATTGGTATGTAAAGGTCGTAGTCGCCCGTAACTTAGCCACGATATTCCATCGGTAATGTTGGGAAAAAGATACATCACCGCTAAGGTTAGCCCGACTAACATTCCGACTACCCCAAAAAGAATGGTAGCGTAAATGAATTTCTTTACAATTTTGTTGTCGTAATAAAACTGTTGCATTTCCATAATTATTCTTGTTTTTCTTCGGTTTTAGATTGGTTATTTTTGGTCGTTATTTTGGTTTCGTCATCAAAAAGCATTCTGACAGATGGTGTATAATCATCATCATACTGCCCCGATTTGACTGCGATTATAAAAGCAATAAAAAATCCGATTGCTACGCAGATACTGACTGAAATCAACAGGTAAATGACACTCATATTCTTGATTTATATAGGCAAAATTAGTTGGTTGGGTATTCTTAAAATATGATAATTATCATAGTAGGACGACATCCTGATTTATTTTTGATTTGCATAAAAATTACTCATCAGCGTTACAAAACTTACAATGGTAATAGTGCTCAAAGGCATAATGATAGCGGCTACCAGAGGCAATAAATTTCCGGTAACAGCGAAACCCAAACCGACAACATTGTACAATAAGGAAAGCACAAAACTCATCTTGATGATACGAATGGATTTTTGAGATAACTTCAGAAAATAATCCAAACGGGAGAATTCGCTGGCATCCAGAATAGCATCACAGGCAGGAGAAAACACATTCACATTTTCTGAAATTGAAATTCCAACATTGCTTTGTGCCAAAGCTCCGGCATCGTTCAATCCATCACCGACCATCATTACGTTGCGTCCTTTTTCCTGTAATGTTTTGATATAATCAAGTTTCTGTTCCGGTTTTTGATTGAAGATTAATTCGGTGTTTTTAGGTAAAATAGTTTCCAGATTAGTTCTTTCGCCATCATTATCTCCGGATAGTACTTTTATCTGATATTTTTGGTTTAAATCTACAAACAGCTTTTCGAGTCCTTTTCGGTATTGGTTTTCAAAAATGAATTTGCCGTAATAAAGACCATCAATTTTAATGTGAAGTGCAGTTTTTTCCGCTTCTAAAGTTTCTAAAACTGGCGCATCAACAAATGTTGCAGAACCCATTTGAACATTCTTATTATCAATACTGCCCTGAATTCCTTTGCCTGTTATTTCCTGAAAATCTTCGATTTTAATCTTCTTGGTTTCAGGTAAAAAATCATATAGCATTCGGCTTAACGGATGATTGGACGCCCGAAGAACATTTTTTATAAGGATATTATTTTCTTGAGAAATTGAATTTCCTTCATATAAAATATTGGACTTTTTATTGGTGGTAATCGTTCCTGTTTTATCAAAAACGATGGTATCCACTTTTGCCAATTGCTCAATGACCAAGGCATTTTTAAGATACAATTTCTGTTTGCCGAGGATTCTTAAAATATTCCCGAAAGTAAACGGAGCGGTCAATGCCAAGGCACAGGGACAAGCGACAATCAATACCGCTGTAAAAACATTAAAAGCAGTATTGGCATCTATAAAAATCCAATATCCAAAACCAGCAAATGCAATCAGCAGTAAAATTGGGGTAAAATACCGACTGATGGCATCTGTGATGGTTTTGTGTTTTTGAAATACTTTCTTCTGAAAAATTTCATTGCTCCACAATTGTGTCAGATAACTTTGTGAAACGGAATGCAAGACTTCCATTTCAATGACTTTCCCGATTTGTTTTCCTCCGGCAAAAACTTTATCGCCTGATTTTTTGGTAATCGGAACGGCTTCTCCAGTTACGAAACTATAATCTATTTCGGCTTTTTCACTAATTAAAATACCATCAACGGGAATCAATTCCTGATTGCGAATTAATAAGCGATTTCCTTTTTCAATGTCATAAACCGGAACACTTTCTTCAGATGAATCGGTATTGATTCGGGTGACGGCAATAGGAAAATAGGATTTAAAATCGCGTTCGAAACTTAAAAAACTATAGGTTTTAGTCTGGAACATTTTTCCCAAAAGCATAAAGAAAACCAGACTCGCCAAACTATCAAAAAATCCTGGTCCGTGATCCATTACCATATCATACGTACTTCGGATAAACATGACGATAATTCCCAATGCAATCGGAATATCAATGTTTAACATTCGGGTTTTGATACTGTGATACGCAGAAATATAATAACCGCTTGCTGAATACAGGAAACTCGGCAATGCCAGAATAAAAATCAAAAACCTGAAAAATGGCTTGTAATTGTCCAGCCAGAATTCCTTAATTTCAAAATATTCCGGAAAAGACAACAGCATAATATTTCCAAAACAGAAAAAAGCAACGCCTAATTTATACGTCAGACTTCTGTCAACATTGGTTTTGCCGGTTTCATAGTTTTCTAAACTGATATAAGGTTCGTAGCCAATAGAACTCAATAAATAGACAATTTCTTTAAGTGAAATGGTATCAGAATCGAATGTGATTCGGACTCTCTTCTCAGGAAAATTTACTTGTGAAGTACTGATTCCGGTTTGAATTTTATTCAGATTTTCTAAAATCCAAATGCAGGAACTACAATGAATATGTGGAATATTTAATGAAACGATAGCAGTGTTCGCTTCCTGAAACTCCAGTAACTTCGAAAGAATAGACTCATTATCTAAAAAATCATATTTTCCCTGAATATCCTGTGGAGTGGCTCCGGGAGATTTTTCAAAATCGTAATAAGAAGTTAGATTGTGCAGGCTGAAAATTTCATAAACCGTTTTACAGCCATTACAGCAGAATTCTTTTTGATCAAAATAAATTATTTCGTTTTCAGGAATGGTTAATCCGCAATGAAAACAACTTTGCCCGCTCATAACTTTGCTTTTTTACGGTACAAAGGTTAGCATAGCAAAAGGTTATAAATATGATATTTATCATAAGGAAGTCAAAAAAAATTAAGTCATAAAGTCAAAAGTTTTAAAGTCGTAAAGTCAAAAGGATTAACACGATTTACTATTCAGAAAGATTATTTTCTATGATTTTCAATTAACATTAGATGTATCACCTCGAAATTATACTTAATTTTGCAGCAAAGAATTTTACTATGAACAAATGTGACCAATGTATTGTAAGGCAGCTTAGTTCGCTAAAAGCACTTAATAAAGAGGAAGTTATACAATTGGCGAATAGTAAAACGACACATACCATCAAAAAAGGCGAAGCCATTTTCGAAGAAGGCGAAGTTACCAATGGCGTTTTCTGTGTAAAAGATGGTATTGGTAAACTTTCCAAATTAAGTGCCAACGGAAAAGACCAGATTGTAAAACTGGTGAAGTCAGGTGAATTATTAGGTCAGCGTTCGATGATCAGCAATGAACCCGCCAATTTATCGGCAAAAGCGGTAGCCGATATGGAAGTTTGTTTTATTCCGAAATCTGAAATCATACATTTCTTTAATAATAACAATCAGTTTTCGATGAATCTGATGCAATCTGTTTGTGAGGATTTGAAAAAATCGGACGATCACATGGTCGATATGGCTCAGAAAACTGTAAAAGAAAGACTGGCAGAAACCTTGATATACCTGCATGATACCTTTGGAACTAATGAGGATAAATCATTAAATGTTCAGCTTTCCAGAGAAGAAATTGCCGGAATGATTGGAACCGCCACCGAAAGCTGTATCCGACTTTTATCCGATTTTAATAAATCAGGACTCATTGAGTTAAAAGGAAAAAAGATTATTCTTAAAGATATCAAGAAACTCAAATTAGAGGCCAACTAAATTATTATTACTTCTATTAAGCTGAAAAGCAAATCACTACAAATATTCTTTAACTTTTAATTGTATAAATTTAAGTTAAAATTATGTAAAATTTTCTTATCGTTATTTATGAAATTTGTTTCAACAATGAAACAGATAATTTAATATTCTAATACGATGAAAAATATAACCTACATTTCGATTTTTTCGAGCGCAGTATTTACTTTGTTTAGCTGCTCAAATGATAAAGATACAGTTGCGGATCCAGGAACAGTTACATCACCTGTTGAAACGACTTCACCAAATACAAGTTATAAACCAGCCTTTACAGGACAGACACGTATCAGTGGTTTACAGACAAATACAGCCTATGAAGGCAAAGTGATCACTACCGGCTTAAGCAGCCCGTGGGGAATAAAAACGCTTCCTGATGGCAGACTTCTTGTTACTGAAAAAGGTGGAAATTTAAGAATTGTTACGGCATCAGGAGAAATTAGTGCTCCTATTACTGGTGTTCCTGCTGTAAATCCTTTAAATCAGGGAGGATTATTAGGATTAACCCTGGATCCTGAATTTGCTACTAATCGCATGATTTACTGGGTTTTTTCTAAGGTCGTAACAGGTGGAAATGTTACTGCGGTTGCCAAAGGAAAATTATCAGCAGATTTCAAGGCATTAGAGGGAGTTAGTGAGATTTATGCCAGCGGTCCTGCAAATTCAAGTGTGCTGCATTATGGAGGACGTATCCTTTTTGATAAAAATGGGAACCTGATGATTAGCACAGGAGAACGTTCTGTACTTGAAACCCGACCATTAGCACAATCTCTTGTTGGAAGCTTAGGAAAAGTGGTAAGAATCAATAAAGATGGACAGCCAGCATCAGGCAATCCGGTTTTTAGCCAGGCTGGAGCTTTGCAGGAAATATATACGTATGGACATAGAAATCCGCAAGGATTGGCATTACATCCTGTAACAGGGGAAGTTTGGTTAAGTGAGCACGGACCAAAAGGAGGGGATGAAATTAATCGTTTAAAAGCCGGTAGTAATTATGGATGGCCAGTTATTACTTATGGAATTGAATATGATGGACCGAAAATTGGTGAAGGAATTCAGCAAAAAGAAGGCATGGAGCAGCCGGTTTATTATTGGGACCCTGTGATATCTCCAAGCGGTATGACGTTTTACACAGGTAATCGCGTACCGGAATGGGAAAACAATCTTTTCATTGGAGCATTAAGTGGTAAACATATTGTAAGATTAGCTATTGATAACAACAAAGTTATTGGAGAGGAAAGACTTCTTACACAAGAAAATCAAAGGTTTAGAGATGTAACACAGGGAAGCGACGGAGCTTTATATGCCGTTACTGATGAAGGACGACTTTATAAAATTGATAAAAAATAATAGGTATTTTAAATATTGAGTTAATCCAAAAAATGATGGCACAATCTGTGTCATCATTTTTTTTTTTTTTTGGAAATATTTGCAATAAT
>Ga0247815_10003343_pt1 | contig 11558 bp, 7 predicted proteins | sample UWRJL194509B1_FD_181014 | JGI IMG/M metagenome (GOLD analysis project Ga0247815, IMG submission 181014) | Plant litter microbial communities from Arlington Agricultural Research Station in Wisconsin, United States - UWRJ-L194-509B-1 | ecosystem: Environmental > Terrestrial > Plant litter >... | reverse complement strand
CAAATTAAAAACGTCCTGTATATGCAGGACGTTTTTTTTTTATGCCAATAACTGATTAAAAAATATCCGGATCACCTTTACCTTCGCGAATGACTACGGGCTCGTAACCTGATAAATCGATAATTGTCGACGGTTGGTTGTCGCCATAACCGCCATCAATTACAAGATCGACAAGGTTCTGCCATTTTTCAAAAATCAATTCCGGATCGGTTGAATATTCCAAAACCTCATCTTCGTCATAAATTGAAGTCGAAACGATGGGATTGCCCAATTGGCGGACGATTTCCAATGCAATGTTGTTATCCGGAACACGAATCCCGACAGTAGTTTTCTTTTTAAATTCTTTTGGAAGATTGTTGTTTCCCGGCAAAATAAATGTGTACGCGCCCGGTAAAGCTCGTTTCAGCAATTTAAATGTAGCGGTGTCAATCTGTTTCACATAATCGGAAAGATTACTCAAATCGGAACAGACAAACGAAAAATTCGCTTTCTCCAATTTAATTCCCTTGATTTTTGCAATGCGTTCCAAAGCTTTTGAATTGGTAATATCGCAACCCAAACCATAAACAGTGTCCGTTGGATAAATCACAAGACCACCATCTTTGAGCACTTTCACCACCTTTGCAATGGCGGCTTCGCTGGGTTTGTCTTCGTATATTTTGATAAATTGGGCCATGTTATTTCAATTAATAATGGATAATTAATAATGATGCGTTTAGTTTAAAATGTGAATTTTCGGTCACAAATCGATATCCAATAACTCATAAGAATGTAAGGGCAATCGCAACTATTAAATGTCAGTTAGCCTATCACGTCGAGTTTTGCAAAACGCAGCAACAGCTTTTTGATTCCGCCGACCTCAAATTTTATTTCGGCTTTTTTGTCGGCACCGACGCCTTCCATATTGATGATTTCGCCTTTTCCGAAACGTTCATGCATGACTACATTTCCTACGCTGAGTTTGCTGTCGGGCATATTTGCCGAAGCTGGTGCATTTCCAGACATCGGTTTCAGTTTGCGCACACTGACATTGGATTTGGGTTCGTTATCCGTAATGTATTTCGGAGGCGTTCCACCAACAGGTTTCGCCAGTCGCAATTTCGATTTGTCGACATCGCCAAAAATATCCGAATCGATCATTGGTTTGTAACGGTAATTTGTTTCTTCACCAGTCAGGTATTCCAGATATTGCCCGTCGATTTCGTTGATGAAACGCGAGGGTTCGCTATCGGTGAGTTTTCCCCAACGGTAACGCGATTGCGCATAAGTCAGGTACGCCTGGTGTTCGGCTCTGGTCAAAGCCACATAAAACAAACGGCGCTCTTCTTCGAGTTCGCTTCTTGTACTCATACTCATCGCACTTGGAAATAAATCCTCTTCCATTCCGACCACGAAAACATAAGGGAATTCCAGTCCTTTTGCCAGGTGAATCGTCATCAAAGCAACACGGTCGTCGTCGCCGGTATCTTTATCGAGGTCGGTTGCCAATGCGACGTCTTCCATAAATTCAGATAAAGCACCGCGCGCGCCGTCGACTTCTTTTTGGCCTTCGGTAAAATCCTTGATTCCGTTGAGCAGTTCTTCTATATTTTCTATTTTCGCAATGCCTTCCGGAGTTGCATCTTTTTTAAGTTCCTGAACCAATCCGGTTTTTTTGGCCACATGATCGGCCATGATAAACGCATCCTGGTTTTCATTGATCACCTGAAAACTCTGAATCATCGTGACGAAATCCTGCAAACGCTGTTTGGTTGGGCCGTTTAATTTCAGGTCGATTTTGTCAATATTCTGCATGACCTCAAAAATCGAACGCTTGTAATGATTGGCAGCGATCGTGAGTTTTTCAACGGTTGTATCTCCAATTCCGCGTGCCGGATAATTGATCACGCGAATAAGCGCTTCTTCATCTTTCGGATTGATCACCAGACGCAAATAGCACAAAACGTCTTTAATTTCCTTACGTTGGTAAAATGACAAACCGCCGTAAATGCGGTACGGAATGTCGCGTTTTCGAAGTGCGTCTTCCATCGCGCGCGACTGGGCATTGGTTCGGTATAAGATGGCAAATTGCCCGTTGTTCATTTGCTTCTGCATCTTTTCCTCCCAGATGGTGCTGGCCACAAAACGGCCTTCTTCTCCATCAGTCATGCTGCGGTGAACTTTGATGCGTGGCCCGAAATCATTAGCTGTCCAGACAATTTTATCGAGTTTGGTCTTGTTCTTATCGATGATCGTATTGGCCGCTTCGACGATGTTTTTTGTCGATCGGTAATTTTGTTCGAGTCGGAACGTTTTCACGTTATCGTAATCCTTTTGGAAATTCAGGATGTTGTTGATATTCGCTCCGCGGAATGCGTAAATACTCTGCGCATCATCTCCTACCACGCAAATATTCTGGAATCGGTCTGATAAAGCGCGGACAATCAAATATTGCGAATGGTTCGTATCCTGGTACTCATCCACCAAAATGTATCGGAAACGGTCCTGGTATTTTGCCAAAACATCCGGAAAACGATTGATCAACTCGTTTGTTTTAAGCAATAAATCGTCAAAATCCATCGCACCCGATTTGAAACAACGTTCGACATATTGCTGGTAAATATCACCAAGTCTGGGTTTTTTAGACATCGCGTCGGCTTCCTGCAATTCGGGATTGTTGAAATACGCTTTGACCGTAATCAGGCTGTTTTTATATGAAGAAATCCGTCCCAGAACCTGTTTCGGTTTGTATACGTCACGGTCGAGTTGCATTTCTTTGATAATTGACGAAATCAAACGCACAGAATCCTGTGTATCGTAAATCGTAAAATTTGAAGGATACCCCAGTTTATCGGCCTCCGAGCGTAAAATTCGCGCAAAAACCGAATGGAAAGTTCCCATCCATAAGTTCTTGGCTTCGCTGCTTCCAACAATGTCAGAAATCCTTTTTTTCATTTCCTTAGCCGCCTTATTGGTGAAAGTCAGCGCCAGAATATTAAAAGCATCAACGCCCTGATGCATCAGGTAAGCAATGCGAATGGTCAGCACACGGGTTTTTCCCGAACCTGCTCCGGCAATGATGATCATCGGTCCGTCCTTTTGCAGTACGGGTTCGCGCTGGGCATCATTAAGCTGGTCAATATATTTTCTCATAGTCATTTTCAAAGTCCAAAAATAAGCAATTCTACAGGAAATTTATAGCTGATGTTTGTTAACTATCAACATTTAAATGAATCAAAAAAGACACCCTTTCGAGATGCCTTTTTCTGTTTACTGGACGGTCGCTTTTTGTGTTGTTTCGAGATCGCTGATGATTTTTTCCTCGTCGCGCGTGAGCACCAATGAATTGTTTTTGAGCCAGAATTTATCCGAAAATTTGTTGCCGCTTTTATACAGATCACGTTCTTTATAAACCAGTGCTTTTTGATACGACAAATCGTCTTTTTCCAAATCGGTAACAACCAAATCACTTTTTGATTCGATGGTTTTGTCGTATTTGCGCTTTTTGATGGTTATGCGAAGTTTCCTATAAGAGTTGCTATAGGCTAAAATGTAATTGTTTCCAGTCAATTTATATCCTGATCGCAACGTATTTTCCATAAAAGTGACACGGGCGATCAAAAAATTTCGCTCTTTGAATTTTCGATTTACATCGGGAAAATCAATATCGATGTCATAAATAAGTTTCGTTTCCGGATCATAGACAACGAATCCTTTGTAAAGTCCGCCCGAATTTGGTTTTGGCTCAAAATGAATCGCAAACAATTCTTTGCCATTACGGTCTTTTTTAGATTTGAGTTCGAGATCATAATTTTCATAGTTGTCGCTGTCGAGCAACAGTTTCTTTAAAAACGTAAAATCGTAATTGTCGGTGACGCCTTTTTGGACATTCAGGAAAGTATCAAAATCGATAAGTTCGTCGTCCTCCAATTCTTTTTCGGTAAACAATTGCGCGGCGCGGCTTTGTTTTACAATAAGATCAGACTTGTTCTTTTTGGTCGTTCCGCTTATGTGATAATCCAGCAAACCATCGGAAAACTTCGAATATTTGCCATTGATTTTTACAAACTCGCGGTAATAAGTATGCAACACAATGGGTTTGTTGAACCGCGCGCGCGACGTTGTGATAAGTTCTTGCAGGATTTTCTCTATCGGAGTTTTAGAAACGACCACTTCGTCTAACAATTGTTCGTCGGGTTCGAGTTTGATGGTTTTGGTTTCGGAGGTAAATTCGCTTACGGCAATCGCGGCGGTTTTGTATCCAACGCAGGAAACCATGATTTCTTTAGCTGCGTTTGGAACTGTGATCTGAAAATTTCCTTCTTCGTTGGAAATTGTCCCAATGTGCGAATCTTTGATTCCGACCGACGCATACACTATTGGTTCATTGGTCGAAGCGTCTTTGATAAGTCCGGTTGCGATCTTTTGCTGCGCGAATGTATTGAAGCAAATGAATAAAATAAGAATGGCGTAAAAATTTTTCATATGGTTTGTATTGATTATCAGCTAATTTAAATATTTTTCCTATATGTTAAAATATTTTTTTTCGCCTGTAATAAATCAGCGTTTTTTTTGTTGAACTTAAATGAACTAAAATCTTATTTTTGCTTTTAAAAATTAACCAGATGACTTCAGATAAAATCCTAGAATTGTTGTTTTACACTTTGCCTGCACTAATCACGGGCGGCGTGGCCTATTATTTCTTTCAGATGTTTATTCAAAATGAAGATAAAAAACGCCATTTTCTATTGATGCGCCAAAACCAAAAAGGGTCGCTGCCATTGAAATTACAGGCTTATGAACGCATGACCTTATTTATGGAACGCATCGATCCTTCTAAATTGCTGATCCGGATCAAACCGGTTTCGGAAGATAAAAATGATTACGCCAATTTTGTAATCGCGCAGATCGAACAGGAATTTGAGCACAATCTGACCCAGCAGATTTACATTTCGGACGAATGCTGGACGATTATTTCGACTGCCAAAAATTCCACGATCCAAATGCTTCGCAAAGCCGCAACGAACGAAGAAGTCACCGATGCCGATAAATTCCGAGAACTGATCCTGAGCAGTTTTTTCGATAAAAATACGCCGAGCAGCGCCGCGCTTTCATTTATCAAAAATGAGGTCAAGGAATTGATTTAAAAAAAGCCTTCCGGATTCAGGGCGTTTTTACCTCACTCATGATCACACTTTTATTCTGCGCGTATTCATAACCGTCGTGCCACCATTTTTTCATTTCGGTTTTATTAAAAATCAGTGCATTGTTGGTGAGTTGTACCGGCGTATAATACAAATTCAGCTTCACGTTTTTATTGTTTGCCGCCAGTTTTCCAATGGTGATGTCGTGTTTTTCCACTTGGTCGAGTAAAGTCGCAAACAAATCGACCATCAGCGAAAACGGATTTTTACCAATAACCCTCGGTGCGGTCTGAACCTCAGTTTCCAAAATCACCACGTCAATCTCGGTCGCGCCGCGTTGTATCGCTTCCCGAATTGGAACCAGGCTCGAAAATCCGCCATCGCCATATTCGCTGCCATTTTTTTCGACCAAACTCATAAACGGAATGTAATTGCAAGAAATCCAGATCCAGTCGCAAAACTCGTCATAGTCAAAATCGCGAATGCACTTGTATTCGGCTTCGTTCTTCGACAAATTGGTCACCGCTACAACAATACTGCATTTGGAAGATTTGAGTTGGTTGAATTCCGATAGCGAAAAATTTTCCCGAATGTATTTGCGCAAATGCTGGCTTTCGCCAAAGGTACGCTTCTTCTTAAAAAACTGCCGGATCACATTGTAATGGTTGATGGAAACCGTTTCGATCCCATTTTTCGTCTTTACGACAAACGGATTGATGTTGAAAATTTTGTGCATGTCGACGTTCGTATAAATGCCATAAATTTTCTCTACGTTTCCCAGCGCCAGGTGCGGAATCAGCAAACTTCCGGTCGATGTTCCCAACAGCAAATCATATTCGTGTTTGTTTTCCTGGATCAGGTATTGTGCCACGCCGCCGGCAAACGCGCCTTTGCTCCCGCCACCGGAAATCACCAGCGCCCTCATATTTTTTTCATAACTTATTCTTCAAGTAATCGTTGCAGTTGGGTTTTCTCACGAACCGGAAGTTCGCCCCTGATTTTTATAAAAATGTCACGGTATTTTTTCTCTTTTAAAAGCTTGCGGATGTTGTCTTTCGAAAATTTGACAAATTGCCAGCGGTGGTTTCCGGTTCCGTACGCCAGGCTTCTAAATACATCTTCGGTATAAAATTCCAGGCTAAGCAGCCGTTCCAAAGCATTTTGCTGTAAGGTCGAATCATAATTGGTTCCGGTGTAGGAAAGCAATTCCTGATAAATTTTGGCTTTTGCCGGCTGCTCTTTAAGCGTTACAAACGCCAGCGACAAATGCAAAAGTCTCAGGTTTTTATCCTGAAATCCTTCCCAATCCTTCGATATGGTCAGGTAACGGTTGCGCTCTGCAGGAAACTGGTTCCACAAATTGAACAACGCGATTTCCTGGGTTTCGTAAGATTTGTCGTTCAGCAATGTCTCGTATTGTGCACGGAAACTTTCGGGAATTTCCTTTAAAGAAGCCGCGACAGCCTGGCGCACGTGCAAATCATTGGTTTTTAATGCTGCTTCAAGCAAAGCCGATTTCATCTCAAACGGATGCGAAACCGATTGGTAAACGAGCAATTCTTTAACCGGATAATAGACGTCACTTTGCATCAGTCTGATGATTTCGTCTTTGTCTTTCGTCAGGAATAACGGTTGGTCGCGCAGTTTTAGGTACTGCTTCATCAGCTCGCTTTTCTGCAACAATTTTACCGCTTCCGCAGATGGAAATCCGGGCGATTCAAGCCAGGTCTTCCGAAATGCATCTGTATCGAAACCCGAAACATTTTTGACTTCCGCTAAAAAATCGGCAGTCGTTACATTTTGGAACGCATATTTGTCCAGATAATTTTTGACCGACTGATTGAACTTTTCCCTGCCGATATTTTCCCGGATCGCGTGTAAAGCCCAGGCGCCTTTTTGGTAAAAAGCCATCGAACTCGCCTTTTCATTCATCACCGGAATCGTATCGGTTTTTGCAGCATCTTCAAGCTGTCGCGAAGTATTGTACAATTTGTTGTAAAAATAATCGTCGCCAAAAACTTCACGTTCGGCCAAAAGCGCATAATACGTCGCAAAACCTTCCTGTAGCCAATGGTCCTTGCCCGATTTCGCAGTGACCAGATCGCCAAACCATTGGTGCGCCAATTCATGCGCGTTGACATTTATGTAATTCCGGTCGTTGTAACCAATGCTGTCCACGACAAAATCACGCGAGAAAACAGTCGCCGACGTGTTTTCCATTCCGGCATACAGAAAATCGTGCACCGGAACCTGACGGTAAATTTCCCACGGATACTGCACACCAATTTCACGCACAAAAAAATCAAAAATCTCTTTGCTGTAGCGATACGTTGGCTCAACCCTGTTTTCGTCGCCTTTCTCATAATATTGTTCGAGCGCGACTCCCGAAAGTGCTTTTTCAGTTCGCTTTTCATAATGCCCAATCGCAACCATCGCCAGGTAACTGCTCATCGGTTTTTGCATGCGGTATTGCCAGGTCATGTTTTCGCCATTCGGGATTTTTTTCAAAAGAGTTCCATTTGAAATGACTTCAAAACTTTTCTCGAAAGTGATGTCGAAATTAAAAACCACTTTTTCATTCACGTCGTCAAAACTTGGCAACCAATGGCTGGTATTTTTGCCTTGTCCCTGCGTCCAAATTTGCCCGTTAACAGCTTCGGGTTTTAAATTTCCTTTGGTGAAATCCCAGTTTACAAAGTACATGGTTTGTGTCGGGAACGCTTCGTATTCAAAGGTCAAAGTGTTTTCTCCTTTTCGGAATCCGGCAAATAAAAGCAGTTGTTTTTTATCCGATTTGAATTTGACGCTGCTGTTGTTGATCTTCACATTGGTGAACAGCATTTTCTGCGCGTCGATGCGAATGGTATCGATTTTTTTGTCGATCACTTCGAAAGTGTAGGTTGCTTTTCCGACAACATTTCGTTTTACCGGATTGATTTCTATGGCAGCGGATATGGTTTTAAAATCGACTTTGGCGGTTTGTTGCGCCAAAGACAGTTGTGAAATCACTAAAAGGAAAAGCGTATAAATTCTCATGCGGAAGTTTTTTCGATAGTTCCAAAGTTATTGATTTCGTCAGAAAAATAATAATGTTTATGGCAAGTTTAATAGCAAAATCCGATTTCGTTCATTTTACGATTTGCCAATTAAAAACTATCTTCGCCTTGAATATCCTGATGATCCGATGAACAACCTCCTGCAAACCCCGATCGAATACCTCAAAGGCGTTGGCCCGGCGCGTGGCGAATTGCTGCGAAAGGAACTCGGGATTTTTAAATACCAGGATCTGATCAATTTTTATCCGAACCGGTACATTGACCGAACGCGTTATTACAAGATCAACGAATTGCAAAACAGCAATACTGAAGTTCAGGTTGTTGGAAAAATCATCAACATCAAAACCGTCGAGCAGAAAAACGGCAAGCGTTTGGTCGCCACTTTCGTGGATGAAACGGGCCAGATGGAACTCGTTTGGTTTCAGGGACAAAAATGGATCAGAGAGAATCTAAAGCTCAACTTGCCGTATGTCATTTTCGGAAAAACGACTGCTTTCGGAGGCGTGTTTAATATGGCGCATCCGGAATTGGAACCTTTAACCGAACACGAACAAAGCCTGCGATCGGCGATGCAGCCCGTTTATCCGTCGACCGAAAAACTTACGCAGCGCGGGATTTCAAACCGGGTAATCAATAAAATGATACAGCAGTTGTTTTTGGAAACCCAGGCGTTGTTCATCGAAACATTGCCACAATATCTGGTTAACGAACTCAAATTGATCCCGAAAAATGCCGCCTTATTCAATATACATTTTCCGAAAAGCAGCGACATTTTGGCCAAAGCTCAGTTTCGGTTAAAATTTGAAGAATTGTTTTTCATCCAACTGCAATTAATCACGAAAAATCTGGTTCACAAACACAAAATCAAAGGACACGTTTTTGATAAAGTCGGCGAAAATTTCAATGATTTTTACAACAACCATTTGCCGTTCGATCTGACCAATGCACAAAAAAGAGTGCTCAAGGAAATCCGCAACGACATGGGAAATCCCGCGCAAATGAACCGGATGCTGCAAGGCGATGTGGGATCGGGAAAAACGATTGTCGCTTTAATGAGTATGCTTCTGGCCAAAGACAACGGGTTCCAAAGCTGTCTGATGGCGCCAACGGAAATCCTGGCCAACCAGCATTTTTCGGGCCTGACCGAACTCGCGAAAGACCTCAACATTACCATAAAAATACTCACCGGATCTGTCAAAACCGCAGAGCGCAAAATCATCCATGAAGCGCTTGAAGATGGAAGTCTGGATATTCTCATTGGCACCCATGCGCTGCTTGAAGATAAGGTAAAATTTCAAAATTTGGGTTTGGCGATTATTGACGAGCAACACCGTTTTGGCGTGGAGCAACGGTCTAAATTGTGGCGAAAAAATGATATTCCACCGCATGTTTTAGTCATGACTGCGACGCCAATTCCGCGTACTTTAGCGATGAGTTTGTATGGCGATCTCGACATTTCTGTGATCGACGAATTGCCGCCCGGGCGAAAACCGATTCAAACCGTACACCGATTCGACAGCAATCGCCTCAAAGTTTGGAAATTCATTGCTGACGAAATTGCGAAAGGCCGTCAGATTTATATTGTTTATCCGCTGATCCAGGAATCTGAAAAAATGGATTATAAAGATTTGATGGATGGTTATGCAAGTTTGTCTCGTGATTTTCCGTTGCCGAAATACGCAATTTCCATCGTTCACGGAAAAATGAAACCCGCTGATAAAGATGCCGAGATGAAACGCTTTTCCGAAGGCAAAACCAATATCATGGTAGCGACGACCGTGATTGAAGTAGGTGTCAATATTCCGAATGCGAGCGTGATGATCATCGAAAGTGCAGAACGTTTTGGGTTGTCGCAATTGCATCAGTTGCGCGGTCGCGTAGGCCGTGGCGCCGAACAGAGTTATTGCATTTTGATGACTTCCCAGAAATTATCTGCCGACAGCAAAATCCGGATGGAAACGATGGTGCGCACCAACGACGGTTTCGAAATTGCCGAAGTCGACCTCAAACTTCGTGGCCCGGGCGATATCATGGGAACCCAGCAAAGCGGTGTACTCAACCTGCAAATCGCCGACATTGTCCGGGATAAAGATATCTTGCAACTCGCACGAAATTATGCAGTTCGGTTGTTAAAAGATGACGCGCCGATGGCAAAACCAGAACATCAGCAAATGCGGAATGTTTTCATCGAAATGACCAAGAAGAAAAACATCTGGAACTACATCAGTTAGCAAAAGTTAAAAGATATCTCACAAATGTTAAATATGAATGCGCAACAAACTATTTTGGATTATTCCGTTTAGATTTGTTCTACACTAATATTTAGCGGCTCAGCCTTCATTTTTACCACTATATGAAAATAAAATACATCGTTTACGCCTTAATTGTTTTGGGAATTGGCGCTTTGATTGCCTACAGGATTACTGAAAATAAAAGTGAAAATAGTGATGCCAAAGACAAAGGCCCGAAAAAGCCAATGGCCGTAAACGGAGTGGTTTTAAAACCGCAGACTTTCGCAAATGACCTGTCGCTTTCGGGTTCAATTGAAGCCGACGAACAAGTGGAAATTCGCAGTGAAGTTTCCGGAATTGTCGAAGGCATTTATTTCAAAGAAGGGACAAATGTCACTAAAGGACAAATACTGCTAAAAGTCAACGACATTGAATTGCGTGCCCAGCGCGCTGAAATGGCGACCAAACAAGGACTGGCTTCGGAAAATGAAAGACGCGCGAAATTGTTGCTCGAAAAACAAGCCATCAGCCAGGAAGAATATGATATTGCGCGCGCCGACTTCAAATCCGCGCAGGCGCAAACCCAACTCATCAACGCACAAATTACCAAAACTTCGGTACGTGCGCCATTTTCGGGTAAGATCGGATTGCGTTCAATTTCGCCCGGAACCTATGTCACACCCGAAAACCTGATCGCAAAACTGGTCAACAGCCAGCAGCTTAAAATTACGTTTTCGATCCCTGAAAAATACGCTTCGCAGATGAATGTCAATTCGAGCATAACCTTTACAGTCGCGGGATCAAAAGAAAAATATACTGCCAAAATCTATGCGTTGGAACCCGAAGTTTCCGTAGATACGAGAACGCTACAAATCCGTGCGTTGGCACAAAACAAAAACGGAAAATTATTACCGGGAACTTTTGCAAATGTCGAATTGCCGTTGGCCACGATCAAAGACGCGCTCATTGTGCCGACCGAATCAATTGTTCCGGTTCAAAACGGCAAAAAAGTATTCATCAGCAGCAACGGAAAAGCCAAAGAAGTCATGGTTGAAACAGCCACAAGAACGGCTAAAGACATCCTGATCCTTTCGGGATTAAAAGCTGGTGACACGGTTTTGACAACCGGAGTAATGTCGCTCAAAAAA
>Ga0247815_10003342_pt1 | contig 11558 bp, 13 predicted proteins | sample UWRJL194509B1_FD_181014 | JGI IMG/M metagenome (GOLD analysis project Ga0247815, IMG submission 181014) | Plant litter microbial communities from Arlington Agricultural Research Station in Wisconsin, United States - UWRJ-L194-509B-1 | ecosystem: Environmental > Terrestrial > Plant litter >... | reverse complement strand
CTCCTGCCAAACTCCGATCGCTGACGCAAACCTTTTCTATTCCCAGACCTGCCAGAACCTCTACGCCGGCAAGCAGTACTGCGTCGCCGCTGCGGACGTCGCCAAGCGCAGCCTCTAAGCGCTTTACAGCCGACATCCGACGAAGACACGCTCATGATGCCACGATGGTCCACCATTCGCCAATTCCCACGCACGAATCCTCCTACCTCCTACACCACCCTACTCTCACGCGCGCGCTCAGCTCGCGCCGTTTTCTTGGGCCGACACGACTTGCTCGACCGCATTCGCTTGCGGTTCGTTACACGGACGTTGTCGTATCCTTCCCCGGGGCATTGCGCGCTATAGCTCGCGCCTTGTCTGTCCCCATTCCCCGTTCCGTCTGCTAGTTCTCCTGGGCATTCTGGTTCTCGGCAATTATCTCATTTGGCATACCTGGCTGCTCGACGCTCCCAGCAATCTCACTTTCTACTACTTCATTATCCTCACTCTGCATTTTACGCTCCGATAACCTGATCTTGATGACCAACCTTTTACGCGCGTAGGATATGGGGCTGGGTGTCGTTATTTTGCTCGATGCGAAAGATTTTCCTCTGGTGTCTGCCACTTGTGGTGGGCGCTGGATTTCTTTTTTTGTACTTCGGGTAGCTTTGGTCTACGGTATTCGCTCTCTAGTAGGGCGCAATTTGAACGTTTTGATGACTCTGCAATTCGTCTGTCTGAACCTTGTCGTCGGGTGGTGCCGGGGTTGAAGTGCCGTGATCATGAGTGACGTGAACACAATCTTGCGGCCTCCTTAACATAGGTGCAGTCACAAGCACGAACGAAGACAATCACAGAGCGTTCGAATCGATTCATGTTAGTACAAGGTACATCAGGTACGGAGAATACATGTGGCATAGAGCAGCCTGTTCGTCAAGTTCTGAGGTGCGCAGGTGATCATTCGTCGTCGGAATCGGCGTACAGGTCGTCTTCGTCGTAGTCATCGTCGTCTGAGAACGGTAGGTATTCTCCTTGGTCGTCGACATTCAGCTCTGGGTCGGATACTGGGGGTTCTTCTGCTGGCGCTGGTTGTTGAAGGGCAGGATGTCGCGAGAAGTCGAGTACTGTAGGGCCTCCCTGCGGACTGTTGAGATACAGCATTGGTTGCTGCCATACGAGATCCACGCCAAGTTGGGGCATGTTCTTGATGAATGCTAAGCATTGCTTACTGTAGTGATGTATACGGCGGTGATGCCCAACATGCTGTGGTGCAAGGAGGTTCTCACTGCGCCGAAGGGTAGAGAAGCTCACAGTGCGCCGAAGCGCATAGAGGTGCTCGTCAACTACGAAAGACAGGTCACTGGGAAATAAACGCTTGTCCTCGTTGGTCCACAGCCGGTCTTCTTTCTTTCGCGGTCGATTCTTGTGGTACGCGAGACGTCGCGCTATGGACTGATCATGGTGGTAACTGTCCAGTTGATCACGGTGGTAACTGTCCGGCTGGTTGATCATACCGACTATCTTCTCAATGTAATGCCCGTAGTTGGAGGTGGCGAGAAACCATTGACCCCCTAAAGGGAAAAGCCTGTTGGGCCAATGATTCGGCCAGTCGCCCAGGAGGCTCCCATCAAGTCCAGATTGGGGAGTAGGCATTTGTAGATCTGGTAGATATGCGTACGCAATTTCCAACCGTAATTTCACTTGGCGGGTAGGAGGCATTGCTCCTTCGGCAGTTGACAAGCTGAGAGTATGAAAAACCAGGAGACGACAACCATCGGGATTAAGTTCCATATGGTTTGTACCGTTATGCGGCATGGTATGCCACGGCATGATGTGCTGGCCGCGAAAGCGAACGTCGCCGGGCTGGAGCGTAATCACAAGAATGCATCCCACCGATTGGTCGGCCACAGCGAGGACCCTTCGATTCCGAGATAGCACCGCAGTACCCACGGGGAAACTGAGTTCAAAGACCCGAGTGGGCGCAGAGCTTGAAAAGCCGATAATGTGGTTTCCGCAGCCAATGACGAGATGTGTATCACTAAGTGCAAAGACAAAGAAATTACCAGTTTGACCGAGTGTGTCACGGTAGCATGTAGGAAATTGCTGAACTTCTAGGGGCAACTCCCAGACCGCCTGCGCCGGCGTGTAGGTCATCATCGCTGAAAGCTCAGTTCCATTGCTCGCCCGGCTTGCTGCTACCCAATAGCAAAACTGAGAAATGCGAGACAACCAGGATGAACGGTATAACTCGACGTGAGACGACAGGAAAACTGCATATGACTGCTCGGAGATGTTCCAGGACGCAACGAAGCCTTTACTGGTAAATATAAGTTGTTGCGGGGGTGTGCGGTGACGCTCTTTCGATGCATCAATATTTCCAGCTTTGAAGAAGGGAGTGTACCATGAGTAATCGACCGCCTGCGCAATTTCACAACCAGTTCTCACGTCCCAGACCCTGAGTACTCGTCTCAAATCGATGCCTGCCACGAGCCTTCCGTCATGTGAGAATTGTGCCAGCATGCTGCCTTCGCAGTGCCAGCTCCTAAGAGAAACAAACTGCGGTCGATCTTTCCAGGTTAGCTCCCCAAGCATAAACACGCGCCGGCCCAAGGGCAGGCTTGCGCCGCTGTAAGCCAGTAAACGCCCGTCACGAGAGAGGGCTGGAGGTGCAATGTTGTCGTGGCCGTTAGCCACACTAAAGACCTCAAATGTCTTTGGTGATTCGGATTGAGCCATACTCCAGGCACGAAGCTTGAATTTACCGGTACCACTGACGGAAAAGTCTGCAATAATGACACTCCCGTCCGAAGAGACGATGATGTGAGCACGGTGACGCGGTGTCGGATGCTTTTCCCCGAAGAAAATATGAAGCTGATTGCTCTCGGGGAGCTCGACAGGACACCAAGACGATGAGTCGCCTGCCAGAAACAACGGTCCGCCGATTTTTCCAAAGACGACCCGGGACCTGTCGGCACTGAAACACAGATGATCCCATTCGCCACCATCCAGCGGTCCTTGGATCGGTCCAGTGAGCGAAACTGGTATGCATATCACTGGATTCCGTGGATCATATATCGAGCACACTAAATGGGAACCGGACGCGTCGAAGGCGATACCCTGGATTCTGGTCAGCCGTCGCAGGCTTACGATCCGCAAGGTCGCCAAGTCCCAGACGGTCAAAAATGAAACGGATTTCTGCGATCTACCAGAGCAAGGTTTCTGGTTTGAGAGTGTTACAAGGCGATCGGCACTCGGAGAGAAGGCCAAGGACTGAAGGGTAAAGTCGTCGGCATGTGGCATGTCGAGACGAATTGGCACAGTTGGCATTGCCGACCAGAGCAGCACGTAGCTTTGTCCGACATGCAAACTTTCGTGATTTTCTACGAGGCCGCAGGCCGTCCAATTTCCTTCTGTCGCGATACAGGTGGTAGATGCAGCCTGCGAGAACAAGAACTGAGCACCTAGCCATACATCAGGGCGATGTCCAATCCTTCGAACCATGGCGTCGGGGTGATCTGAGTAAGCTGAGACCAGGAGTCCATCTGGAGCCAGCGCGAGGCACGTGCCAAATATCTCGATCGGAGTTGCAAGGATAGTCATCTGGAACTCGTGCACCATATCGTGAAGCTCCGCGAGCATCTGAGACGCACGCGTCCAAGAACTGTCGGTGCTGGTGTCATTCTACTGAAAAGTCAGGTGGGCAAAATAATAATAATATATAATTGCGTACCGATCCGGACCTGGTCCAGTACTGGAGGGTTCGGATTAAAGCTCTCAGCGAGTCTTCCCCTAAGACCGCCCGGACTTCCACCCAATGAAGGAGATGCTCGCTGCAGAACTCGGCAAGATCTTCACTGAGAATTTGACTCAGACATTGTGCTGAATCCTCGGAGCGTCCCATCTGTCGAAGATGGGTATCCACGCCGTGGAGGCACGCATATCTCAGCGCCCGGTCCACATTCGCCTCTATAACTCCGGGTAGGTAAGCCTCGATACAGGGTAATGGTTTGCCCGGCTCAATGAGCTTGCATATATCCCGGTGTAAAGTTCGATTCATCTTGCGAAGACATGCGGTTGCAAGCAGCTCGTGGCCAACAACCTGATTTACGCATAACCCTGGCTCCGTGCAGCGTGTAGAGTCGCTAATGAACTCTGAGAACGAGAGATGACACAAAAAAATTTGTTGATCGTTGTCGTGTGGTACAGTCCAGATCGCTGCGAGACCATGAATTATTGGCTCGAGATCTGAAATTCGAATATTGACGATGCCCGAAAGAACCCTCGTTGACATAGGCTCTGCGGCATAAACGATTACTGCGAGAACGGAGCGCAAGCGTTGTAACAGGTCGGATTCGAGGGATAGAGGTGTGGGTCCAACAAAGTTAAGAAGCACCTCGAGATACAACGCGTCAAGCTCTGAGAACAGCGGGCCGCTGGAGCTATCTGTTGGCGAAAGATGGCGATCAGAGTCCAACAATTGCTTGAGCCGAGTCTCGGGCGAGTAACGCCCATCTCCGACGAATTGTAGAGCTGTTGTGGCATAGATGAACAGTGAGCCTGCTCGATCCGTCAGTGAATCTACCTGGGCATCTGTAGGCCAAGCTAGACTGAGGCCTGCACGCTTGCGGACACGACTTAGTCCGTCCGCAACGAACCTCCGCATGTCATTCCTAACAGTTTTTTCATCGAGTTCATGTAGCCAGTGCACGTTAACATTCCCTTCAAGTCCACCTCTGTACCGAGATTGATGGAGAGCACGAAAATCGCGACTGGATATGATAACCTTCACCGGCCGAGGGATACTCGACAGAGCCGCGGCGACTGGCTCGATCACTTCAGACAACAGGGCCGGGACGTCCCCAGCTTCATCAAGACCATCGATGATGATCGTGAGCGGTGAGAGTATTGCACAGCGTACCGAGGCAAGAGGTTCGACGAGGAGTCGTTTCACCTGACGATTGACGCTCTGCTGGAGTAGACCAGGATCTGAGGTGAGAGTGGCAAGCAGTTTTTCGCAGATGAAGGCGTCCTGCTGTGCTAGTTGATACGCCAGTGTCTGTATCAGGATAAGGGCTTTGCGACTCTCTGGAATGGAGCGCGATATGAAGTAGGAGGCGACTGAGACGCCGGATTCGGTGACAATGTCTGTGATACTGCGCGCGATAGCACTCTTGCCTGTATCATTTCAGTGTTCCATCCAACTCCTTCTTCATAATTCCACACACCCATTCCAGCGAGTCCCAAAATCAAGCAGACATGGGGAGGGTTTATGTTGCTGGCGAAGGTGCAAATTTGTTGAAGTAGTTCCCGCCGAGTCCCGATCAGGCAACCTTCCGTCGGGACGTTGCTACCCACGCGTGTGGAGCTTACGAGCGGTTTGAGGAGCGCAAAAAGGCGCTCTGATTAAGATATGTGAGGACTGTGCTACACGGCGTGTGCTTGCCCACGTACGGATTTTGGAGCCTGGCTCAGGCTGTTGCACAATCTTGGACCATGCTGCGTTGACGTTGACAATGACTCCGTTGTCGCCGTTGATTGTGCTTTCGTTCTGGTTACTATTGCTGATCAAAGGAGGCGGTATTCCTGGTTCCATCGTAGACAGCACGGAAAGTGCCACTGTTTACGTGTTGCCAACCACGACGGGGTAAGACCAAGGAGCGTAGGGGCAAACGCCGGTTGCAACCCTCAGGATTCTCAATCCAGACGTTGCAGAGAGGCAAACACAGCATCTGCCCACATTTGGATCATGCCTACGAGATGACATAAATGAGATCCATTTGACATGTCATGAACCTGCGTGTCATAAACAGCATCCGAGAAAGGCACGCAACCGATGGAGTAGACCCAAATCGATGAACTTGGACAATGATCAATCGAACTAGCCGGAAATAAATGCAAAGGTACTCTCATCCGCATATACAGAAGACGTCGTGGACCAGCCGAATTCCTGCTGCTGAGGGAAACAACCATCTTTTGACACACCGTCATTCGTTGTGCTATCGGACTGCTCTATCGCAGCGCACGCATCTAGAACAGCCGCGCTTGGGGCTTCTTGCATGCAATACAGCGACCTTCATATGCGGCAGCTTGGACTATGCAAAGTCGACTCTTTAATACCGCACACTCTCCGCCACGACAACCAATCCACTGTAGTGCCCGTCTTCGGTGCGGGACATTCCTTACCCTCGTAGCGCACACCAGTTGAGTCTCCAGAAACGAACTTGGGTTGGCTGACCGTGCCGATTGGTTTCCGGTCGACTGCGTTATCGACGCCGCCTAAAGAACATCTGTCACATGAAAGAAGCTTCCGAGATCGGTTCAGTGGTGGGTGAAACTTGAAAATGGAGGAAGCGGCCAAGAGGCGCACGCGAGCTGAGTTTGGACGCGCTTTTGCTGCTCTCGCTCCTGTGGGCACGTCTGTCTACCTATCCGTGCCTTTTTCCACGCAATCCACGCGCACCCATGTGCTACACGCTTCAGGGGCAGCGGCAACGTCGCTAAAGCTTTGATATACCCGTCTGGCCGGGAACTCGGCTCTGATGGTGGGACAACATACGAGCAGCCAATGTACGCGCGCGATCTCGAAATTGAGTTGGTCAATGGTCCAGTTCAAATGCTTTCATAACACCAATTCTTTAGCTGACACTTGTCCAGATACTTCTGCTCTGGCTTATCTGAGTTCAAGATGTAGCAGCAGCAACGGTCGTCGTCGGCGAGGTCATCGACGGACATTACCTCGGTGCCTTCGCGTCGTGCGTCTTGTCCGCAGCGAACATGCACACTGCCCTCTGTTCGCCATCATTGCGGTATTCCATGTACAAGGTCAACTCTGGTCTCCCCGCCAACGCCCTCGCTCAGCGTCCAGCGTGCCGCGGCCGGTGACCAGTACGTTCGCAGCTTTAGCACCGCAGAGAGGCTCACCGGTGAAGCTTCTGCTCGCGCTGGCAACAGCAACAACGTCAGCAACAACGACGACGAGGACAGGCCCACCAGGACCAAGCCTCCGGCCAACACGCCGACCGGCAACGGCGGTGTCATCAACGTTGGACAAGCCCACTAATGCCCCTACATCTAAGCCTACCTCCGCACCCTCTGACGATGAGGACTCCGAGGACTGTGATGACTCTACTCCTGAGTGCGAGGAGTATGATGTCCCCGCTGCCGGCGACAACTGCTACAAGGTCTCTGAGCGCCATGACCTCACTCTTGATCAGTTCCACCAGCTTATAGCGAATTTCATTGAGGTGAGCTTTGCCTCAGTGTTCTATTTCTAACTTCTGCCACATCCGTTTTCCTTGCTTTTGTGCTATCATCCTTCACACTTTCTTCGTCGTGTCCACGTAGCCTCAACTCTTCTTTACCTCATTTCTCGTTGCGTGTGACTCGTACGAGACATTCGACTCTAATTGCATGCCTTACGTGTTGCACGTTCCGCATTGGAGAAGGTGGCGGCGCTTGTCAATCCACCACGCTCTGTTCCTTAACAGCGAACGCTGACCCTTGTTGACGCTTCACAGGTCGACCAAACCTCCACGCCGACAAGCAGTACTGCGTCGCCGCTGCGGACGTCGCCAAGCGCAGCCTCTAAGCGCTCGATAGTCGACATCCGACGAAGACACGCTCATGATGCCACGATGGTCCACCATTCGCCAATTCCCACGCACGAATCCTCCTACCCTCCTACACCACCCTACTCTCACGCGCGCGCTCAGCTCGCGCCGTTTTCTTGGGCCGACACGACTTCTCGATCGCATTCACTTGCGGGTCCGTAGTATGGACGTTGTCGATTCCGGTACTCCCGGAGCATTTCGCGCTACAGCTCGCGCCTTGTCTGTCCCCCTCTTTCCCATTTCCCCGTCTGATAGCTCTCTTGGGCATTATATTTCTCGACAATTATCTCATTTGGCATACCTAGCTGCTCGACGCTCCCAGCAATCTCACCTTTTACTACTTCATTGTCCTCACTCCTGCATCTTTTTACGCTCCAACAACTGAAACTGGATCTTGATGACCAAACCTCTTCTTTAAGCGCGTAGGATATATGGGATGGGTGTCGTTATTTTGCTCGATGCGAAAGGTTTTTCTCTGGTGTCGCCACTTGTGGGACTTGACCTCTTTTTTGTACTTCGGGTAGCTTTGGTCTACGGTATTCGCTCTCTAGTAGGGCGCAATTTGAACGTTTTGATGACTCTTCATTTCATCCACCGTCTGAACCTTGTGAGCGAATCTTGTCGGGGATCTTTATTCGTTTGGGAGTGTACTGGATCTCGTCGGTTGGGGTGTCACTGGTAAGAGCAGGCTGTGGTCAGTGAGTTGCCTGGTCGACCGCGTCACCGGCGCCGCCGAAAGAACAGAGTAGACGCTGACGGCGCAGCTGGTCTGGTCTGCCTCAAGTTGTACCAAATGATAATGTTGCATGCACCGAGTCGACCTTCGGCGTTGTTGGAGCAAGTCGCCAAGATGTCACCGTTGTGCATGTAGAGGCAACTGGCAGCATGGCGCGACGGGTGGCTGGCTGTGAATCGATGTCGCGCATGTATTGGCATCGAAGTGCCCGGTCACAGGCCCAGCTCATGGCTAGCAGAATGTCGGAGTGTTCAACATGATGTCCGAGGGCCCAGTATCAGTGCCAAATAGTCCGTCTTGATTGTACATGGCGCTCAGATAAAATGTCGAACGGCCAAGGTAAACATGGATTCGAGGTGTTTTGCAAGATCGGTTTTGTGGTGTGTGAAGTTTCGAAACGGAGGAAGAGGCCGTGAGGCGCGAGAGCTGAGTTTGAACGTGCTGTCGCTGCTCTCGCTCCCGTTGCTTTATTCCTTGACATGTTCGCATTTTGGTGCTTGTGTCATGTGCAGCACATGCACCTACATATGCTGCGTGTCAGCGGTCGTACCGCTCAAGCTCTGGTGCCTCCAACTAGCCAAGAACTCGATATCTGATGGGATCTCATGCGAAGCACTGTCGTGTAGCAAATATACGCGCGACCTGGGTAGCGGGAGGTAGAGCTTGTCCCCCTGCTGCTGGTGGCAAGTGCGACAAGATTGTTGATCTCCACGTCCTCGAACTCGGCCAGCTCGGCTAGCTTATCCCGATGCTCACTGAGGTGGATTTGGCCTGTGCGTTTTAATCCTAGTTTATACCTCATCATTACTTCTTGCCCACGCTGCTTCGTCATGACTCCGTGGTTTCAACCTTCCTTTTATCGTTTATTTTTACGCATACCTTGTATTTCATCGTCGATTCTAATCACCTCCCTTGCACATCACGCATTATCACATTGAAAAAGGTGGCAGCGCTTGTCGATGCGCCCGCCCTAATTCCAAACGGTAACCGTTGGCGCGTGTTGACTCCCACAGGCCGGCCAAGCCTCGATGCTAGCAAGAAGTACTACGTGTCCGCCACCAACGTCGCTAACACAACGGGGAGGGCGGTATTTTCCGTCCCGGAATACTTTGATCGCCGCCTGAAGGTATTCCTTCAGTATCCCTGACACTAAAAAAATTGTAATGGTCATTAGAGCCGTTTGTAATACAGATAATACCGAAGGAATCCTTCAGGCGGCGATCAAAGTATTCCGAGACGGAAAATACCGCCCTCCCTGTTGTGTAACCGCAGTTTCTAAGCGCTCGCCCAAATTCGACCCGACAAAGACACGCTCATTATGGCCTGCCATTTGCTAAATCCCACGCACGATCCTCTCCTCTCCACCACGCTGCCTCCCTCTACGCGTGCTCAACTCGCGCCGTATTTTGGGCCGACACGACTATTCGACCGCATCCACTTGCGTTCCTTGATACGTCCGTCATCGCACCCTGTCTCCCGGGGTGTTGCGCGCTAAGCCTGCGCCTTACCCCCCTTTCCCCGCCCCACTTTTTTACCACATTTTTGGCATACCTGGCTGCCCGGCGCTCACAGAATACTGTATTACCCTCTTATACAATTGCCTATCCCCAACCGAAATTTTACACCCCCATAACTGACCTTGATGCGAAAATCCCCTTGTTCGGCCGCTTGTGGTAAACTTAAGGCGCAACGTGAACGTTTTGATACTGTATCGATGTCCCTCTTTGACGCTGGGTCTTTCTAGAGCTGAAGCAAAAGCCCGGAATTCATTGGCTTCGCAGTCTTTGTGTCCGTGGTTCGAAGGGCGGGCCGCGGTCAGCTGTCTTGCAGAATATTTTCTTTCTCGTATTATGCCAAGCTGGTTTCTGCTCGTGCGAGTATGTCGATCTTTCGTGTCCACTACGACAGGCATATCAAATTCGCATCGTTTTATCAAGTTACAGGTGGAAAATATAATACATGTGGCATAGAGCACCTGGTTGGTCAAGTTATGCGGTGCGCAAGTTCTCATTCTTCTCCAGAATCCGAGTCGCTTACAAAATAGTCGTCATCCGAGAACGGCTGGTATTCACCTCGGTCACCTCCAGGGTCGGTTTTAGATTCTTGGGGTACTTGCGCCGGCATCGGCTGCTGAAGGGCAGGGTGTTGCGAAAAGTTGAGTATCGTTGGGCCGCTCGGTGGTGCGTTGAGGTATAGCATTGGTTTGTGCCACACCAGGTCTTCACCGATCTGAGATGTGGCCTCGAAAAATTCAGTCCAATGCTCGTTAGGAGGAAGCATGTCATCAACCGACGCGGTCAGAACCATCATGAGCAAAATCTCGTCATCATCTAACAAAGGGCAGTCAACTCTCCCATCAGGGCCATCGTCTCTGATCTGCGACCATTCAATACTCTCTTCGATCGTCTCCAGCTGGTTAGTGGGATCGAAATCTAGTGTTTGGCCGATTGCTGGCAATCTAGGCTGTCGCGAGCGACTGAGCAGAAGATGGGAGCCGTCATAGTCGAATTCCAGACGACTCAAACTATAGATCGGCAAGACGTGCTGGCGGTGAAGCTGAATTCCCTCTGTTTGGATTGTAAACACCGAAATCAGTCCCAATATTTGGCTCGCAACGGCGAGAGCCTTCCGGTTGGCGGAAAATGCTGCATATTCTACGAAGAGCCCTGCTTCAAGCTTATGGGCCCTGATCGGCAGAGAACTTGACGAAATGCTGTAGATTCGGCTCCCATGGACAATGACAAGTAGTGAATCGTCCGATGTAAAGATAAAGAGATTTGAGCCTTGGCGGACTTGGTCGACTAGGCCCGACGTCAAGAGTGCCTTCACCGGATTGGAGGTGGGAACCGCCAAAAGCTCAGCCTGCGTTCTTGCCAAGCTCGCTGCTAACCAATAACCAAACTGAGAGAAGCGACGGAGCTGAGGAGGATTCCATGACTGAGCATGTGACGAAAGAAAGACTGCATGGGATTTTCCTTCGACATTCATGGAGCCAACAACGCCTGAACTCGTGAAGCTGAGGTATCGCGACAACATGGGCCGGTGTGGGACGATTCCTGGTGCTTTTGACCACGGTAAACTGCGGTAAATCGATGAAAGTGTCGCGCGTATGGGGATTGGAGGCGACGCTGCTGAACTCCCGCGATGTTCATTACGGAATCTGTCACTGGAACCGAGCAGTTCAACCGTTCGCGCAAGCTCGCGACCGGTCTTGACGTCCCAAACCTTGACTA
>Ga0247815_10003341_pt1 | contig 11564 bp, 8 predicted proteins | sample UWRJL194509B1_FD_181014 | JGI IMG/M metagenome (GOLD analysis project Ga0247815, IMG submission 181014) | Plant litter microbial communities from Arlington Agricultural Research Station in Wisconsin, United States - UWRJ-L194-509B-1 | ecosystem: Environmental > Terrestrial > Plant litter >... | reverse complement strand
AGCGAAAGTTGTGAGAAGCGGGACGCAAGGCAACGCCACCGTCGAGCTGCTCGCATCGGGGCGTTGTGCAGCCAGAGGTCTATTTGGCAGCGCCCGTCTTCTGCGGCTGGCGCGAAGCTCGGCCACGTCTTGCTCACTCTGGATGCTGCCGCAAATCGCCCCGGGCGCTGCCAAATAGACCGTGACTCTGTGAGATGTAGAGGACCCACTTTTGGACGCCAGTGCGAATCGCTGTACGCACCATGTCGGCCCGATTTGGCAACAGACCGGCTATGCATCCGGAAATCGTATGTGGCCGGCACGGCTCCGGATTCAAACAGGGCTCTGGCTGCTCGATGCCCCGCTACGAGCAGCCCACAGCGCCGTTGCTCTACGTCTCGCTACCCCCAGTACCCGCCTGGCCCAACCCTCCAAAATACTCTGCTTTTTGTTTTAACTGGCCATGTCTCATACGCTGAGGAGCTTGAGGACCGTCGCCTGTCCTCGTACCAGACCTGCATCGCTCTTTCCAAACTGTCGCTACCCGCGCGGACCCCTCGTATCCCACTTTCCTCTCCTCGCAAACCCATTACTTCTGTTCGATCCGAGCCTGCTTTGCACCTTAGTGTACGACAAATCTCGACCCCTGGTGTTGCAATCATCCCACCAGCATATGCGCGGCATTGTCGCTGCATGGAATCAGCCACCGACAATTTATTGCGACTCGCCCTGTCTCTCACATACCTTCCCTCCTCTTTTTCTGTGCAACCTCACTGGCGCTTGTGACTAGCGGACCTTGAATCCTGATCAGTCTCATCGTATCAGACGACGACCAGCGCATCGACGCAATGCTGCTCCGATTCACACTCGTCCTTCTGCTTGCCGTTCCGTCTAGTCTCGCGGCATTCACACTCCATGACCGTGACTGTTGGGGTCGTGACTGTGTCGTTCACACGGATGCCGGCACGCTCTGCTTCGAGCCGCACGACAACGGCATCGAGCAAGAGCAATGCGCCGACGGCTTTCTCAAAAACCTCACACGTGTCCACCTGACCAGCAGCGTCGGCCGATCGATCATATATTACGACCATAGAGCTCGCGTACTTGGTGCAGCGACGTGGGCCATCCCGCCCACTATGGAAGGTTCAGTCTTCGTCTGCATGACTGGTCGCCGCCTGGATAATCCGAAGCGATTCCGCACAGTCTGCCGTGAAACACACGACGACGATGACATGCGCGTCGCCGCCGTGCACGCCAACGAGTGTGTTTCGGACCAAAAGCCGCGGTACGTAAATGACGGCTGCTTCAACTTCGGCACTGGCGCGGACGACGACGACAAGGAATGGTACGAAGAACACATCGTCGCTAGCTTCGCCTGGGCTCTTGGTATGCTCATCACTCTTGGAACGATATACATGTGGGGCGGCAAAGCTGCGCGAGCCGTCTGGGCTCGGCTTCCACGACGCATTGTTGCATTGACTGCCGTCGTCGAACGGCTTTGCCGACGCTGGCGCAAACCCACGTCTCCATTACCCACGCAGCAGCCAGCAACCCTTTTACAGCAAGCTTACACCAGCGGGTCAGTATCTCTCACTCTAATCACTTTCTTCTATGCTGATGCTCATGGCTGTTGCAGCGCGGCAATACGCTCGGAGACGTTCATGTTGTAGGTACCTGCTTCTTGGCCTCACGAAGTGTTCATGCTAACCCTTCTCGTGCAGGACTGGTCGTGCGGCTGCAGCTGTCTCGAGTCTGATTGAACATGATGTAGCCGAGCACTGATCGATCTATTAGTATCTACTTCACGTCTGCCAGTGTGTGTATCATATTCGAGCTTCTGCATACGGTCTGAACAATGAAATTTGTGATAAACCGCCTCCTTCCGCTGAGAATAGCGCTCCCACAAGCACAGGTAAGAACTTGTCAGCGCATTTCCGAGCTTTCTTGACTGGTACAGCGCCATGTTGTGCCTGTAATTGGAGATTGTAGGTCTAGAAATGGTCCTAAAAACACTTTCAGTGAAGTTTCGTACGAGCCCCAACGAAAAAATTACGCGCAGGGACTAAGCAGAGGTGAGAAATCTAGAGAACCGTCGGCGGAGACAATGGATCGATGATCACGACAGAACGGACACGGCGATACTTTTTAGTTTGTTGGTAAAGGCTCATATGCACTCTGCGCTCAATTCTTGGATATTTGGATCGGCAATACGGTGATTGCAGTATCTTAGCGAATGGAATGCTCAATCTGGTGCTGCAACAGGGTTGTGGTGACGGGTGCTACTGTAGCAGCTTCGACCCGTGCAAGGTCATCACTATCAATCGCCTTTGTGCACTCTTTACAATTGTATATCATCGAATAAGACGGCGAGATGCTTGCTTGCTAAGAGTCTCAAGGGTGGCGCGTGATTTCATGCATGGATCGGGATGCGCCGTGCCGGATCCAGGCTCCGACGAACTACGACGCTGACGAAGCGCCAGATTACCATTTAGCCTCATCGAGATTTCAGCGCCAAATAGCGTGCAAACTATTCACATCAACGGTAAGCACAATGTCACAGTACGGTAGAACCATGGGAACAGCCCCTCTGCCTGGCATCGCGGCTGAACCAAACTGTGTACCCTCGCAGGTCCAGGATAATGCGATTCGTCTCTCGTCATGCCAATGAAGGGCTGCTGTGGGATGGAAGATGTGAGATTAGTCTTTATCTTGGATGAACAGCACAAAGTGAGATCGAATCAATGGTATGCGAATATTCCTATCAAGTGACAATAACTCGCAACTCTTGCGTGCTTGGTAGGATAGGAGCTAGCGTAAATCATAGGCAGCATTGGGCAAAAGTGAGACCCGGATCAGGGGCTCAAGTTCCGTGAAATGCCTCAGATACGAGTTTGCCGGTGGTGCTGACGACTGACGTTGACCCTTATCAGTCCAAACTTGGCAAGGTACGAGTCAGATCTCATAGAAAAGATTATATAGGTCCTAAGGCCCCGTCGGAGTATTAATCGTCTCAACCGCTCGCACTCTCGATCCCCACTCAAGGATTCGGAGCCTACTCCCGCCAGCTGACACTCGTAAATCGTCATCTCTGTGCCAGACGCTCGTCAATATGTGAGTCAGGATAGCAGCGAGGAGTTGCGTTCCATCGCTCGACTCTGTTCTCGCTGATCGGCGAGCCCGTGATACAGAACATGCAATTATGAATCGTTCAACGTCGAAGTCGAGCCTCACAACACCGTGCAACATTTAAAGAAAATTATCCAGGACATACAAGAGTGCGTATAGTCGCTGCCTGGATCGACGGACAGTCCGATCTGCAGGCTGACGAGCCTTGAAAGCATTCAACCGCTGTACCAGACGCTCAGGCTCAGTAACGGGAAGGAACTCAGCGACGGACAGAAAATGGAAGATTATTGCATACAGGAGATGGAAACTCTTACGCTGGAGTTGACGATGAGGCGTGGTTAATGCTGCTTTCGATCGTGTTACTACCAGTGCCTCGTATGACTTGATCTCTCAACGCAGCGGGTCCTTGGAATCTTGTAACGAAATATTGTTAAAGGTTGAATCCAGCTCTATGAGTGATGGAGGAATGGGCAAAGTAAGGCCCACACGATGCTGTCGAACTGCATCAACTCTGAACTTCAAAACGAGCGCCTGACGTGAGAAAGTTTTCTGCACGTGGCCAATAGCTGGAGAAACAGCACAAATACCCAACTGTTAGCTTCCGAGAGCGCGAATACCGGATTTGCCTCGCCTTCCCACGCTTTGTCGCAGGTCAATGATTTTGCCACCGACGGCTCGGTCACCTGGCCTACCTCAGTGCTTCCATCCTCGTCCTCATGAGTAAGTGCTCACAAAAATAATAGCAGTGCAAATCTGAGCTCATTGGCTCGGTCAGCCCTGTAGGCAACGGGAAGTAGTCGCCCAATCCGGGAGGAGTGCGTGCAGAAACCGAGTGGGACCGAGCCGTATGAGGAGTACTTGGAGTTTGCGCTGTCAAGACAGATGGCCCGGCAAATGCACACATGAGCGCCTTAGAGTTGCGCAACGCGCGTACTACGGGCAGATGCAAAGATAATGCAGCGATGCAGCACCTCTGAGGATGGAACACTCGATCTGGAGCTGCAGCCGCATCGCGGCAGCGCAAATATGGCCTTCTATTTGTACTGAGACCATCTTTATCAATTGTCTCTGTGTATTCTTCACGGCTGAAGCTGATCAAATCGGACGGCGATATTCTTGTGTGTTGAGATTTTGAATGCATAACGCATCGTTACATTCATTCGTCAAAATTTGCCTGCGTCAGACCCAGGGCTGACGAACTGCGATACTAACAAAGCGCAAGGGTGCCATTTGGCCTCATCGGGATGGAAGCGCCAAATCGTGGGCAATTATCCGCTGTGAAGTTTAACACAATGTCAGAGCGTGCTGGGGTCGTGGGCGGCCGCCAGGCAGGAATATATAAGTCGTGATCCCCTCAGAGCATGTTCCGCTCAGAACCTTTGCGCTCTCGATTTCCCCTTGCGGCCTCGGAGACGGTTCAAGCCAGCTCTCATTTGCACATAGTCCTCTCTGCACCAGATGTACATCACTGTGTAAGCTGATACTACAACGAGGAGCTGCGCCGCACTGCTTAACTCGGTTCCTGCTGATTGGTAAACCCTGACACAGAACATTCAATTATGAAAAGTTCTACGTCCAAGTCGAACCTAACGGTAGTATAAGCCAGCTGAAGCAGAATATCCAAAAAATCAAAAAGTGAGTAGAGTCACTGTCCAAATCGGCGGATGGTGTGGCTCTGATCTGCAGGCTGACGGCTGTGAAAGCATTCCATCGCTGTACCAGACACTCTGGTTCAACGGACAGAGACTTGAGGACGGATATACCCCGGCAAACTATGGCATAAAAGAGATGCATAATTTGACGATGGGGGTGAATGTGGGGCGCAATTAACGCTACGGGTGGTCGCGTCGCTGCCTGATGCCTGTACTCTCGCAATGACGGACCTCTCAGTCCCGAAACAGATCCGTACACGAAATTTAGCACCTTGATAGTGACGAGAAAATAGCGGTCAAAGACATGCGCGTGTCAACTCCGAGCTTCAGAACGAGCACAATACTTGGGACGATTCCCTACGCGAGGGTGGTTGAGTTCTTGTTCGTCAGCACCAGCCCCTTTGTGTCCCGTTTCGTCTCTTCTTAGTCACCCGAACGGGTTGATTGCGACCGCTGTCCTTCTGCATCTTTGATCTTATACCCTCGTGTCACCGCATCTACTGTGCCCCTCTGCTGGCCGAAGTTGACGCCGGCCAGTTCCGCACGCAACGTGAAGATGGAGACTAACTTTGACGCATACCGATATAGAGTATGGCTCAGAGACCGCGCCTAACCTACTCTTCAGACGCCTGAAGCGATCACATTGAGTTTCCACTTCGCGTATAGTGCGGTCGATCGATTGTGCGCTTTCGGAGTTTTACAGACTGATCCAGTTCACCTGCACATTTGAACTCCACTTTCGGTGTAAAGGCACTCGCGGCTCTTGTGGGATCCCCAACCGCCCGGAAACATGCAGATAACTGTCTTAGTATGAGGGTGACATTGATACACGCTACGATTGCCTATCGCTCACTCCAACTGTACAGATTCAATGGCGATGACCAGCTACTCGATGTGGAGCCCGGTACTACCATCAAAGAAATCAAGGACATAATTCTGGAGCGAACCAGGTATGTAACTGTGGGATGGATGGGTAAACGGAACGACGATGCAGGATTTGGCTGGCTGACGAGGTCGGGCAAGCATTCCGTTAGACACCCAAAGAATCGTAATAAACGGAGAAGAGCCTGGGGATGAGAAAAACCTAGCAGAATATGGCGTGTCCGATGGAGGAGAAGTGACAGTGGATAATTGGTGGCGTGACGGCTGATCTGACCGCGTGCTATCGGATAGTCAAGTGGACTGGCACTTGGTCGCTCGCAGCAGAAAGCTCCTAGTCCCCATAATACAGTCATGCCGAACCTTTGAACTGCCACCTGTGGGACGCACGGTGATCAAAAGAGAACAGACGCACACGAAAGCCGTCACATTAGTCGCCTCAGTTTCGAAGAATCGGTTGTGCGCTTCGTCGGAGTTGTAGTTGGTCGCGGCAACTCACCCACTTGTGGCTTTGAGGAAGTTCCGGCAAGCTTGCATTTGCAGATCACACTATTGCGGTGTCAGCCTTACGCCTCAAAATGAAGATCATTGTTGCGATAACGTAAGTTCGTAATAGCAGCGCAGCGGTGTGCTAGGCTGACGGTTGGTGATCGTCGAACTTCGCATCACAGATTCGAGGACCAACTGCGACCCTTCGACGTAGATCCCAGCACGCTTATAGAAAAGTTGAAAGTACAGATCGAGGAAAAAGAAGGGTGCGTACTTCATAGAGACCTCCGCGTCAGCAGACCAGTCTAAGGCGAACTGAAACTGAGGCTGACGTGGAACTGTAAGCATACCACCGGAGCTCCAGGTACTCAGGTTCAAGGGGCAGTTGCTTGAAGATGGAAAGACGATTGCACATTATCGGATACCGGAACGGGGAAGGTTGAGCTTGTCGGAACTGGAGACTGACGAGCCGGCGCCCAGCCGCGTTGCCGCCTAACAGCTTTGTATTGAACGCGACACCAGAAACCCATCCTCTCTGAGCGTAGCCCAGAAGTTCAATCCGAGGTAATCCGAGTATAGTACATGATAATCGTGTATGGAAATGTGCGTTTGAGGTACACTGAGGTGTGGATGGTTCCGGGTGTGATGCCGCACTGTGAAAGTCGTGAGCTTTGACCTAAGCAGCAATGAAGCGAGAAGCGTCACGAACCCTCTAGTGCGTTGCTACTATGCAATTGCTGCAGGATGCTGCGTGGGAAGAGGCACGACGGCGCGACGCCAGGGACGGGCGAGCAATTCGAAGACGTCGATGAACACAATGACTAGCTCTGGCAGCAGAGCTGCCACGGCCCGCGCCATAGAATCGACCCAGATGCTGACTTTCTCAAGCGTGACAAGCACTCCGAGGAGCCAGAACAATCCGGCGAGTATAGGTTGCTCGTACCATTCCTTGTCGTTGTCCTCACCACCTGCGAGGCTGAAGCAGCCGGCGTTGCCCGACTGATGAGGGGTTTCGTCCGAAACACACTCCCGAATGTGCGCGGCAGTGATGTTCATATCGTCGTCGCCATGGGTCTCGCGGCAGGTGGTCCGATGTTGCGTCGGATCGCCCACAAGTTGGCCGGTCATGCAGACGAAGACTGAACCTGCCACATCGTGTGGGACAGTCCATGTTGCTGCACCGAGTACGCCGGCCTTGTCATCGTAGTACAGAATCGATCGGCCGGTGGTGCTTGTCAAATGAACCTGTAAGAGATTCTTGAGGAAGCTGTCGGTACACTCCTGCTTGCTACTGTTGCCCTCCGGCTCGAAGCAGAGCGTGCCCGCATCGGTACGAATAACACAGTCGCGGCGCCAACAGATACGGTCGTTATGGGTAAAGGCCGCGAGAACGGATGGGAGCAGAAAGGAAAGACAGAGCGCAAGCTGGAGTAGCATGGCGGCCACAGAGGGTGCGATGACGGAGCAGTGACGTCACTGTCGAGCCATGCACGGGCTTTACCGTAACCTTTGCATCCGCATCTAGCGTGGCCAAACAAAGCCCTGCCGTCTAGCCGCCCTCTCTACAGCAGCCCGGCGGTGGCTTTGCGTTGGAACCAGTTCGTCTCAGCGCTCGCTTGTCCCAACCTCTTGGAGTGCTGTGCTCTTCTTGCGACTGCTCTTACTTTGCGTGCTACGTACTTTCGAGGTGTCTGCGCGAGCCCTTGCCAGCTCCATATTGCCATCCCCAGCCCACCGCAACCTCTGCGCCCTCTCTTTATCCTACTTTCACCGTATCAGAAACACGCTACTACTGTTCGATTCATACTATCTCTGCGCTTTGGGCTAGCAGGCATTTTAGCTCCCAGCGGTTCAGACGTGCCAACACCATGTGCAAACGTCGCCGACTCATCGCAAAAGCCTCCGACAATATATCTCGACTCGGCTCGCCTCTCACTGTCTGACCCTTATCTATTTCTCGTGCCCACTTGCAGGCGCTCGCGACCATCCTGTGCTGCGGACCTTGAATAATGACCATACTCATCGTATCAGACGACGAAGGGATCCATCGACCGCCATGCTACTCCAGCCTGCCGTCTATCTTTCCCTTCTCCTCCCTTCCGTTCTCGCAGCCTTTACCCCCAACGACCGCGTCTGTTGGCGCCGCAATTGCGTCGTTCGTACGGATGCGGGCACGCTCTGCTTCGAGCCGCAGGGCAACACTAGCAAGCAGGAGTGTACCGACAGCTTCCTCAAGAATCTCTTACAGATACACTTGGCAAGCACCACGGGCCGATCGATCATGTACTACGATGAAAAGGCCAGCTTGCTCGGTGCAGCGACGTGGACTGTCCCACACGATATGGCGGGTTCAGTCTTCGTCTGCATGAGCGGCCAGCTTGTGGACGACCCGACGCAACATCGCACCGTCTGCCGTGAATCCCACGGCGACGACGATATGGCCATCCCTGCTGCGCACGCCCGCGAGTGCGTTTCGGACGAAAAGCTGCCGTACGTCGGCGACGGCTGCTTCAGGCTCGGCAAGCAAGCAGGTGGCGAGGACGACGACAAGGAGTGGTACGAGCAACCTGTACTCGCCGGCTTGTTCTGGCTCCTCGGGGTGCTTGTCACGCTCGAGAAGATCTGCCTCTGGGCGGATAGTGCGCGGAGGCTGATGGCGGGCCTGCTTCCGATGATCATCGTCACGTTCGTGGACGTCTTCATATTGCTCGCCCATCGCTGGCGTCATGCCGCCGTCGCGCCTCTTCCAGCGCATCAGCCTGCAGTCATCGCGTAGCAGTTACAAATCGGAGATTCTGTGACTCTCGTAACTCCATTGCTGCTCAGCGCTATGTCATCTCTCACCCCTGCAGTACACGCCCGCGACAAGGATCACTCCGCCCTTCTGTGCATTTCCAATGCATCTTTCCATCCACCCTTCTTCTTAATTCTGTCTATACACGTCAAATCGGACTGTCTCTTTCGCCCTCGAACACTGTGCGTTTCTAGAAGTGATCATGCGGGATATTAGTCTGCCGTTAGCTTGAATATTGGCCGGCATGTGCGACGCCTGTTAGCCTACCTCCCTGCTGTTGCCCTAGCTCATGCCATTGTATCTCATTCTGTTATGTGCCATCATATACGTCATCGTAGGCTCAAGTCATATATAGGAGACCCACCTCGTCAACGATACTGCGTGCACCCGGCGAGGAGGCGGCAAACCTGGTGACATCGCGAGCAGAGCTTAGTGACGCGCTGGGTTTTGTTAATAATGCTATCAGATGAATAGAGATGGAGATGAAGCTCAAGAAGCACGCAATGAGTAAGCTCAGGCTGAGGAGGGGGAAGCTGAAAGGGAGGCGAGTGGGCTAGGTAACCAGTTCCGCAGATGTACAGTCCCGAATTCAAAAGATCACCACAACATCAATGTGCACTTACACAAGCGGGGCGAGATACGAGAATTCATCGATGATGTAGGGCAACGTCGAGGGCGGAGACGAGGATGGGAACGGGAACATACGACGCGTTCATTGGATGTCTCCAGTAGGATTGTGCGCCTGAATATGCTCGTCACCTACAACCAGACATGTTTTGGCCACTGTTTCAAGCTATACAGGTCAGGCATGTGCTGCATTAATGCTACGAGGAAGACCGAGAAGGGGAACAGAACGATGGCGCGGGGAGGGTGAAAGTGTTCCACGTTCTACCAATCGTACAGGCATGAGATGAAGTTACACCGTAACGAAGCCAGAAAATTGCACAAGTAGCCGGACAAGTTATTGTTCACAACAATCATGCTACAATGCGGCTGTTCGTCACAAATTCCGTTGTTCAGCACCTAAACATGGCGCAATACATCGTTCAGCGCTCGGCTATGTCTTGTTCCATCAAATTTGGGAGGGCAGCAGCAACACGATGGGTCCTGCACGAGACAGATCAGCACAAGCTCTGTAGTAACATACGAAGCAGATGCGTACATCGCAAACACCTCCGATCGTGAGCGTCGGGTAACCCTGCCGCATCCATGAGCATAAGCAATGCAAAGAAGCAGTGCAAGAAACACTCACCCGCTGGCGTAAAGTCGTTGTAGAATTGTTGTCGGTTGTTGCGTAGGAAGTAGGGATGTGGGTCTGCGCCAGCGTCGGCACGGCCGTCCGACAACAGCCGTCAGCGCAACGAGACGCCTAGGAAGTCGAGCCCGAATGGCTCGCACGGCCTTGCCGCCCCACATGTACATAGTGCCGAGGCTGACGAGTACGCCGATGACCCACGCGAGGCCAGCAAAGATGGGGTTTTCATACCATTTCTTGTGGTCGTCGGCGGCTGTACCCACGCTGAAGCAGCCGTCGTTGATGTATCGCGGCTTTTGGTCCGAAACACACTCGCTAGCGTGCACGGCAGCGACGCGCATGTCGTCGTCTTTGTACGCTTCGCGACAGACTGTGCGGTATCTCTTGAGATCATCCAGGCGGCGGCCAGTCATGCAGACGAAGACTGAACCTGCCATGGTGGATGGGATAGCCCACGTCGCCGCGCCGAGCACACGAGCTTTATTGTCGTAGTAGATTATCGACCGGCCAATGCTGCTGGTCAGGTGGATACGCGTGAGGTTTTTTAGAAAGCTGTCGGCACACTCTTCCTGCTCAACACCGTTGTCGCGCGGCTCGAAGCAAAACGTGCCAGCGTCCGTTCGAACGATACAGTCTCGACGCCAACAGTCTCGGTCGTTGTGCGTGAATGCCGCCAGGATGAGCGGGAGGAAGAGCAGAAGGACGGGGATGAGTCGGGGCAGCATAGCGGTCGATGTGTCTGGTCGTCGTCTGGCACAATGAGAATGGTCATTTTTCAATGTCCGCAACACAGGACGGCCGTGAGCGCCGGCAAGTCGATGCGAAAAAAAAGAACAAGGACAGAGAACCAGTGGCGGGGTGGGTCGAAATAAATTGTCGGGGGCTTTTGCAAAGTGTTGGCGACGTCTGCACACGGTGCTGGGACGGCTACAACGCCAGGAGCTGAGACACGTGGTGGTCAAAGGGATGCAGCTAGCCGCAATCGAGCGGCGGTGGTGTGTTCACAAGGCGGAGAAAGTATGTTATTGAAGGTGCGCGGGGGTTGAGGAAGAACGAGCATGGTGGTATGGACCCAGGATGTGCGCAAGCGGCCCCCTTGAAACCCCACAATGTGTAAGACAATGGGATGTCAGAAAAGAAGAGAGTGATGTGGAAGCTTGGGACAGGCGAAAGTTGGGACGAGCGGGACGCAAGGCATCGCTATCGTCGAGTCGCACGAAATGGGGATCCTCTGGAGCGGAACCAGCGGGACCTTTGTTCCGGCGCCTAACAGTCGTCCGCCGAAAGTGGCGCTGCGATTCCGCCAATCTGCATTGCTGTCTGTTGCCGGGTACTGTTGCCCGCGCAATTGTTCCGTTTGTACACATTAATCGTCGTTTGCGCGATAGTT
>Ga0247815_10003340_pt1 | contig 11565 bp, 12 predicted proteins | sample UWRJL194509B1_FD_181014 | JGI IMG/M metagenome (GOLD analysis project Ga0247815, IMG submission 181014) | Plant litter microbial communities from Arlington Agricultural Research Station in Wisconsin, United States - UWRJ-L194-509B-1 | ecosystem: Environmental > Terrestrial > Plant litter >... | reverse complement strand
ACTCATGGTTGAAAGCTTCACCTTTATAGGTTTCCATCAGGTAATCGCCTCCCCCAAGTTTACAATTTGTCCTGTCTCTTATCAGTTTCATTTTGTCGGCACCCGGAATAGGTTCATCACTCATCAGCAGGTAACATTCATCAGTGTTACCAGAGACTTTATCGAGCATCGTATCCGCACCTTCAACCATTTCCAGGTCCACGATAGATTTGGTCCATTCCGGCAGGTCAACAAACCACTTTTTTTCTTCAGTCTTATAAAATCTAAACGTCCTTTTCATCTCAAGCTACACACCTATCAAAGACAAAGCCAGTTTTAAGGCGACTGAAGACCAAATATTAGCGTATTGGTTTCAAAATCCTGCTCCATCTTACTTTATTGAGCAGGTTTTGCGTTGAGTCTATACTCATCCAGGTAATTAAGGCTTTACCAACAACATGGTCTTCTGGCACATAGCCCCAAAAGCGGGAATCGAGCGAATTGTGCCTGTTATCTCCCATCATCCAGTAATAATCCATTTTAAACTTATAACTATTTGCTTTTTTACCATTGATCAGAACCTCATTGCCCTTCCTTTGAAGGTTATTGTGTTCATATAATTCTATAGCCCTGCCATATAATATCAGTGTAGAATCGTTCAGAGGGATGGACATACCTTTCGCCGGCAATAACAAGGGCCCATAATTGTCCATATTCCATTTAAACTTTACTGAATTGGGAAAAACCGTCGCATCATAACTGCCTGCCGGTTCAACTACAGGTGTTACACTTTTAATATAGGAGTAACTTTTAAATTCCGCCAGATGGTCCTGCGGAATAATCATCATATATGATTGGAGGTCCTCCTGGGCTATAACTTCGATATTCAGTTCACGAAATACATCCGGGTTAATTGTGTTACCGTCCGTTACCACTGTATAAGAAGTTTGGGCCTTAGGAGCGTTCGGTGCAGTTTTTCCATTGATATACACCTGTCCGTTTACAATCATAAGCATGTCACCAGGAGTTGCCTGACAGCGTTTTATCAGATTCGTGCGGATATCTACCGGCCTGTCATATGAGGGATCAGCTTCTTCCGGCTTATTGAAAACTACAATATCACCTTTTTTTATTTTACTGAATCCCGGCAATCTAAAATAGGGTAGCTGAATGCCATCCCAATAAGTTTTGATCTGGTATCTGGTGATAGTAGATTCCAGCAGAGGGTTTTGTACAGGCGTAAAGGGCATTCGTGCCCCATAACTTGCTTTGCTAACAAACAGGTAATCGCCAGTCAGCAAACTGCCTTCCATAGACCCCGAAGGAATTGCATAGGCCGAAAATATCAATCCGCGGATAAGCGTAGAAGCAACCAATGCAAATACAATGGCATTGAGCCACTCACGTTTTTTCGACTTTAAGGGCTGAACATCGGCAAGCGTATCCTGCTCCGCCTTTTTGCTGAAGGAAAAATTTAATTTCATGTCAATAGTTTTTAGTTATTATTCTGACTCTGAAGCAAAATAAATGTTACACCACTACTGACATGAAATGAAGCAGTTATAACCCGGCAACCACCATTATAGGGAAATGATCTGAAGGATACCTACCCATAAATGAGTTAGTTAGCACGCCATAACGTTTTGCTTTAAACTGTTTGCTCATAAAGATATGGTCGATCCTGTCCGCCTTGCGAGAAACCGGAGCCGGTTTAAATGCGTTAAAAGTGGCGTTATCACTTAGTTTTATTTCAGCAGTTTCGTAAGCATCTTTAAGAAATCCCGAGTTGTTAAACAGATGATAACTTTCATTGTCCTGAGTAACATTAAAATCGCCCGTTAACACGATGGCGGATTCACCAGCAATTTCTTTCATTTTGCGCATGATCAGTTTTGCACTTTCCCTTCTGGCTTCAATGCCAACATGATCAAAATGGGTATTGAAATGGATGAATTTAAAACCTGTTTTCTTATCTATAAAACTTGCCCATGTACAAATGCGGGGCAAAGCAGCATCCCAACCCTTGTTTGGATGGTCGGTATCTGTTGGCGACAGCCAGAAAGTACCACTTTTCACTAGTGTAAGCCTGTCTTTCTTATAAAAAATTGCAGAAAATTCACCCTTTTCCTTTCCATCATCTCTCCCTACACCCACGTAGCCATAATCTTCGAGTTCGGCCAGATCCTTAACTTGTCCAGACAGCGCTTCCTGAACACCAAATAAATCGAAATCATAAAAGCGGATCATGTTGGTCAGCGGGGCTTTTCTATAATTCCAGGAGTTCAATGAATCTCCAGGATTATTATACCTGATGTTATAAGTGGCTATCTTAAGCTCCTGGGACTGTACCCCAATTGTAGCGGTCAGTAAAATGACCAAAATCATTAGTGTTTTTTTGCAATACATTTTTCTAAAATTAACATTCACAGCCATAAAGGCAAGCATTTTTTAATCAAGGCAGGCAGTTGTTACCAACTAACCTTTCAGCATGCCTGTTGCGGGCCTGGCCGGTAAAAGTAATGCGTTTCAGATTAAGCCAATATTAAGAATGCTAGTTTACAGCTTAATCATTTAATACCAGAGAATTAACTTTATCATAACCACGAGAAAGTATCTTGGGGAATATGATCCATAATTGCATGGAATAGTAAATATACATATATCACTGGTGTTAAAACTCACTTGAAACAATTGCTTTGCCTACATTTACAGGCGTACCACCTGATCTGTCTTTTACATGAATATAGCCAGCGTCCATTACACATGAAGAAAAGATATAAAATCCTGGCAGGAGTTTTAGCACTGCTGCCCGTTATTTATTTTGCCGGTCCGCATCCACGGTTTCCTGTATATAAAACCATCCTTCCAAAAGTCCCTGACCTTAAACACCTTGATAATTACGTAACTACGAAAGAACAGCAACATTCCGTAAAGCCTCAAAACGCTGCAGAAATTGTCTGGGCGGGAGCAGATCACAAACAGACTGAATACTCCATCGTTTACCTGCACGGATTTGGTGCAAGTCATGAAGAAGGAAACCCTGCCCACCGGGACCTTGCAAAAAAATATCACTGCAACCTGTATCTATCAAGACTTGCGGAACACGGCTTGCAATCAGAGGAGCCAATGCTCGATTTCACAGCAGAAAAACTTTGGGAGTCGGCCCTGGAGGCCTATGCTATTGGTCGCGCTCTTGGCAAAAAGGTAATCATTATGGGTACCTCTACAGGCGGTACCTTGGCTTTAAAACTGGCTTCCACATTTCCTGAGATCAATAGCCTTGTATTGTACTCACCCAATATTCAGATCAATAGCAGCGCGGCTTCCATACTCAATAATCCATGGGGCCTTCAACTTGCACGACGTACAGCAGGCAGCAACTATGTGGTCTCTAAAACAAAAACTGAAGAATATGCCAAATTTTGGTATCCACGTTACAGGTTGGAAGCAGCAGTGGAATTACAGGAATTGATAGAAACCACGATGGACCCTGTGACTTTTAAAAAAGTGACCCAGCCGGTACTGCTTTTGTATTACTACAAAGACGAGCAACATCAGGACAATGTGGTCAAGGTAGATGCAATGCTTGAAATGTTTGACAGCCTTGGTACACCAGAAAACCTAAAATATAAGGCCGCTATACCAGAAGCAGGAAATCATGTAATAGGATCCCAGCTACGGTCTAAAGATGTTGCAGGCGTTGAACGGGAAACAAATAAATTTGCACAAGAAATATTGCACCTGAAGCCAAAAATGGAAAAGGGAACGTCAAAATAAAACGAGGTCCTTTGACAAACAAAGAGCCCTCGTTAAAATCGGTTTAGTGTTTAGTTTTACTTAGAGCTTTTTTGAAGCCTGGCAATCATTACTGCGCCGGCCAGAGAAGTTAGGACTATCGTAATCATAATGGTTATGTATCTGGTTAGTTGATTTATCTACACAAGTATATGTGATTTCTGCATAGATTTCTCAATAAACATACAACTTAAAGTTGTAATTTTCAAAGCCAGAAGATAAAAAATTTTTCAGCGTTAGAATTGTTACGAAAACTTGTAATACTTATAGATAAATGAGAGCCGTATACACACTTATTTTCCTTAGCCAGTTCGTTCCATCGTTGCTTAAAGCACAAGTTAATGTTGCTCCCACTTATTCCACTTTTAGCCATGCAGATAGCCTGCGTGGCAGTTTAAGCCCGTTACGCAGCTGTTATGATGTCAATTTCTATCACCTTGATGTGAAGTTCAACCTTCAGGAAAAATCTATTAGCGGCAGCAATCTGTTTAAATTCACCGCAGTTAAGGCTTTAAAAAGATTACAGTTTGACCTCTACGCAAATCTTAAGATTGAAAAAATTATCTATCATCAACATCCTCTGTCTTTCACACGTGAGGGGAACGCGGTGTTTGTCAACTTTCCGGCGATAATTAAACAAAACACAAAGGACCAGTTCACCGTCTTTTATGCTGGCAAACCAGCCCTTGCGGCGCGCGCGCCAAGAGACGGCGGCCTAACTTTTGGCACTGACACACTTGGAAAACCATTTGTAGCCACCACCTGCGAGGGAACAGGTGCCAGCATTTGGTGGCCCAACAAAGATCATCTTTCAGATGAAGTTGACAGCATGGCCATCAGCGTCAGCGTACCCACCGGCTTAAAGGACGTGTCCAATGGCCGCTTGCGAAAAGTTACTGACATGAAAAACGGCTACACCCGGTTCGACTGGTTTGTTGCCAACCCTATCAATAATTATAATGTGGCCGTTAATATTGCTAATTATGTTCACATCAGCGACGCCTGTAAAGGAGAAAATGGAAAACTGACTCTCGACTATTGGGTACTTCCAGAACATCGCGACAGGGCAAAGGCGCGGTTTGGCAAAAATGTAAAAGCGATGCTGGCATCGTACGAACATTGGTTTGGCCCCTACCCATTCTATAAAGACGGTTATAAACTGGTAGAGACTCCATATATTGCTATGGAACATCAAAGTGCTATCAGTTACGGAGCGTTTATGAAAGGTGCCCCCAACAACGATTTAGATGGAGGGAAAAATGGTAGTAATTGGGATTTTATCATTGTGCATGAAAGTGCCCATGAATGGTTTGGCAACAATATTACTGCGAAAGACCTTGCGGATTTATGGATCCATGAAGGTTTTGCCAGCTACGCCGAGTCTCTCTTCATAGAAAGCCAATATGGAAAAGATGCAGGAATTACCTATATACATAATGGTACTAAAGGCATTTCAAATGATAAGCCTGTCATCGCTGCATACGGTGTAAACCAACTTGGATCTGGCGACATGTATGCCAAAGGATCAGCAGTATTGAATATGGTGCGTACTATTATAAACGATGATGAAAAGTGGCGCATGGTGCTGCGCGGCCTCAATAAAAACTTTTACCATCAAACGGTTACATATGACCAGGTAGTAAATTATATCAGCAAACAATCAGGTATAGATTTCAGGCCAATGTTTGACCAGTACCTGCATTTCAAAAATATTCCAAAATTGGAGTTTTCTTCAAAAGAAGGGCAAGTGGTTTTCCGATGGCAGGCTGATGCTAAAAATTTTGCCATGCCGGTACGGGTAAAGATACATGGAGGTCCATATCAATTTATATCTCCCAATTCGACATTCCAAGCGTTAAAAATTACAGGTGCAACGCCACAAAATATTGAAGTAGATACCTTAAATTACTATCTTGGGGTGCTGAAAAACTAAAGTTGCAGCGGCTCCTTATCTGTCCACACCGGCAAGTATTGTGCTTTATGATCTACTATATGATAAGGCAGATAATGTAAAACCGGAGACTCAAAATCAGGCGAGTTCAGTCTGACTACAATTACATCTACCATTTCCGCATAAGCCGCATTTCTTATCCTCGCTGCATATGTAATGGCCGACGCAGCTATAACTCCCGCTTGTAACTGCTGATCAAAATCATATTTAATGATATTTATCAGACCGGTACTTAATGGATAATCGTCTCCATCGCGAAACATCCGTTGGGTAATCACGTGCTCATTATTCAGATATACACCAAAAGGATAAAACTCACCTTGTTCTTCAAGGAGCATTTTAGCTAAGGAGTGGCAATAATGTAGCAGACCAGCGAGTTCATCAGGAATTGGATTCATAAGCTAAAGGTCTGGATAATTTACGAGACCCTGCTGACAAAAGCGTTTAAAACAACTGCAAGGTCACAGTTGCCTGTCCACCCGACGAAGAATCTGGCTTTTTACTCACCTGCGCCCTATGTTTGCTGATCCAGGCCGTATAATCATCCGCCTTAACCGGTTCTTTCAAAAGACCAGCGGCATACTGCATCATTGCGATCCGGTTTTCTATGGTCTGTCTGAATTTTTGAAGCAGGTGCTGCATCTGTTGCTGAATTTTGTTTTTAGGCTTGATCCTGATGTTTTTGTTCAATGGATTGACCAACTGGATAGTGATCTCCTTGCTAAAATAAGCCAATGCAGATTCAATTCTCGCCTGCAGCAGATGCTGCTCCTTAAAACCATGCTGCTGGTGAAGCTGTTTCACCTGAGACTGAAACCGTTCGGCTACTGCCATTAACTCCGTAATTGACTTACCGAATTGAGACAGCAGTAATTTGAACTCTGGTAAGTGGCCTTTAACGATCTCAGGATTAGCACCGATAGCATCAACACCTGTTAGCAAACGGTTAAATGAAAAATGGTCCAGTACCTGCTGAAGGATAAATTTTTCCTGTTCTGCTATCAGTATGCTTTCCAGCTCCTTCTCACTTGCCGGTTTCATGTATTGGATTACCTCTTTGTTAGATCTGAGGCTTTCTGTGCTGATCTTCGATTTTAACACAAGTCCCTGTAATGTTCGCACGCGGCTTAAAGCTACATATACCTGACCGGCAACAAAAGACTTCCCCGCGTCAATAATCGCGCTGTCAAACGTTAAACCCTGACTTTTATGGATGGTTACTGCCCATGCCAGCTTAATCGGGTATTGCGAGAACTCCCCTATTTGCTGTTGTACAATTACCTGCTCTGGATCTACCTTATATTCGAAAGACTGCCATGATGTTTTTTCCAGTAGCAGATCATCTTCCTGCGGAAATGATATATAGATTTCACCGTCTTTTATAGTTTTGACTTTTCCAATTTTCCCATTATAAAACCTGCGGTTTTCCCCTGTATCGTTTTTGATGAACATAACCTGGGCGCCCTGTTTTAATTTCAAGCTTTGTTCAGCCTGGTTGCCCGCATCCCTGAACTCGCCACTGATTTCTGCTTCAAGCGTAAATTCCTCACCAGGAATTTCATCCAGTTTTGCTTTGTTAATGGAATTAGCTTCCGCATTGTGCGAGGTAATAATGATAGGATTCAATTCGTCTGATGCGCTAAACAAAGGATCATAACGCTTATTGAGGAGCGCCAGGCCGCTTTCGCTGATTTGGTTGTTCCTGATATCATTTAAAATATTGATAAACTCAGGTTCCGTTTGTCTGAACACTTTAGTTAGCTCTACCTGTAAAAAGGGGTTCCGTTGCACTACATGCGAATCAAAGAAATACGGTGAGGCATAGGCCTTGCTTAAAAATGCCCATTCTTCTCTTTTTGTTACTGGAGGTAATTGGTACAAATCGCCTATGAGCAACAATTGCACCCCACCAAAGGCAACATTGCTTTTACGGACTGACTTCAGAATTGCATCTATTACATCCAGCAAATCACAGCGCACCATTGATACTTCGTCAATTACCAAAAGCTCCAGTTCGTTGAATAAACTGATCTTTTCGCGGTTGTAGCTCAAATCAGACACCAGAGATTTGATAGACTGTATACCCGACTGCAAATTTTGCAGCGTGATATCACCCGGAAAAAAAGAACCCGGTGGCAGTTGAAAAAAAGAATTGATGGTTGTGCCCTTGGCATTCATTGCAGCTACACCCGTTGGGGCTATCACTGCAATTTTTTTCGAGGTGTTTTCTTTGATGTGTTTAAGCAGGGTGGTTTTACCGGTACCAGCCTTTCCGGTGAGAAATATATGCTGATTGGTGTAATCAATAAAAGACAGGACTTTATCAAATATAAAATTAGTAGAATCGGCAATAGTCATACAGCAAATTTAGCCTAATTTTTGACCTCTTCAAGTATACATTCCTTAAAATTCAGGTATTCAAATTTTTAAAACCAAGTATTGCTCCCTGGCAGATGAAGGGTATTAAAATAAAAAAAATAATTATAACCACCTTATCTGTAGCGTATTCAACGCGAAATGCGTTTAAGCGATTAAACCTAAAATGCTAATCACATGAAAAGAATTTTACTGCACCTGATTCCATTCCTGATTTTAATTGCATGCAAAAAAAACGACGGAACCCCACGGGAGGAAACCATTACCAAAGGAAGCAAATGGAACCTTCAGATTGGTGCTCCCGCCACCGAGGTGTATGCCCAATTGCAAAAATTAGGTACTGAACAGGCCTTCAATGATGTTGCCGTAGTAGGGCAACAGCCCATTGTAAGTCCCTCAGAATTGCAGCAAAGGTTACAATACTATCAGGCTGTAACCATCATGAACACCAGCGGACGCCAGGAACGGGCGGTTATCCTATTTAAAGATGATAAAGTTGGCTCCGTCAATGTAGGCGGCTCGCTCCCTGTCGAAGCACCTTTATGGCCACAAGATGTTCCTGAGGGAACGGCAATTCATACAGGAGATCCTCTTAACGCAATTTATAGTAAGTTGAATGCCCTCTACCAAATTCCCGAATATAAAAGTTATCAGTTGTGGTTACCGGATAAGCCACTTTCAAAACCTTTTGATCCTACTATGGCCAACTTTGAAGAATGGAGGTTTACTATGTTTAATAATGTAGGCGTTTCAAAAACCGGCAGGTCAACTGTTAGTTTGTTCTTTAAGAATGGCAGGCTGGTTAAGATTAAAAGTATCTACGAAGAGTTTGATGTATATATATAGCTGATCCTTAAACCATAAAGCCAATACACCATTTTAAGCGTTGGCTTTGTGCCAATTTGGAGCCACCCTTATCCGCTGAATCCTGGATTTATATATTATTCACAAAGATTTCAGGTAATTTAGAATAGCCCTGGCTATCAGCAGTGCCAAGTGTAGCCTTAATCGGTCCCGGGTATTGTTTTTAAAAGGTTTTCACATATTTTAGGAATACCTTGAATATACTGTGGATGTCTAATTAAAATCAGCTTGCAGCTCATTACTTGGACAATTACCCTGACCAACCTCCATTCATCATCCATCTAAAATGCATTTAATTGGGTTTCAAGCTATTTCAAAACCTCTTTAAAACCATGGTTTAGCGTATCTATGTATTGAGCTTGAGCTTTCAAAGATTATTGGCTAGCAGTTAAAGGGATAAATTCTTAAATAGTGAAACCAGACGTAGGGAAATGGTTTGAGAATCTAAATAGAAAGAGCAAGACCACCGTTTGAATATTAGATTTAGACGGAAGGAATTTAAAGGCTTTTAAAAAATTTAAATCAGTTGGAAAGAAGTGGGGGGAGAAGGATTCGAACCTTCGAAGTCTCGCGACAACAGAGTTACAGTCTGTCCCATTTGGCCACTCTGGTATCCCCCCATTTACAATAAATCATTCAAACCCTATTTTAGAAGACTAAAATAAGAAAGCCCCAGGTTGCCCTGAAGCTTTCAAGTGGAGAATACCGGATTCGAACCGGTCACCTCTTGCCTGCCAGGCAAGCGCTCTAGCCAAATGAGCTAATCCCCCGTGGGTCGCAAAAGTAGCAATTAGTTTGTGGTTTGCAAATTTAAGTTGAAATAAGTGGCACTTATTGGCTTTAATGAGGTATTTGTAGCAATTACTTTCAAATGGTAAACTATAAAATTTACATCACAAGTATTCTTCATTTTTAAAATCCACACCTAAAAAAAAGATACGGACAGTAAAGTGGTATCGATGACTATTGCATATGAAACACCTGGTTCGAATTTTAATGGTACTAGCGTTATTGACTTCACGTATCAATGCTAATAATATAATAACATATTGTTATATCGTGAGACATCTACTTGAGCCGCTGAAATGCGGCTATTTTCATTTAACTTTACTTTTCAACAAGGTAATCTATGGGGCATAAGAGAGTTTGCTTTACATGCAGGAAAGCTTTTAGTTTATATGAATATGAAGCTAAACAAGTTAATCTAACCTGTCCAGAATGTGGACATGATACAATATTGCTCAATCATAAAATCCGCTCACCCAAGCGGGACGATTTAAAACAATGGCATCTAGCGAAGTTCCTTGTTGATCATGGTTTTCTTTTTAACCACGCTTGTAAAGACGATAAAATAGTTCAATTTCCAACAAATATAGAAGATGCGAAACAATTCGTAATGATTACAAAGGCATTCTTCCATTACGTAAATAGCACTTCTAAAGTCCGTGTTCTGTGAGACACCAGATTAATAGTTAAATGAGCTTTATAATTAAAACAAGCAAATCATGGAGAAGCTAAAAGTATCTCTTACTTTATTGGTAATATCAGGACTTTTTATTTACGGCCTATACTTACTGGAGATAAATAGAGAAATGAAGGATAAGGAGAGACTGAAGTTTATTAAAGAAAGATCCGGTTATTCCAGAGGTTTAATCACCAGCTTTCACTCCTATAAAGGACGCACGTTAACAGTAAAATATAAAGTCGATAATAATGAATATGAATACAACAATGGTTGGGATCAAAATACCCAAAGGCTCGGTGAAGGTGATTCCATAACCGTTAGATATTCTATCGAAAGACCTGATTTAGCAATAACTGAGCTAGAAGAAGAATATAATGACTAAAGAATTAAATCCCTTATTATGGGGTCTTACTCTCAATTGCATGGTTACAATGGTTAGGTTGAGTAAAAAAACTTCCTAACCTTTGCCTTTTCTCAAACGCGGCTTAGTTGAGGAAAGGCTAAATCCAGTCATTCATCCTGTGGATTACAGCAATCAAGTGCTATTTAATTTAGGCACTGCAAATTCGTCCTACCATTCCTGCGGTGGTATTTTGAAAGCCAGTGCTAGGAAATAAGGTACTCCGCAATGACTAAGCTTGCAGAATAAACACCAGAAATGCTCATTCCTTAAGCTAGGCTTAATCAGCCTGGCTTCACTTGGTTTTAAGCATATCTGTCACACATGAATGCTCTACGCAAACTTTATTGCTCCGTGATAGCTTCTTTAGCCTTCCAAATCTCCTCCGTTTCACTAAGTTAATTTAAAACGCCTCAGCCATCATTTAGTATATGCTCACCTAGGCGTCGGCCAAAACTTCGACTACGTCTCGTGTCGTTGACATAGCACGTAGTCATCCTTCGGATTATCTCTGCGTACATTTTAACCTCAATTCGCTTGGTCAGGTTCGCTATATCAGCATACAAACCTATAATATCAGATTGTATATTAATAAGGGACATTGAATATTAAGAAGTTAGGTCGAATTAAACTTTACGATCTACGAATTCTTTATTTGTTTCTGATTATATTAGCTCTGTGAAATTGTTAACCCTCCCATTCTTGTTATTACCCATTGGTTTATTCGGTCAAGTG
>Ga0247815_10003339_pt1 | contig 11567 bp, 12 predicted proteins | sample UWRJL194509B1_FD_181014 | JGI IMG/M metagenome (GOLD analysis project Ga0247815, IMG submission 181014) | Plant litter microbial communities from Arlington Agricultural Research Station in Wisconsin, United States - UWRJ-L194-509B-1 | ecosystem: Environmental > Terrestrial > Plant litter >... | reverse complement strand
TAATGGGCACTGCATATGGCAATCCGTCATCTACACACAGCTTTGGCCGTACGGCTAAAGTAGTGCTGGAAACCGCGCGTAAAACAATAGCTTCACTTATTAACGCCGAAGCACGCGAAATTATTTTCACATCGGGCGGTACAGAGGCAAATAATTTAATATTGCACAGCGCGGTTAAAGATCTGGGCATTCGCCGGATTATAAGTAGCCGCACAGAACATCACTCGATACTTAATGCAATACCTGAACTGGTAGCGCAGTTTGGCATCCGTGCCGATTATGTAAATTTACTTCCCGGAGGCAGCCCGGACCTTAAGCATCTTGAAGCCTTATTGCAGGAAGATATACCTACGCTTGTAAGCCTTATTCATGTTAATAACGAAACGGGGACTGTGCTAAACCTACAGCAAACAGGTGCCCTTTGCAGGCAGTATAAAGCTTTATTTCATACAGATACGGTACAATCTATAGGTAAAACAGAGTTTGATCTGCAAAACCTCCCAGTAGATTTTATGGTGTCAAGCGCACATAAATATCATGGCCCTAAAGGTATAGGGTTTTTATATATTAATAAAAAAATAGGGCTTAAGCCTATGATGTATGGTGGTGAGCAGGAAAAAGGCCTGCGCGGTGGTACCGAAGCCATACACCAAATTGCAGGGATGGCGAAAGCCCTGAAAGTATCTTATACTAATTTAGATACAGAAAGGCACCATATTACCAATGTGAAAAAATATCTGCACGAGCAACTTGGTATTCATTTTCCGGGGTTTAAAATAAATGGATCAAACATAGAGGGAGATGGCTTATTCTATAATATAAGCAATATATTGCTGCCTTTGCCCAATGATAAAACGGCAATGATACTTTTTCACCTCGATATGCAGGGTGTAGCGGTATCAAGAGGCAGCGCATGCCAGTCGGGATCGGTAAAGCCGTCGCATGTGCTAAAAGAAATTTTATCTGATAGCGATGTTAAAAAACCATCTCTCAGAATTTCATTTAGCCATTATAATACTAATGAAGATGTTGATTTGTTTATTAAGGCTTTAAAAAAGATGTAATAAATAAAACCTGCACCTCCAGTAAAAATTTAAATAAAAAATTAAACTATGCTAACCTGGGAAGAATTTGAAAAGACCGAAATGCGCGTGGGTACAATACTACAAGCCAATGATTTTCCTGAAGCACGTAAGCCTGCTTATCAGCTAACTATTGATTTTGGTTCGGATATAGGTATACGTAAAACATCGGCACAAATAACTAAGCGTTATACAAAAGAAGCGCTTGAAGGAAGGCAGATAGTTGCCGTGGTAAATTTCCCTAAAAAGCAAATAGGTAAATTTATGAGCGAATGCCTGGTGCTTGGAGCAATAGGTGAGAGTGGCGATGTAATATTACTCGCACCGGATTTTAAAGTAGAAAATGGATTAAGGATAGGGTAGTTCTAATTTTGCTTTTTGGTTTATTGTTTGTAGTTATCGTAATCTACTAAAACTTTGCAACCCTGCAACCTCAAACTTTGTAACTTTTTAAAATAAAAAAAGCCCAAAAAACCAATTGTTTTTCGGACCCTCAATTTTTTTGGTAAGGTGTACAGGACTATTAAATATCATCAAAATTAATGTCGGTAAAACTACCTGTAGTTGCAAGAACTTCCTCGTCTTTGTCGCCAAACAGTTTCCTGAAATCTTTTTGGTGCCTTTCAGATATTACCTCTTCGCCTTTATTACTAAGTACATAGTTGGTCATTTCATCAAGAATTTCTCTAAAAGCTACAAAATCTTCTTTATAAAGATAAATCTTATGTTTTTTAAAGTGAAAAGAACCATCTTCTTCAGTAAACTTTTTGCTCTCGGTTATGGTAATGTAATAGTCGTCGGCCTTTGTAGCCCTTACATCAAAGAAGTATGTCCTTCTTCCTGCCCTTAAAACTTTAGAAAAGATTTCCTCCTTTTCCAGCATGTCATGTTCTCTCATACCCCTGTTCTTTTATATTGGTTTATGTAGTTACCAAAAATCCAAAAAAAAACTAAATAATGCAACATTTTACTGCATTTCTTTTTCAGAAATTTGTTTAAGATAAAGTTCTTTATAATAACCCTGCTGGCTTACCAATTGGTTGTGAGTGCCTTGTTCTATAATTTTGCCATCTTCAAGTATAATAATCCTGTCGGCATTTTTAGCAGATGATACCCTGTGGCTTACTATAATAGTTGTTTTGTCCCTGCAAAATTCCATCAGGTTGTTAAGTATAGCTTCCTCTGTTTCGTTATCAACAGCAGATAAGCAGTCGTCCAGCAGTAATATTGGGGCATCTTTAATCATGGCCCTCGCTATAGATACCCTTTGTTTTTGCCCGCCGGACAGCGTTATGCCACGTTCGCCCAATATGGTTTCGTACTGGTGCGTAAAGCTTTCTATATTATGGTGTACCACGGCTTTTTTTGCTACGCTTACAATCTCTTCGTGGGTAGCGTCTTCCTTGCCAAATTTAATATTGTTCTCAATACTGTCGCTAAACAAAAAGGCATCCTGAGGCACAAAGCCTATACTGCTGCGCAGGTCATACAGGTTAAGGTCTTTTACATTTTCATTATCAATGGTTACAACTCCGCCATTAGCGTCATAGAGCCTGCTTATAAGCGATAGTACTGTGCTCTTGCCAGATCCTGTCCTGCCAAGTATGGCCAGTGTTTCTCCTTTATTAATGGTAAACGATACATCTTTAAGGGCAGTAATATTAGTATCTTCATACGTAAAGCTTACGTTAGTAAAGGCTATCTGTCCTAATATTGCAGTATGAGAAGGATTATGGTTTTGGATATCGGGTACGGTCTTTAAAAATTCGTTAATACGCTTTTGCGAAGCTTCGGCATCCTGCACCATGCTCGATATCCATCCTAAAGAGGCTACCGGCCAGGTAAGTTTATTAATGTAAAGTATAAACTGAGCAATAGTGCCAAGGTCGGCAATACTACCATTAATATACATGCGTCCGCCTACATAAATAACTACAAGGTTACTTATACCTATAAGTAATATCATGAGTGGGCCAAAAAGTGCGCTTACCTTAGCAAGTCCCATATTTTTTTTAACGCTGTCGCGCGATAATTCTTTAAAGCCTTCCTGCTTTTGGCCCTCCAGCGCATAAGCCTTTATAACACGCACGCCAGAGAACATTTCCTGCGAGTAGCTTGATAGTAAACTAAGGTTTTGCTGTGCTGCAGTACTGCGCTTGTTTATCTCGCGGCTTACCCAGTAAATACTGTAAGCAAGTATGGGTAAAGGCAATAATGTAAAAATAGTAAGCTTGGTAGATATAATACACATTTGAGTAATTATAACTATAAAGAGTACAATTGTGTTTAGCGCATACATAATAGCCGGGCCCACATACTGGCGCACACGGTTTACGTCTTCGCTTATACGGTTCATAAGGTCGCCGGTACGGTTGCGCTTATAAAAGCTTTGCGAAAGGTTTTCATAATGCCTGAAAACTTCATTTTTAAGGTCAAATTCTATATGGCGCGACATTACAATAAGTGTTTGCCTCATAAAAAAAGTAAGCAGCCCGCTTATTAAGGTTGTGGCTACAATCAGGAGCAGGTTATGCATTAAATTCTGGCGGATAAAATCAACGCTCATGGAGTTATTTTCCAGGAATGCCTGTGTTTCTTTTATAGAGTCGCCTACCAGTTCAATGGTATATAATGCAAATATTTGCGCTGCTACAGTCATTACAATCCCTAAAAGAAATTGAAATTTATATTTGATAAAATATTTGTTTAAATACTGTAATTCTTTCATGGTTTAACTTTGCAAGTATGTCTTTTATGTGACTAATATGTTAATTGTTCTGCATAATTTCTATTAAATTATTACTAAAAAACGTTTGCGTAAATTACACTTATCATAAAAAAATCTCTTTTTTGAGGCTTATAATAATTAAATGTGTAAATTTGTTTTAGGTTTACGACTTATTATTCAAATTTAAATAGTTTATTATGGTAGCAGAAGTTATTAAGGCTAACGAGCTTATTAAAGTTGACCCGGTGTTTGGCCAGCCATCGTTTAATGATCATGAGCAGGTTGTTTTTTGCCATGACAAAGATACTGGTTTAAAAGCAATAATCGGCATCCATAATACAGTTTTGGGCCCTGCACTTGGCGGTACCCGTATGTGGAGCTATGCTAACGAATGGGAAGCGCTTAACGACGTTTTAAGGCTGTCAAGGGGAATGACGTATAAGTCGGCAATCTCCGGATTAAACCTTGGCGGTGGTAAAGCTGTTATTATAGGAAACGCAGCTACAGATAAAACACCCGAATTAATTACCCGTTTTGGCCAGTTTGTTAACTCGCTCAGCGGTAAATATATAACTGCCGAAGATGTAGGGTCTACTACAGAGGATATGGACCTTATACGTGATGTAACACCTTACGTTACCGGTATATCTGAAAGCAGGGGAGGATCGGGCAACCCGTCGCCCGTAACAGCTTATGGTGTTTACATGGGTATGAAAGCTGCTGCAATGCACCAGTTTGGATCTAACAACCTTAGTGGCAAAAAAGTGTTGGTTCAGGGTGTAGGCCACGTGGGCGAAACACTTATAGACCACCTTACTAAAGAAGGTGCTCTTGTACAGATTACTGATATTAACGAAGAAAAATTACAGCTTGTTGCCGCTAAATATGGCGCACAGATATTTACCGGCGAAGATATTTACAGTGCCGATGTTGATATTTATGCACCTTGTGCCCTGGGTGCAACTATAAATGATACTACAATTAACAGGATTAAGGCTAAAGTTATAGCCGGTGCTGCTAATAACCAACTTGCTGTAGAGCAGGTTCACGGTAAAATTTTGATGGAAAAAGGCATTAGCTATGCGCCGGATTTCCTTATTAATGCCGGTGGTATTATTAATGTTTATGCAGAGATTGTGGGTTATGATAAAGCCGAAGCCCTTAAAAGGACAGAGAATATTTATAACACTACGTTAGAGATTTTCCATTTTGCTGATACTAACAATATTACAACGCAGCAGGCTGCAATGCAAATTGCACAAAAGCGAATTGACGACAAGAAAAAAGAAACAGCTAAATAATTAGCTTAAAAAAATAATATTCTTAATTTTGCAGGGCGAAAGAAATCTTTTCTTTCGCCTTATTAATTTTAAAAAGTTCTTAAAGGCGGATGTTAAACAGAAGACATATCAGGGTAAAGGTGATGCAATCTATCTATGCAATGCACCAAAACAATTCAGATGACCTGCAAAAGGAAGAGAAATTTCTTTTAAACAGTATAGAGAATATTCGTGACCTGTACTTAATTATGGTTTCTGCACTGGTTGAGCTGAGAAACAGTGAAGAAGATTTTATAGAAAAATCGCAAAAAAAGCACCTTGCAACCGCACAGGAGCGTAACCCAAACAAAAAGTTTATCAATAACGCCGTGCTGCGACTATTGGCAGAAAGCAATCCGCTTAGTATTGCAATGGCTGATAACAAGATTGATAACTGGACAAAAAATGACGATTACATACTACTATTGCTGGAGGCTGTAAAGTCTAGCGAAGTGTACGAAAAGTACATGCAGACTACCGTAAACAATTATGAGGAAGACAGGCAGTTTGTTACCGACCTATTTACTGAGGTTGTTGCACCTAACGATAAGTTATACGAATACCTGGAAGACCATAAACTTACATGGGTAGACGATATACCGGTTGTTAACACGCTTATAAGCAAGCAGCTTTCGCAAATTACACCCGAAGGGCGCGATGCCTTTTTTGTTCCTAAAATTTATAAGGACAGTGATGACAAGGACTTTGTTCGTGATCTGTTCAGAAAAACCATTCTTAACGATAAGGAACTTGCTAAAGAATTTCTTGATAAAACTCCTAACTGGGACACCGAAAGGATTGCTGAAATTGACTCAATTATATTGAAAATGGCGATATGCGAGTTTTTAAAATTTCCATCTATTCCTGTTAAAGTTACTATTAACGAGTATCTTGAAATTGCTAAAGAATACAGTACTCCAAAAAGTAGTATTTTTATAAACGGAATTCTGGACAATATTGTTAAGGATTACCAAACCAATAATAAGCTTATAAAAACCGGAAGAGGTTTAATGTAAAACTATAAATATTTTAATTATGTTAAAAAAATCAGTAGCCATGCTTGCAATAGCATCTTTAGCACTGGCATCATGCAAAAAAGAAAATGCTGCATTAACTATAGACGATGCAACTGCAAAAAAAGCAGAAATTGCTCATGCCGAAGGTGGTAAATTACCGGTTATAAAATTTGACAGCGCTTCTCATGACTTTGGTAACATCAAGGCGGGAGAAAAAGTAAACTATACTTACAAATTTACAAATGCAGGCACAGGCGACCTTATTATAAGCGATGCTAAAGCGAGCTGTGGATGTACTGTGCCTAACTACACCAAAGAGCCTGTAAAACCGGGCGCAACAGGCGAAGTTAGCGTAGTATTCGACTCAACAGGTAAAAGCGGTAGCGTTTCTAAAACGGTAACACTTACCCTTAATACAGAAAAAGGTACCGAAACTGTAGACTTTAAAGCAAATATAGAATCGGCCGGAATAGGGGTAACACCTGCATCTCACTAATTAAAATTATATAATGGAACAATTTGGAGCATTAGGGCAGTTTTTGCCTTTTATTGGAGTTATAATAGTATTTTACTTTTTTATGATGAGGCCTCAGCAAAAAAAGGCAAAACAGGAAAAAGAATTTGAAAGCAACCTCAAAACAGGAGATAAGGTAGTAACAAAAAGCGGCATACACGGCAAAATCGCCGAGCTTGCCGAAGGTACTGTAGTTATAGAGACTATGGCCGGAAGGATTAAATTTGAGCGTTCGGCTATATCGCCAGAACTTACTCAAAAAGTTACTGCTCCTGCAAAAGCATAATTTTTTTTACTAAACAAGAGCCCCATTGTGTACACAGTGGGGCTTTTTTATTTCCCTTGATTTTAACGATTCAATGTATTCTTACACAGCACTCCTAAAGAACGTATTTCCGCATGTGCAGTGCAGACATATTATAACTAAGACATCATAAATACAGTTATAATCATTTACAATACTGTAATAGAAAAAATCAATAACACAATTAATTATTAGTTAGGATTCCTTACTAAATTTGTAGTATAAAAGTTTATAATTTTAATAACAATTATTATGTCAAAATCAATTTTTTACCATGCAGGCTGTCCGGTTTGCATAAGCGCAGAGCATGATATTATTGCTTTGGTTGGAGAATCTAACGTAGAAGTTGTTCACTTAGGTGACGCTAAAGACAGAATTGGGGAAGCTGAAGCTGCAGGCGTAAAATCAGTACCCGCGTTACTGACGCCAAACGGTAATGTATTGCACATCAACTTTGGAGCTTCTATTGAAGATGTAAAAGCTTAACTGATTAGTAATAGAAACGGCAGTACGGAACTTACCGGCTGCCGTTTTTTATAAAATTATACTAAAATTAAAAATTATGAAAATAGCAGTTTGGGACACCTACGTAACAAAAATAGATGGGAATATTATGCATTTTGATATCTTTGCTCCTGATGAAATCAACGATCCTGAAGTAATATATAGCTTTGGTAAAGAATACCTTTTTACCAAAGGCCAGCAAGGCAGTCCGCTTTCGGCGAGTCAATGCAACTTTTGCCATATAGATAAGGCTACGCCCGTTGTGGAGCACGAAATAAATGAAAAGGGGTATTTTATATTTGAAATGGAAGGCTGTGAATAATATAACTGCCAATAGAGAAGATATTCAGCATAGGGTAATCCGTGCAGCTATTAAAAGTGGCCGTAACCCGGATGATGTAAAAATATTGTTGGCAACTAAAACGGTAAGTGTAGAAAATATAAAGTCTGCATTTATTGCCGGGCTTAATATTGTAGGGGAAAACAAGGTACAGGAATTAAAAGCAAAGTATGATTATTTAGCGAGCGACAACACCGAAATGCATTTTATAGGACACCTGCAAACCAACAAAATTAAAGATGTGCTTAAATATGCCTCCTGCATACAATCTGTCGACAGGCCAGACCTGATTGAAAAGCTTGACCAGAGGCTGCAATATGAAGGGCGAAAAATAAATATAATGATGCAGGTTAACACCTCTTATGAAGAGAGTAAATTTGGCATCAGCCCTGAAAATGCTTTAAGCCTTGCTAAAATGGTATCAAAATATGATACGCTAAATGTAACCGGCCTAATGACGATAGGGCTTTTTAGCAAAGATATTAATAAGGTTCGCAAATGCTACCAGTTGTTAAAAAACCTTCAATTGCAAGTACAGGAACTTGGGTTGGTAAATTTTACAGGCAACGAACTTTCTATGGGCATGAGCAATGATTTCGAAATTGCAATAGCAGAAGGGGCAACAATGATAAGGGTTGGTACTGCTATATTCGGAGATAGAATATATCCTGATAGCTATTACTGGAACGAACAAAAAGATTTAAAATGAAGGCATTACGTATTCACTACCTCCAGCACATCCATTTTGAAGGGCCGGGCTGTATAGCGGATTGGGCCACTAATAAGGGTCATAATCTTTCATCGACCAAATTTTATGAAGGTGAGGAGCTGCCCAAATTAGATGCTATTGATTGGTTAATTATTATGGGTGGACCTATGAATGTAAATGATGAGGCAGATTATCCATGGTTAAAAGCAGAGAAAGCATTTATTAAAGAGGCAATTGCTGCAGGTAAAAAAATTATAGGTATATGTCTTGGTTCTCAGTTAATTGCCTCGGTGTTGGGAAGTAATGTTTACCCAAATACAGTAAAAGAGATTGGTTGGTGGCCTGTGCAGCCGGTAAAGCAGTCCAACAATGTTTTATTTAATGGGAGCGATAATTTCACGGTTTTTCACTGGCATGGTGATACTTTTGACCTCCCTGAGAAAGCAGAACTTTTAGCATTTACTTCAGGGTGTGCTAACCAGGCATTTACTTATAAAAATACTGTGCTTGGTCTACAATTCCATTTGGAAGTTACCGAAGAGTTATTGTCACAAATGCTTATTCATGGCAGACATGAGCTGGTTAATGGCAAATACATACAGGATCAAGCGGCTATCAAATCGCAATCTCATCTTATTGAAGGAAATAATCAGCGTATGTATTCACTTTTAAGTCATTTTGAAGCACTTTAATTTATGTCGGTTTTTAACTTAAATACGCAAAATCATAATCTTGACTCTAAAATAGTAGCGGGACTGGAGCGCCTTACGCTGGCCTTTAAGACCTTACTCTGGGATAAGGCTAAAGAATACGGGCTTAGCCCGATACAAATTCAGGTGCTCATCTTCATCCATTATCATACTACCGAGAAAACCACTGTGAGCTATCTGGCTAAAGAATTTAATATCACTAAAGCTACAATAAGTGATGCTGTTAAAGTAATGGAACAAAAGGGGCTTATAGAAAAAAAAGGATCGGGCAAGGATACCCGGAGTTATACCATGACGCTTAGCGATGCAGGTTTAATGATTGTTAAAAGCACAGAAAACTATCCTGAGCCTTTAACAGGTATTGTTTCGGGGTTTGATGTGCACGATAAACTGGCATTATGGAATAGTATTGTTTCCCTGATTATACAGCTAAATAAAACAAACATTATAAGCATTCAACGCACCTGTTCAAACTGTCGGTATTTTGAATTGACAAATAATGGCTTTTACTGCCACCTGCTTGACAAGCCGTTGCATACAGCCGATATCAGGATAGATTGTCCTGAATTTGATGCAGCCTCATGATGGTATCAGTTTGCCGTACTACACATTTATCAGGCTGCTTTTAACAATCATAATGGCATTCGATTACTCTGTTAAATCTGTTGTTTTGCCCTGATTTATAAATAGCTGTATTAAACTTGAAAGCAATATAGTTAATGCCGCCCCAATAACATTAAGCCAAAGGAAGCCTATAAAATCGGTAAAAAAGTAAATGTAAAATATTGTAGACTGGCTTATTAACGCACCAATAAAAATGGCCTGAGCCCTTACATATTTTATGTAAAATGCCACTAAGAATATACCTAATACAGTGCCATAAAATATTGAGCCTACAATATTTACAAGCTGAATAAGATTTTCAAATAATGTACCTACACAGGCAAACAATATAGCTACAATACCCCAAAATAGGGTAAATAACTTGGTAGCATTTACAAAATGTTTCTCTGATTTTTCTCCTCTTACGTTGCGTTTGTAAATATCGATAGCAGTGGTAGACGCAAGTGCATTTAATCCCGATGCAGATGATGACATGGCTGCAGAAATTATTACAGCCAATAGCAAACCAATCATTCCTTTAGGTAAAAAATTAAGGATAAAGTACAGGAATACGTAATCTTTATCATTAGTTTCGGCATTGGCATCAACCTGTGTTATCAGGTCTTTTGCCTGGTCACGAAGGTCTTTTTCGCGGGTATTAAGCGCTATCATGCGATTATGTAACTCTCTATTATCATAATCCTGGTTAAGCTGATGTACATACAGCATGCTAATCTCCTGCTTTTCTGTAGCCAGTTCGGCAAGCTGTTTTTCAAGTTGTGTGTATTCACCTTTATGTTGGGAGGTTTCAATCAGTCTGGTATTAATAGGGTTAAAATGCAGCGGGGCAGAGTGGAACTGAAAAAAAACAAACACCATAACACCTATCAGTAATATAAAAAACTGCATGGGCACTTTTAGCAGGCCATTCATTATAAGCCCCATCTGGCTTTCGCGTATAGATTTGCCCGAAAGGTAGCGCTGCACCTGAGACTGGTCTGTACCAAAATAGGAGAGGGCAAGGAAAAAACCGCCGGCGAGGCCGCTCCATACGGTATAACGCTTTTCAGGATCGAAAGAAAATTCCAGTATGTTAAGTTTATCATTGGCACCGGCAATGTGCAGGGCATTATTAAAATTAAGTTCTTCCGGCAGATAATCCATGATAATAAAAAACGTAATGATCATACCACTCATAATTACAAACATTTGCTGTTTGTGGGTAACGTTAACCGCCTTTGTACCGCCCGAAACAGTATATATAATAACCATTATGCCTATAACAAGGTTCATAAGGCTAAGGTTCCAACCCAATAATGATGATAATATAATTGCAGGGGCATAAATGGTAAGCCCGGTACCTAAACCCCTTTGAATCATAAAAAGTATTGATGCAAGCGTTCGGGTCTTAACATCAAAGCGCTGCTCTAAAAATTCGTATGCCGTATATACCTTAAGTTTATGGTAAATAGGGATGAATGTAAGGCATATAACCACCATAGCGAGCGGCAAGCCAAAGTAAAATTGCACAAACCCCATACCGTCATGGTAAGCCTGCCCCGGCGTAGAAAGAAACGTAATAGCACTGGCCTGTGTAGCCATGACAGAGAGGCCCACAGTCCACCACGGGGTTTCGTTATTGCCAAGTATATATTCTTCTACATTTTTGCTGCCACGGGTTTTAAGTGCACCATAAGCCACGATAAAAACCAGTGTAACAGTAAGTATTATCCAGTCT
>Ga0247815_10003338_pt1 | contig 11567 bp, 14 predicted proteins | sample UWRJL194509B1_FD_181014 | JGI IMG/M metagenome (GOLD analysis project Ga0247815, IMG submission 181014) | Plant litter microbial communities from Arlington Agricultural Research Station in Wisconsin, United States - UWRJ-L194-509B-1 | ecosystem: Environmental > Terrestrial > Plant litter >... | reverse complement strand
GTCTCATTCTCAAACGGCGCTACTGTAACGAATCGTTCTCAGTTGCCCAAATTGTAATGGTTGGCTCTTATCATCACCGTGACGGCTCGCCTAAGGTTGCTTCGGTCTTAATTTCAGCCAGTCAAAGCATTCTTGACTTTTGATTGCGACGGCGCTCAAATTGTCGAACCGAAAGTCACAATTCGTCGTCAGTCATTATTAAGGCAACCGCGAGTAATAGATTGGTTCAGCATGTTCGAAACCATCGAGATGGTCACTCATTTTCCGACATAACCTGTCCTGCCATCCACAAGTCCCCATGACCGAGGGCCTGTACCCTCCAGGACCGGATAGAAGTCTTCGAGAGAGTGATCTGCTCCATCTCATCGCCCGGGGAAGTGACACCGCCTACAACATCCAAAGCGAGCCTCGGGTCGTGTAGAGCGGCCAACGCCTTGCGTAGGTCGGCATCGAGACATGCCAGACCTGCAATTCTCAGAACGACCCTCCTTAATCCGTGAAGCTCGAGTAGTCTACGGATAGGTTCTACTAAAAACTGAGGATACATCAGTGCGGGATGTGTGCAGTCGATTGCGAGGTGAGTGACACTCGACAACGGTTGACCAGGAGCAAGTAGGCAATGTAACCGCAGGAGTTGCTTGTTGACAATGATACTCTCGCCCATAGCCAGATGAATCCTACGGATTGGCAGTGGCCAGCTCATTTGATCATATAGAGCTCTAGATGTTCGGTTTTCAATGCCGGTAAACACACTAGCAATAGACCAATTCACCGCGAGATCGTGATGGCGCGGCTGCCAGCTTCGCTTCGCCTGCCCCATTGGATGTTGAAGACTCCGGTAGGACAAGTGGTCGATTAAAGTGGATGGGGCATAAATGAAGGCCGACGAACACATGTCGAGTATGGTATGTAGCTTTTGCACCGTGTCGTCGCGCGCCGATTTGGCGAATGTAACGTCGATCCGCAGTCCTCTGACGTTCTCTTCAGCGAACGTGCCACCTTTACGTTGTAGGCTCGATAGCAGCGAGCATGTACTCTTGCGAGATTGCAATTGAATTACAGAGTATAGCATTCGAGTTATGTCGGGTTGGGCCAGTCTGCTCACTCGGGCATACTGTGCAAGATCCCAGCTTCGAGCATCGAGCAGCGCGCTGAAAGCGGAAAGGCGTACGATGCTCAGCACGAGTTCTGGTGGCAGACTAGGATCCCTGCTGGAGCGAGTCTCGGGGAGTTTTTGAAGGCGGGCAAAGAGGCCCATCGTGAAATGAGAGGCTGAGAGGTGAAGGAACCGGCCTCGGCCAATAGACCCTAGGGCCTCGCTCAGCCGCTGTCTGTACCCTGATGCCCGAGAGGCCGCGTGGTAGGGCCGGCGATAAATGGATGTCACAAGCGTGATCACACCGGATGCCCGAGAGCGAGGAGAAGTGTCGCCGTGTGAGCAGCAAGAAGACCAGCGCTCAGATATATATTCCTCGTGCTATGCGTTGCTGGTCCATCAAAACAAATCTGAGCCTATGTCGCTGGTCTTATTGGAAATCTGCTTACGCCCACACTTTTGAATTACTGTTGACGAGTGGCGCAGACGGTAGAATCGGCGTTGACGGTCATGGTGGTGTGAGCAAGCTAGTATCGGACGTTCGCGTCACAGTTTGGGCAAAAACTACGCGAATTTGAGGCGAACCCATGGTCGTGCGAATCATCCGCCGTGATGGCGACAGCGAGCGAGAATAGTTCGGAGTCCCTGCCGTATACATACGAACAGGTAGAGCACCGAAACTACGAGTTTGAAGCGAGCCAAGTGGAAAAGTAGCCGGAGAAAGAAAGCCGACGCCGGATGCGCCCAGCTCAGGGACGCTGCAATCGAATGGTCCGGCATGAAGAGGACGCGTGCGGTTTCGGGTCGGGCCGACCCCGCGTTACTTGACCTCCCTCGCTCTTGCAGCCACAATGCGTTCTTTTGCCTAGCTCGTACATGCTCTCGGGACGCTCTGTGAGAAATTATGCATCACCGTCGAGATTCTACACAATATGCTGATTTTATGCAGATGGAAGTTTTGGCCAACACAGCTCGTTGCCCGAATAAAGTATCACAGGTGGTTCTAAGCACAAAATGGTTTGTATCATCTGGGCATCTTTGAAGGTTGCTCTGCTCATGGGTGGGTTTCAAGGCCTTGTCAACCTAAACTGCAACTGCGGCGGCCTTATTCGTGCCTACCCATGTCAATTTACAGTCCACAATCCGCGACTATCCCCAGGCACCCAACCTAAATGAAGGGACGCCTCGATTCCAGACACTTGACCTCACACCATGTCGTTCGCGCCAACTTCTTCTTCAATTCCGCCTCCGCATGCAGTTCTCAGACCCAGCATACCGGTCACCACACATGCCAACCATACACCATTGGTAAAATTGTGCCAGATTCGCAATAGAAATGGTTGCTCATTGTCCCGCATATAGAATCCCCTTCATTTTCTCCTGCGTGCAGCCCTCATTTATCCGGATAAACTCGCCCTCGTTCATCCCGACGTTCCGAGCCCAGTATTTTACACTTATGCGGTTTGGGCTCAACGTGTCCAGAACTTGGCGTATGCCCTGATTGACGCGGGCGTTGTACCGGGGGATCGGGTGGCCGTAATTGCGCCGAACAGGTTCGCGCCTAAGTCGTCGATCCCGAATGACACGAGCACTGAGATCGTACCGTTTTGTTGAACTCTAGCCCTCTCATTGCAGATGCACACCAGGGCGTCTTGGCCGCTCGGGCTGTCGTCACTCCTATCAAGTATGTACTTCACGCCACACACTTCGGTTGCTCGCCGTGCTGACCTGATTCTTACCATCCACAGTTACCGCCTCACCCCACCGGAAGTCACTTACATTCTCGAGCACAGCGGAGCCAAATTACTCCTGATTGATCATCAGTTCGCACATCTCGCCGAGCATTTCGTGCAATCCACGCGCGGTACCGTCAATGGCATCAAGATCATCATCAGCCACGACTCTGGTCGAGAAGGGTGTCCATACGAGGCATTCCTTACACATGGAAGAAGAGTCAGTGGTGAGCTTGGATGGCCTGGTCTACCGTTCGAGACGGACGAGATGGCAGCAGCGACCTTGTGCTACACGTGAGTTCGCCCTCCAATTCTTGTACCCCGCTGAGACACACGCAGATCCGGAACGACTGGCAAGGTCTGTTTATCCCGAGCTGCGCAGCGTTACTCTGACGCCATCTAAGCCAAAGGGTGTGATTTCAACCTTACGCGGTATGCTGTTCGATGTGCTTGTGTTGTTTGTCTCATGTCCAGGTAGGATCATACATGGGCGCTGTTGCGAGTGCATTCGAGGTTCAAATGGACATCAAATCTGTCTATCTCTGGTTTGCGAATACCTTTCACTCCGGTGCCAAAGGCACAGCTGATGTTCCATCAGGGTCTTGCCGATGTTTCACGCGGCGGGGTGGACGTTCCCTTGGGCGTGCGTCTTTGGATTCTCCACCCAGGTTTATTGCCCCGTTTTCTTGTGATATAACTACTCCCTACTGATCTTTCGCGCACGACAACAGATCACACTACGGACTGTCTCATACCCGCACATATGGAACCACCTCAAAACATCAGGCGTGACCCATTTCTGCGGCGCGCCAACTGTCCAGGTTAGTTTCCCCCCTCTCACCGCGCACATGTCGTCCCCATTCACGTGGCTATCTCCTCTCCATGTCACTGACATGTCGGCTCCGTACGAATAGATTGGTCTCGTCAACGCGCCGGAAGCCACTGCGCTGCCCGATTCACAGTCAGTCACTACCATTGTTGCAGGCTCGGCTCCGACAGCTTCCATGATTGCGTCTCTTGAGAAGCTCGGAATCAGTACCGTGCACGTTTATGGCCTCACGTGAGTCATTCGTCGTTCGTCGATTTCCCTTGCTACATTGGTGAGGGACGTGCTGCACGCGGATGAGTTAACGTATACATTCCTTCTAGCGAGACATCTGGTCCGATGACACGGATGTATCCTCAACCTGCATGGACTTCAATGAGCTTGGACGAGCGAGCTAAGGTGATGGGCCGCCAGGGGTTTGCATTTGCTACTGCCGACGAGGTACGTGCCTGGCTTGGTTTTGTCATGACACGTCTGACGGTAGTCGCGCAGATACGCGTCGTTGAACAGCGCGATGATGATCAGATTATTGATGTCCCTCACGATGGCACCACCTTAGGCGAGATTGTGATCAGAGGAAACAAGGTCATGAGCGGTGTCAGTTTGTCTATTCCTGACCTGTGGCGTCCGTCGTTCTTACGCAGAACTTGAAGTACTATAGAGATGCCGACGCCACTGCATCAGTGCTTCGTGGCGGTTACTTCCACTCAGGCGATCTTGCGGTCAAGCATGCAGATGGTAGCATTGCGATCCAAGACAGGAGCAAGGACCTGATTAACAGTGGCGGCGAGAAGGCGAGCAGCGTCAGTATTGAGCAGGGTACGTCCCGATTCGCTGTTGATCATACAAACTATAACGGCATTCCAAATAGAACTCGCCGCCCATCCGGACGTACTCGAAGTATCCGTCGTCGCCCGACCCCATTCAACCTGGGGAGAGCGACCCATGGCGTTCGTTGTCCTACAGCCGAGCTCAAAATCGGCCATTAGACACCAGCATGAGAAGGATGTGTTCGAGAAGGAGCTCAAGGCGTTCGCAAAACCGAGACTCCCAGGGTTTGCGCGACCAGAATGGGTGCAAGTGCTTGAAGAGCTCCCGGTGAGCAACACAGAAAGTAAAAGTGGAATCATATGGTCTGATGTATCTTCTGTGTATTGCAGAAAAGCTCAACTGGCAAGATCTTGAAGGTTGATCTGAGAACGCGTGCGGCGAAGTTGTAAATGCAAGGCTTCCTGGACTACAGCCCCCCCCGTCTTGTCACCTGTTGTTCAAGTACTCGTATATTGGAATTTTATTCTAGATGAAGCTACTATATCTGCGAAGATGCGCCCGTGCGAAGCCTGGTGTCGGGGTTCAAACGGAGTTGTGCGGAAGCAGATTTGATTCCCCAGGTTCAAGCTCTCCTTTCACGTCTCGCACCTAGAACAAATGATGCATCCATTTTTGGCAAGTTAGCTAACCCCATCAGGCCTGCTGTGTGATATGATCATCTCAACAGACTCCTGCCCATCCGGACCTGACACGGTTCGAAATCCAATCCAAATACTCTGCGTGGTTTGTAGCAGTCTGAGCTCCCTCCTACATGCACCAGCATTCTCCATCAGTCCTAGCGCCTCGAAGAGCTGATAAGCAGACTCGAGATGTCTGATAGCCTCTTCATAACGTCCTTGATCACGTCGCAGGCATCCAAGCCCCCAAGCGCATTCTGCGAGGCCATAACGCTCTCCTACCTCTTGATAGTACGTCTCTGACTGGACTAGAAGTTGCTCTGCCAAAATAAAATTGCCTTTTCGGCGTTCAAGAGCGCCAAGCAGGCGACCGCTGTGTGCAACATGTTGCCGGTTGCCGAGGGTCAGATACGCAGAGTGAGCGGCCTCCAATTCGGTTGCGGAAGATTCGAGATCCTCCAGTCCGATATAAACCATACCGAGAATCTCCGCACATTGAGCAGCGAGTGTCACTATACCCAAGGCGTTGAGTATTTTCCGTGCCGCTGTTAGATGCTCTATTGCAGCAGCGTGTTCTTGCTTGTCCCGCAACAGCAGACCGATGGTCATCCTACACTGCGCCTCATAGAGCTCCTCGCCTAATTCGGCATGTATATCACATGCCTCGCTGAGTAGCGTCGTAGCACGGTCTTCCTCGCCGAGGAGTCGGTGTGTATCCCCAGCGAAGCGTTTACACTGGGCCAGGCGCGACTGGTTCCCAATTCCGAAGTACAATTGCCCCGCCATGGTGAAAGACTTGATTGCTTCTCTGTATTCGTCAAGACGATACTGTGTGTTGCCGATCGTCCACAGGCAGGTAGCCTTCCACTCTGAATGCTGCTCGAGATGTGGTAGAAGTGCAAATGCCAGCGTCGTAGACGGCTTCCTTGTGCACGTGAAATTCGTGAAGTTGATCACAGCGTCGAAAATTTGTTGAGACGGTTCGACGAGGAGGGTGAACAGCAACGTGAACAGATTGCCCATTTCCGATGCCGCGACACCAGCGAGGCCCTCGGAGTTCTCATCCAGGTACGGGAGTTGTGCTGCAAGTTCAAAATAAATCGCGCAAACGAATTCGTAAATATCTTGCTGGAGAGGATAGTTGGCTGAGACGAAGTGGCGGATGGGGCTAAGCACCCTCAGCTCATCGTCTACACCATCACTAACGAGCGCATAATCGCGTAACGTCTGTCGTGTAGCATCGATGTCCTGGAAGAGCGGACGCAGTATTTCAAAGAGCCACGGGTGAAGGCCGTCGGGCAGTGTGCTGCAGATCGAGAGCAGTTGCAGTGGCTCCAGCGAGTCGATAGATCCTTGCATCAGGCCAATCGAAACCTCGATCGATGCATCAACGTTGTACTCGCGACCTACGGGCCGGGTACGAAGAAGTGTGTTGCGAGTGCGAATCCAGCGATCGTAAATCTCATTTAGCCGGATACCACGTTGAACTAGCTGAGCAAGGAGTGTTACAGCGAGTGGCATAAGATCGACCTCGTGGAGAAGTTGCGTTATCAGCTCTTTGTCCTCTCCCGAAAAGCTTCGCATGGATGTATCCTCGAATGTCTTCATCGCTGCTTCAGATGAAAATGGGTATAGAGCCGCCGTGCTTGCGTTGGACCACATGACTCTCGGCGGAAGCACATTTCCGCGGCAGGTGACGATGAGCGAAAGCGAGCCTATGGCCGCAAGCGTCGAGAGTAAGCGCTCGACTTCAGAGATTTTGACCATGTCTCTGACCAGCCAGACAGTTTCGATATTGTCCAATACCAGAAGCGTGCGTGGGCTACCCGTGAGGCAAGCGACGAGTACGGTCAGGAGGTCTTTCGATGCCTCAAGACCAAGAACCGTAGCGAGTGCAACAATTAGAGAATCAGCATCCGCGTGCGCTTCGCAGGATATGAAAAACCGCCGAAGGTCAAAATGGGCCGTGATTTGAGTATCGTGAAGAATTGCTAGTGCGACCGAAGTTTTACCCATTCCGCCTGAGCCCAGCACTGCTAGTCGTGCATGACCCGGCTGAACGAGCAGCTGAACAGCATCTCGAACAAAGTCCTCACGACCGTGAAACACTGCAGGTTTAACAGGGAGAGTCGCAGAAAATCTCATGTCGCTGCGTGGTATTGAAGCATTGACTTCGCAAGTGGGTTCAAGGTCGTACCTTGTAAGCGGCTTGGACTCGTGGTCAAGGCGAGCCATTTGCTTGGCAATGTCTTCCACTCCAATAAGAGTCGCAGCTTGAAAAACGAGCTGTCCGATGTTTGGTCAGACGATATGCAAGTCTAAACCGAACCACGAACCACGATGCGCTGGCGCGCAGCGTTCAAACGCTCCTTCTCGAGCTCCATGCAAGCAATCACGGTGTGAATTGCCATAGAGCGCTTCAACTTCCCGATACGGAGGACGGTATGAAGACGGATCGCGATGCGTTGAAGAGTCCTAGCCTGTGTCAACAGTCCACAGCGACTGAAATTGAGACCCATGCTTACTCGAAGAATCCGATGAGATACGGAAGGAGGCGGTCTCTCTGCTCTTGTATCTTGGAGACCTCTTCAACAATGACCCACATCTCCTGCACGTCGTGTAGAAGCGAGGATATTTTATTTTGAACGCCTTGACAGTCCTGCTCAGCGGTATCAGATAATGAATTGAACTAATTGAATGTCATAAGCAGACCTCAAACAGCTTGAGGATGTAAAGGAACGTTTGTGGTGCGGCTTTGAGTGGCCAAGGAAGGCCGTCAGTGATGTTCACCATTACGTTCAGCATCGACTTCAGACCGTCGTAGGCCGCGTCAACCATGGTAATGTTTGTGCTACGCGTCGGGAGCGATCAGTAAGCAAACGATATTCCAGAGAGTCCACTGACCTGAGAACGTCCTGAAGTATATTCAAGGTTAGCTGGGCTACGATATAGTAAATACGAGCGCACCTTCGTGCAGTCTACATCGACCTCAAGACCCACGAAAGGTCGCAACATAAGCGCACACTCTTGATCCCGCACCTGCAACGGGAAAATTCAGATCTAACAGGAGGATTGTAGGAGAGCACGTACTGCGAGGAGGTCACGCAGTCCGTTCACCGTCGCGAGGTAGCCGCCAATGGTGTCCATGCATGTGGATCGTCTCAATTGGCGACTGAGCACGCCTCTCCGGGATGCATCTCGCATGAAGCTTGCGCACTGCTCGAAGACGCTACGGTAGCCGATGTTAGCGCGAGTATGGCTGACCTGTGAGTACGTACTCTTTAGTCGCGCCGAGCGCTGCGGCTATGGCAACTGGAAGGCTGGCGTCGCCATGAAGCTGCGTCGTCGCAGCTGTGTTTTCAACACTGGCTGCAATCTCAAGAGCTAGCTTTGATATCTTTCTCGAATCATTCTTGCAGTTCTTCATGGCCTGTGGCGTGGTATCGCAGATCAGCTTCTCGCTCAAGTTGTCAGGGCCACGACGCACCTTAGCTGCGTCGTGCACTGCATCTGCTGCAGCGACAAGCTCTCGAATCACTATCTTTGTCGCGATCGAAGTGGAAGGAGCCAGCGCGTTGACGGATGTTGAGGACATGATGGTCGATGGAAGGCAGAAGTGCCACATGTGACCGCTCGCTCCCGACTCAGGCACAGGCATGCCACTAACACGCACAGCATGGGACAAACATATCCGATTCGCAGCTCTGGCGCGTGTTGCGAGATAACGACAGATTTAAGGCGAGGACAGATTGGTGGAGGAACTCTGACATAGTATACCGGAATGTCTCAATCGCCGCCGGAGGTGCTGATGAGGTTGAGGTGCTTTCTAGCCGCGAGAATCCCCGGATTACTCCCACGTGATGCAAATAAAAATCCCCTAAGGGTACATCAGTGCGTGAACCGGCGAGTGACTGGGACCGAATATCTATACAGCGACCAGTTGGCACAGTTTTAGCCACGTCATTTTTGTAACTTGATAATTCGGAGCCAAAGCATGCTCTCATCGAGTGTCGCGTACTTGGCGACCATAATAGTTTCTCCCGCAAAATTGTGTATCAGCGTGTGGCAGGTAGCCGGGACCTGAGTCGATATCGGGGTTCAAACGGAGTTGTGCGGAAGCGGATTTGACTCCGCAGGTTCAACCTCTTCTGATCGCTCCCCGTGCTATCGATACATCTAGGTGTGCCTCATCAGAAAGGAAGCACGTATTCGGGCACAAGCACTTCGGCGAGCGGCTTGTTTGACCTTTGCGCGCTGATGCGCGCGCACAACGCGTACCGCGCCAGTCTGTTCGTATGCGTGGCACAGGCTCGGTTTGGATCGTGCTCTTTATACCCGACTAGTTCCCGCTGAACATGACTCTGCAACGAGCTTGGGATATGCTCTGTGACTCGAGCTATGTTCAGCATGCCACTTTTAGCGCGGGTTTATCGGAGCTCATCCAGGCGCGTCCATCACCGTTGCTTCCACGTACCGATGAACCTCATACCGCGCACCATTAAACTCAAATCCAGTTTGTCGCCAATCGGGTGGTTTATCTATTTCAGTAATCTGGTTTATTATCGATGAATCGCCCTTCACCGCAGTGAAGTCAGGTACCCATTTGTACCACCTTCGAACAAGGAGAAGGCCGGATGCTTGCGTTGAATACTACATCTACTGCTGTGTGTCAATCCGTTTGTCAGGTGTTCTGTCTTGGCTCCTATCTGTCTCGGCGTCTGTGTTGATTGTCAACATCATGTCTGGTCCAAGTCTGGTCTTGGTCCCACGCCGCGACTCTGACACCCCTTGGCGCGCTCAGACAGTTCCGATCTGAACCCGTCAGACTTCTTTCGGTGTCTTGCTCAGATCGTCAGGAATGCTCGCATTTCGCATCAACGTTCTGTGGAACTCGTTACGATTGACAGCACTGTTAATGGGGTCGGTTCCGAAGTGGCCTCCACCCTGGCCACCAACACAGTGTTTGTGGCGGGCCTCTGTTGCTGCGGTGATGCCAAGGTAACAACGGGCCAAGACAACACAACGCGGAACCGGCGGTTTGGATCCGACGTCGTGCCCTTTTCCCTCCTCTCCTCATCTCAAGTCCGCTAGACAGCGGTTTCACACATTCTTTTCCCCCTACACTCACGCACACGAAAGTCATGCTGACCCGCGCCATTGGAGTCACCCTCGCCGTCACTACTCTTGCAGCTGCACACGCCAACCATGGCCTGCGCATGCACCGCGACATTCACCCTAACCTCCATGCTCGTCAAACACAGTCTGGCTCCGGCACTGTGTCCGGCACCGGTAGCGCTACTGTCGGCGGGCCGACTCTTCCGTCTGGCACTGCGCCATCCGTACCAGCGGTGACTGGAGCCGGTGCCATGCCGCTAGGCCAGATCACGTCCTCGGGTACTGCACCTGCACCAGAAGCATTCCCAACATTTGCTGCCAGCGCAAAGCCCTCTGGTCTGCCGACAGCACCAGCTCTTCCTGACAGTGCGTGTGACTTTTTCATGACTGGCGCCCTGTTGTGCCTTCTTTTGTGTGTCCATCATGTCGGCTGGAAGTCGCTGACGTTTCGATGCCGCTTTGTTTTTATCCCTCATCAGTCTCCAAATGGAGTGGCTCCAACTACCCGGCACTAGACAAGGTCCCGCCAGTCACCAGCGACGAGGTCATCAAATGGATCAATGAAGTCCGCAACAGTGGTATCATCATCCCCGACATCAAGCCATTCACAAACGACCCGAACGGCCTCTGCGCGGCGAACCAAGCCCGCGTCGGTAATGCGACCGAGTGCTGGTGGTCGTGCGGTCACTGCTTGCGGAAGACTGACATTGTCGAGTGCAAGCAGCAGAAAACATGGGGCTCGTCCTTCGACGACGGCCCATCGGTCAACAGCGCGAAGCTGCTCAACTACCTTGAGGAGGAGAAGCTCAAGACCACCTTCTTTGTCATTGGCTCGCGTGTCTCTGCGCTGCCCGCCGCGCTGCGCACGGAGTATATGCTTGGCCACCAGATTGGGTAAGTGTCGTTCATACCCTCTTCATTCGCCGCATTCTATCCACGGTCTCGCACATTGCGCGCGGCGCCGTTACCAGCTATTTTTCTGCCTTCCAACTTGTTACCGTGTATCGTCTATCGCACATAACCGGGATACTGACGCCTACTTCAGTGTTCACGGATGGAGCCACACCCCGATGACAACTCAGACAAGCGAGCAGCTCATCGCCGAGTTCGGCTGGACTAAGAAGGTCATCAAGGACGCAATTGGCGTGACCCCGCTCTACTTGTGCGTTTCTCTCTTAAACAGCGTGGATTGTACCAATTTAACGTTGCTTTCAGCCGCCCGCCGTATGGTGATATCGATGACCGTGTTCGCGCCATCGCCCGCGCCATGAACTTGGTCCCCGTCATGTGGACAAGTACCGGAACAGAGGCCAACCCGATTACGTTCGACACCAATGACGGCAACGTTG
>Ga0247815_10003337_pt1 | contig 11567 bp, 9 predicted proteins | sample UWRJL194509B1_FD_181014 | JGI IMG/M metagenome (GOLD analysis project Ga0247815, IMG submission 181014) | Plant litter microbial communities from Arlington Agricultural Research Station in Wisconsin, United States - UWRJ-L194-509B-1 | ecosystem: Environmental > Terrestrial > Plant litter >... | reverse complement strand
AAGATTTTCTCCAGATTCTCCAGCGCCGGCTTGCGGCGCTTGACCGTGATGCGCTCGGCATTGCGGTCCAATAGATAGGTCCAGATATTGACGCCGTCGAGCGGCGTCATCTCCTGAAATTGCTGGAAGTTGAATTGCGCGAGCAAGGTTGTCCCCGTGGTTTATTTTTTTTGATTATAGCCCGGGGGCCAGGCACCAGGACTAATCTGGAATCAAGTTGCGCCGCTACGATTGATCCGCGTCAGCCGCCGACCACGCGGTTGCGGCCGGCGCGCTTGGCCTCGTACATGGCGGCGTCGCCGGCCGAGATCAGGCGGATCAGGTCGTAGCTGTGCTCGTCCGAGCAGACCACGCCCATGCTCACGGTGTAGCGCACCGACAGCTGGCCCAGCTCCACCAGCTCGTATTCGATGCGGGCGCGCAGCCGCTCGGCCACGCTCAGCGCGGCGGCGCGGTTGACGTCGTCGAGCACCAGCACGAACTCCTCGCCGCCGAAGCGCGCCATCAGGTCGTGCGGCCGCAGTTCGATCTTCAGCAGCCGCGCCAGATGGCGCAGCACCTCGTCGCCGACCGGGTGGCCGTGGGTGTCGTTGATGACCTTGAAGTAATCGACGTCGATCATGATCACCGCCAGGCTGCGGCCGGAGCGCAGCGCGCGCAGGCCGACCCGCTTGCCCTGGATCTCCAGCCCGGCGCGGTTGAGCGCGCCGGTCAGCGCGTCGAGCGTGGACAGCCGCCGCAGCCGCTCGGCGTAGCGCCAGCTCACCATCATGATCAGGCCGAAGGCGATGCAGATTTGCGCCAGCGGAATGGCCAGCGTGGTCAGGCCCATCACCAGCGAACTGGTGCCGTCGGCCGGGTCCGGATGCAGCAACATGTGCAGGCCGCGCAGCAGCAGCGCCAGGCCGAGCAGGCTGAAGCCGGTCACGCTGATGCCGGTCACGCGCCACTGCCCGTGCCGCGCGATCGTCACCGCGCACATCCAGTTGAGGATGGCAAAATAAAAGCCGCTGAAGCACAGGCGCGCCCGCAGGCTCGGCGCGATCAGCGTGAAGTAGGCGGGGATCAGCAACGCGATGACGGTGATGACGGCGATGGCCCGCCATGACAACGTTTCCGAGCGATGCACGCGCAGGCCGCGCAGCACCAGCGCCAAGCCGAAACCGATCACGCCGTAGCTGAGAATATTGTTGACGACGATCGGCAAGCTGTCGATATTGCTTAGCGCCAGGCCGCCGCAGATCAGCACGTTGCCCCATGCCCACCAACGCTGCTCGGGCGGGCTGTCGGTGTAGCAGGCGGAAGCGGCCAGCAGCGCGGTGGTCAGCAGCGTGACGCAAACTTGGACCAGTAGAAGAGTATCGAGATTGAGCACGCCGTATTCCATCGTAAGTTAATGACAATGTAGCGCAGCGAATTGGTTGATGCAAGAAAGAAACAAAAAAAGCTGACCAAGGACCAACATCGGCGCCGCCACCGAGCGCGAGTATCGGTTAGAGTGAGGGTTATCGCACTCTTACGCAAAGCATATGGCTTACCCAATTGAGCACAAGCTGGTGATCGGCATCGCCTCCAGCGCCCTGTTTGACCTGACCGAATCGCACCGGGTCTATCTGGAAAGCGGCGCCGAAGCCTACCGCAAATACCAGGAACAGCATATCGACACGATCCTGGACAAGGGCGTGGCCTTCCCCTTCATCCGCCGCTTCCTCAGCATCAACAAGCACTACGCGCAGTCGCAGCCGGTGGAGGTGGTGCTGCTGTCGCGCAATTCGCCGGAAACCGGGCTGCGCGTGATGAATTCCATCGCCCACTACGGCCTGGACATATCGCGCGCCTGCTTCGTCACCGGCAAGTCGCCGTACACTTATCTACCGGCGTTCAACACCTCGCTGTTCCTCAGCGCCAACGAGGAGGACGTGCGCAACGCGCTGGCGGCCAATTATCCGGCCGGCCTGGTGCTGCCCTCGCGCACCGAGGACGACGATGACGACACCGAGCTGCGCGTCGCCTTCGACTTCGACGGCGTGATCGCCGACGACGAGTCGGAAACCGTCTTCAAGCGCAACAACGACGTGCACGAATTCCATGCCCACGAGCGCGAGCGGGTCGCCATTCCGCATCAACCCGGTCCGCTGGCCGACCTGTTCCAGAAGCTGTCGCTGATGCAGCGGCTGGAGGAGCGGGCGCAGCGGCGCGATCCGGCATATAAAAAGATCCTGCGCATCGCCATCATCACGGCCCGCAGCGCGCCGTCGCACGAGCGGGTGGTGACCACGCTGAAAAGCTGGGGCGTGTCCGCCAACGAGACCTTTTTCCTCGGCGGCATGGAGAAAGCCCGCGTGCTGGGCATCTTCAAGCCGCATATTTTCTTCGACGACCAGCTCAGCCACCTCAAATCGGCCGGCGGCACCATCCCAATGGTGCACGTCCCGTTCGGCATCGCCAATCGTCTATAATGTCGGGCAGCGGCGTTGCCACTCGGGCGGTGCCTTGATAACCGTTGAATGTGTGTTGTGTCCTCAGCCTTAATTAAATCCATTCCCAAACCTGGTACCCGCTACGCCCTGCCTACGCTGCATGGCTCGTCGGACGCCTACGCATTGGCGCTGACCGCGCTCGAACTCAAATCCCAGGGCCGCATGCTGGCCGTGATCGTGGCCAACGCCAGCGACGCCCAGCGCCTGCGCGACGAGATCCCGTGGTTCGGCGGCCCGGAACTACGCGTCCATCTGCTGCCGGACTGGGAAACCCTGCCCTACGACGCGTTCTCGCCGCACCAGGACCTGGTGTCCGAGCGCCTGGCCACGCTGCACGAAATCTCCAGCGGCCAGTGCGACGTGATGCTGGTGCCGGCCACCACCGCGCTGGTGCGCATGGCGCCGCCGTCCTTCCTCGCCGCCTACACCTTCTTCTTCAAGAAGAACGAAGCGCTGGACGAGGCGCGCCTGAAATCGCAGTTGACGCTGGCCGGCTACACCCACGTCACGCAGGTGATGTCGCCCGGCGAATACTCGGTGCGCGGCGGCTTGATCGACCTGTTCCCGATGGGCTCCGCCCTGCCCTACCGGCTCGACCTGTTCGGCGACACCATCGAAACCATCCGCACCTTCGACGCCGACACCCAGCGCTCGCTGTACCCGGTCAACGAAGTGCGCCTGCTGCCGGGCCGCGAGTTCCCGATGGACGAAGCGGCGCGCACCACCTTCCGCAGCCGCTGGCGCGAGCAGTTCGAAGGCGATCCTTCGCGCTCGGTGGTGTACAAGGACATCAGCAGCGGCATCGCCTCGGCCGGTATCGAATACTATCTGCCGCTGTTCTTCGAAGAGACCGCGACGCTGTTCGACTACCTGCCGCAAGGCGCGACGCTGTCGCTGGTCGGCGATATCGACGGCGCCATCAAGCGCTTCTGGACCGACACCGGCTCGCGCTACCGCTTCCTGCGCGCCGACCGCGAGCGCCCGATCCTGGCGCCGGAAGCCCTGTTCCTGTCGGACGAACAGTTCTTCACGCTGGCCAAGCCGTACGGCCGCCTGACGATCTCGAAAGACGCCAAGGATGATAGCCTCGGCGCCTCCGAGCTGTCGGCGCCGGTGCCCAACATCGCCGTCAACCGCCACAGCGAAGACCCGCTGACCAATCTGCGCGCCTACCTGCTGCAGGCCGGCCGCCGCGTGATGATCTGCGCCGAGAGCAACGGCCGCCGCGAAACGCTGCAGCAGTACTTCAACGAATACGGCTTGGATCTGACGCCGGTCGAAGGCTTCGACGGCTTCGTCGGCTCCGATGCCAAGTTGATGCTGGGCGTGGCGCCGCTGCACAGCGGCTTTGAGCTCAGCGACGGCAAGCAGCATCTGATTTTCATCACCGAGACCGAGCTGTATGCGGGCTCCGGCCGCCGCATCGGCAAGAAGAAGCAGGAAGCCGTCACCCAGGTCGAATCGATGGTGCGCGACCTGTCGGAGCTGAAGATCGGCGATCCGGTGGTCCACATCAACCACGGCATCGGGCGCTACATGGGCCTGACCAGCATGGACCTGGGCGAAGGCGACACCGAATTCCTGCACCTGGAATACGCCAAGGAGACCAAGCTGTATGTGCCGGTCTCGCAGCTGCACGTGATCTCGCGCTACTCGGGCGCGTCGCCGGACGACGCGCCGCTGCATTCGCTGGGCTCCGGCCAGTGGGAAAAAGCCAAGAAGCGCGCCGCCGAACAGGTGCGCGACACCGCCGCCGAGCTGCTCAACCTGTACGCCCGCCGCGCGCTGCGCCAGGGCCACGCCTTCGAATATTCGGCGCACGACTACGAGCGCTTCGCCGACAGCTTCGGCTTCGACGAAACGCCGGACCAGCAGGAAGCGATCAACAACGTCATCAAGGACATGACGTCCGGGAAGCCGATGGACCGGCTGGTGTGCGGCGACGTCGGCTTCGGCAAGACCGAGGTGGCGCTGCGCGCGGCCTTCATCGCCGTCATGGGCGGCAAGCAGGTCGCCATCCTGGCGCCGACCACGCTGCTGGCCGAACAGCACGCGCAAACCTTCGCCGACCGCTTCGCCGACTGGCCGGTGCGCATCGCCGAAATGTCGCGCTTCCGCACCGGCAAGGAGATCGCGCAGGCGATCAAGGGTATGGCCGACGGCACGCTGGACATCATCATCGGCACCCACAAGCTGCTGTCGGACGACGTCAAGTTCACCCGACTGGGCCTGGTCATCATCGACGAGGAACACCGCTTCGGCGTGCGCCAGAAAGAGACCCTGAAATCGCTGCGCGCCGAAGTCGACGTGCTGACCTTGACCGCGACGCCTATCCCGCGCACGCTGGGCATGGCGCTGGAAGGCCTGCGCGATTTCTCGGTGATCGCCACCGCGCCGCAGAAGCGCCTGGCGATCAAGACCTTCGTACGCGGCGAAGACGCATCCATCATCCGCGAAGCCTGCCTGCGCGAATTGAAGCGCGGCGGCCAGGTCTACTTCCTGCACAACGAGGTCGAGACCATCCAGAACCGCATGGCGATGCTGACCGAATTGCTGCCGGAGGCGCGCATCGCCGTCGCCCACGGCCAGATGCACGAGCGCGACCTGGAAAAAGTGATGCGCGATTTCGTCGCGCAGCGCTTCAACATCCTGCTGTGCACCACCATTATCGAAACCGGCATCGACGTTCCGACCGCGAACACCATCATCATGCACCGCGCCGACAAGTTCGGCCTGGCGCAGTTGCACCAGTTGCGCGGCCGGGTCGGTCGATCGCACCACCAGGCCTACGCCTACCTGCTGGTGCACGACGTGCAATCGCTGACCAAACAGGCGCAGCGCCGCCTGGACGCGATCCAGCAGATGGAGGAACTGGGCAGCGGCTTCTACCTTGCGATGCACGACCTGGAGATCCGCGGCGCCGGCGAAGTCCTCGGCGACAACCAGTCCGGCGAGATGACAGAGATCGGCTTCCAGCTGTACTCCGACATGCTGAACGAGGCGGTGCGCTCGCTCAAGGCCGGCAAGGAGCCGGACCTGGCGGCGCCGCTGGCCACCACCACCGAGATCAATCTGCACGTACCGGCGCTGCTGCCGGCCGATTTCTGCGGCGACGTGCACGAGCGGTTGTCGATCTACAAGCGCATGGCCAATTGCACCGTCCAGGATAAGATCGACGACATGCAGGAAGAGATGATCGACCGCTTCGGCAAGCTGCCGGATCCAGTGAAGGCGCTGATCGAGACGCACCGTCTGCGCATCTCGGCCAAGACGGTCGGCATCATCAAGATCGACGCGCACGGTGAAGCGGCCACGCTGCAGTTCATGGCCAAGCCGCCGATCGACCCGATGCGCATCATCGAACTGATACAAAAGAACCGCCAGATCAAGCTCAATGGCCAGGACAAACTGAAGATCACCGCCAACATGCCGGACCTGGGCGCGCGCGTGGCGCAGATCAAAGCCGCCATCAAACAGTTGACCGCATGAGCAGACCATCGTACCTTGGGCACCTAGCCTAAAAAACGCTAATTTATGAAAAACGCAAAAACCGCAATGAATCTGGTATTACAGGGCGTGGACGATTGCCAGGCCCGCCTGGAACGCATCGCCGCGCTGACCGCGCCGAAAAGCATGACCTGGATTGGCGAGCGCGCGCTGCGCTGCGAAGGCATCACCTTCTCGCCGGCGCTGCGGCAAACCATCGAAGTGGCCGCCCACGCGGCCCAGCTGGACGCCACCTACTCCATCGGCATGCACAAGATGAGCGAATTCAAGCTGGTCGCGATGGACATGGATTCGACGCTGATCACCATCGAGTGCATCGACGAAATCGCCGACATGCAGGGCTTGAAGCCGCGAGTGTCCGAGATCACCGAGGCGGCGATGCGCGGCGAGCTCGATTTCGCCGAAAGCCTGAAGCGCCGCGTGGCGCTGCTGGAAGGGTTGGACGCGTCGGCGCTGGAGCGCGTGTACGAGGAGCGCCTGCGGCTGTCGCCCGGCGCGGAGCGGATGCTGGCGGCGGTCAAGCAGGCCGGCTTGAAGACGCTGCTGGTGTCCGGCGGCTTCACCTACTTCACCTCGCGCCTGAAGGAGCGGCTGGGGTTGGACTACACCCACGCCAACGAACTCGAAATCGTCGACGGCAAGCTGACCGGCAAGGTGGTCGGCGGCATCGTCGACGCTGATGAAAAGATGCGCACCGTGGAGCGCGTGTGCGACGAGTTGGGCATCATGCCGTCGCAGACGATCGTCATGGGCGACGGCGCCAACGACTTGAAGATGATGAGCATCTCCGGCATGTCGGTGGCGTTCCGCGCCAAGCCGGTGGTGCGCGAGCAGGCCAACGTCGCGCTCAACTTCGTCGGCCTGGATGGCATACTGCCGCTGCTGACCTAAGGGCTACAGAAGCCGGTCGGTTCCCAGTCTCCGGCCTGGAACCACCGCCGGTTGGCCTTTCGGCGCGATGATCAAGACCAGGTTGCGCCGGCCCTTCGGCGCGGCCTGCAGATGCGGTCCACGCTCGACGATATAGGTGCCGCCGGCCGCGATCAGGCGCTTGTCGGTCGGCGTCTCCATGCATTGCTCGCCTTCGACCACATAAAAAGCTTCCGGACCCGGATGCGAATGAACGCGGGTCTGCATCCCGGGCGGGAAGATCGCTTCCGAAAAGTGCGCGGTCGAGCGATCGGCGGAAAGATGCAGCGGACCGACGACGGCACGCCTGGTGCCGCCGCTTATGGGTTCCGATTCGTCGCCAAGCACATACAGCCAGGTCCGCGAATGGGCTTGCGCCACGGCGGCCCAGCGATGCCGCGCCGCTTCGGCGTTGGCATCGGCCAGCGTCGGGTACAGATACACGTGCCAGAAAATCTCGTTGGGAGCATCGGCAAGATCGATCTCACCAGTCTTGTAACATCCCGGCGCATCGCGGTTCTCCGGCACCGGCGCCGAACACAAGCCCGGCACCGGGGGTACGTCGGCCAGCGCGACAGCGGCCGTCATGAGCAGGATGGAGGCGAGCATGGCGGAACTCCTTGAGGCATGCGAAGTTGGGTATCCATACCCATTATAGCGGCCAGCAGAGGCGTCGCGGCTACGTCGTCTCGCTGGAGCACAGCGGCAATGACGCCATCACGTTCATGGCGAGCGCGCGTCCGCTCAACCACGCGTCTTCAACCCGCCCGCCCAGCAGCCAGTCGCCGCACAAGCCCACCTGAACCGCCGGCAGCCACACGGCGCGTTGGCGCGACACCGCGCCCGCTTTGGCGTATCGCCAGCGATGCAGCGTCGCGGCGCCCGGCGCCGGCCCGCCCAATAGCCTGAAGGCCGCCAGCAACAACGACGTCACTTCATCATCGGCCGTCTCAATATGTTCGGCACTCCATTCGGCGCTGGCCTGGGCCACCCAGACTTCGCCGCCCTCGCGTCCTCGCTTGGAGCTGTCGCGCGCTATCCAGCGCAGCGGACCTTCGTTGACGAACGCCGCGTCATACCCCGGATCATGGCGCTCGGCCAGCCGCAGCATCAAGGTCCAGCAAGGCCGCATGACGACCGACGCCGCCTGCTGCGCCGTCAGCGGCAGCAACGGTTCCAGCATCGCGGCGGCCTGCGACGGCGGCACGGCGAACAGCACGGCGTCATAGTGTTCCGGATGAAGTCCATGCTCTTGCGATTGCAGGCGCCATCCCGCGTCGTCGTGCCGCATGTGGCGGATAGTAACCCGGTGCTTGACCACCAACCCGGCGGCGAGCCACGCGGCCGGTGCGTTCATGCGCGGCAAGCCGACAAAGCGCGCGGTGCTGCGCTGCTCAAACAACGGCGACTTCCCGCCCAATACCGCAAGCCGCGGCTCCCACAGCGCCACGACGCCCGCCCGCTCCCATCGGGCCACCTCCTCGCTGAAAGCCGGATCGCGCGCGGTGAAATATTGGGCGCCGTGGTCGCACTGCCAGCCCTCGCCCCGCCGCGTGCTCATGCGGCCGCCCGGCTGCGCGCCTTTGTCGTACACGGTGACCATGTAACCTGCGGTTTGCAGTTGCCGCGCGCACGACAGACCCGCCAATCCCGCCCCTATGACCGCGACGTGCGGCCGATTCGTCATCATGATGCTGTTCCTTGTCCCGTTATTGACCGGAGTATAGGTACAAATGCCCATCGCACAAGAAAAATAGCTGTTACCATCGGTTCAATCTCGGGTCACACAGAATAAGGAAGCCTACATGGACGATTCAAAAGCAAAACCCGCAGGCTATCGCAGTGGCGTCGCCGCGCGCATGGCGGGCCTGCCGGTGGAGACGCTGCGCGTCTGGGAGCGCCGCTACGGCGTGTCGGACGCCGGCCGCTCGGCGCGCGGACAACGCCTGTATTCGGCCGAGCAAGTGCGCCGCCTGAATCTGATCAAGCGCGTGGTCGACCTGGGGCACGCGATCGGCACCGTCGCCGGCTTGTCGGTCGAACAGTTGGGCGAGCTGGCGGGCACCCCGTCGCCGAGCCAGGACGCCATGCCGCGCAAGCTGCGAATCGCGGTGGCCGGCGCGATGCTGGCGCAACGCCTCGCCGCGATCACCACCATGCCGGAACTCGACATCGTCGCCCATTGCCCGCAACTGGAAGGCGCGGCGGACGCGTTGGCCGGCGTCGCGGCCGAGGTGCTATTGATCGAAGAGACGGAAATGAGTTCGGACGCCCTGCCGCTGATCCTGGCGGCGCAGCGCGCGACCCAGGTCCCGGCGGTATTGGTGATGTACCGCTTCTGCGATAGCGCGACGGTGCGCCGCTTGCGGGAGCACGGCTACCTCGTTGCGCGGGTGCCCGCCGACGCCACCGAAATCGCGATGCTATGCGGCAGCGCGCTCGCCGGCGCCGGTCGGCCGCTGCCCTTGCCGCCGCCGGCGCCCCGGCGCCGCCTGGACGATCAAGCGCTGGCCGCGCTGGCCGCCGCGTCGACCACGATCAACTGCGAATGCCCGCGCCACCTGTCGGACATCCTGGTCATGCTGGGAAGTTTCGAGCGCTATAGCCTGCAATGCGCCTCGCGCAACGCCAGCGACGCCGCGTTGCACCAGGACCTGAACCGTTCGGCCGGCATGGCGCGGGCGATCATGGAGCAGGCGCTGGAACGTCTGGCGCTGGCCGAAGGCCTGCCGCTGCCGGATTAATGAACCGCTTTTGAAACGTTATTAAAGACAAATCAAAGCCATGTTGATTCATCGCGACATAGAATGACGTCGGTTAGCGCCAGCCCTGAAGCCAGTTGCCGTCGTCCGCCAGGTCGCGCCAATCCAGCGTTTGGCGGCGCTTGGAGTGCACCGCTTCCAGCACCAGCTGCTGCGGCGCGGCTCCCGGCACTTCCGGATCGATCAATTCGACCACGATAAAGTGTTTTTCCCGATCACGCGGCACTGCGGCGGTCCATTTACTTAACAGCAGCTTGCGAGGATTGAGTCGTGTCGTCATGGCGCGATCATAGCAGCTCCCCAGCTTGAAGGCGGCATGAGTACTCCCTGCACATTGCGGCTGATCCTTGGCGATCAGCTCAACTGCCAGCACAGCTGGTTCACCGAACGCCGCGACGACGTCGTCTACGTGATGATGGAGGTACGGCAGGAAACCGACTACGTGCTGCATCACGCGCAAAAGATCATCGCCATCTTCGCCGGCATGCGCGACCTGGCGCGGCGCCTGCGCGAAGATGGACATCGCGTGCACTACCTCGCCATCGACGACGCCGACAACACGCAATCGCTGCCCGACAACCTGACCATGCTGCTGGCGCGCCACAACGCCGGTGCCTTCGAATGGCAGGCACCGGACGAATGGCGGCTCGACCAGCAGTTGGCCTGCTATGCCGCCACGTTAAGCATCCCGAGCCACATGGCCGACACCGAGCATTTCTACACCGCGCGCGACGAAGCGGCGCACCTGTTCGCGGACCGCCCGACCTGGCTGATGGAGTATTTCTACCGCCGCATGCGGACCCGCCACAACATCTTGATCCAAGGTGTGGACAAACCCGCCGGCGGGCAGTGGAATTTTGACCACGACAATCGCGAAGCATGGCAAGGCATCCCCTGGGAACCTGCCGACGTGCGCGAATATCACGACCACAGCGCGCTATGGGAAACAATACAGGCGGCCGGCATCGCCAGCTTCGGCGAACCGCAGCCCGAGGGATTCGGCTGGCCGCTCAACCGCGAAGAAGCGCTGCGCCAACTGGAACGCTTCGTGCGCGATGGACTGCCGCACTTCGGCCGCTTCCAGGACGCCATGAGCAGCAAAGCCTGGCGGCTGTTCCACTCGCTGCTGTCGTTCGCGATGAACAGCAAGATGCTCGATCCGCGAACGGTGGTGGACCGCGTTGAGCAAGCATGGCGCGACGGCGACGTGCCGCTGGCGTCGGCCGAAGGCTACATCCGGCAGATACTGGGTTGGCGCGAATACGTGCGCGGCGTGTACTGGCACCGCATGCCCGGCTACGAAAAGAGCAACGCCTTCGGCCACACGCTGCCGCTGCCGTGGTGGTTCTGGAACGGCGAGACGCGCATGCGCTGCTTGGCCCGCGCGATCGGCGACTCGCTGGAGCACGCGCACGCGCACCACATCAACCGCCTGATGGTGATCGGGAATTTCGCGCTGCTGGCCGGGTTGGATCCGGAGCAGGTGCACCAATGGTATCTGGGCGTCTACATCGACGCCTTCGAATGGGTGGAGCTGCCGAATACGCTGGGCATGAGCCAATACGCCGACGGCGGCCTGCTGGCGACCAAGCCCTATGTCTCAAGCGCCGACTACATCGACCGCATGAGCGACTATTGCAAGGGCTGCCACTACGACAAAAAATCCCGCATCGGCGAGCGGGCCTGTCCCTATAACGCGTTGTATTGGGATTTCTTTGACCGCAACCGGGAGCGCCTGGCCGGCAACCATCGCCTCGGCATGGTCTACCAGCAGCTGCGCAAGATGGGGCCCGAAGCGGTGGAAGCGCTGCGCGCCCAAGCGCAGCAGACGCGCGATAACCTAGAAACACTGTAGGGGTGCGGTAAATACTTAACTCGGAAGCCGAAGGCTGAGGTCTGCAAACGCCCC
>Ga0247815_10003336_pt1 | contig 11569 bp, 28 predicted proteins | sample UWRJL194509B1_FD_181014 | JGI IMG/M metagenome (GOLD analysis project Ga0247815, IMG submission 181014) | Plant litter microbial communities from Arlington Agricultural Research Station in Wisconsin, United States - UWRJ-L194-509B-1 | ecosystem: Environmental > Terrestrial > Plant litter >... | reverse complement strand
CCCAAGTTTCCTCACAAAAGTGTATGAAAAAGGCTATGACTATGCGGTGGGTGAAAAACTTGGTCTATTCAACACAGACACTAAGGCGATGAGTGACGGTAGATTGCTACATGCCCTTATATCAGAACGTCTAGGTGGCGAAAAAGCAAAAATCGCTATCAACCCGTTTGATTCATTCCGAACTAACGAAGCGAAGGCGTGGCGCGATTCACAACCTGATGATACAGCGATCGTCACACAACAGAAGATAGACGGTCTTAATAATATTATTGATAGACTTATCGAGCACCCAAAGATCAAACCGTTCTTAGAAGTTCCCTGTGCCACTGAGTTAATCATAGAAAAGAAGGCACACACCCACAATGTTAAAGGTATATTGGACGTCGTATCCACAGATAATGAAGTCACAAACATTATTGACTGGAAGTTCGTATCAAGCCTTGTATTCGACTCATTCGGTAAAAAGGCTTTGTTTATGCACTATGACCTACAGGCGGCAGTATATGACTTCCTAACCGATGCAACGAACGTTTATTTTGCAATCATTGAAAGTGAAGCACCACACCGTATTAAACTATTCCACTGTGACAGCTCATTCCTAGAGAGTGGCGCGGAGAAGTTCAGCAAGGCATTTAAGATACTCGATGAAGCGAAATGGCGCGAGCCGAACTTTAATATAGAGGAAGTATCAGAACTAATGAGTTGGGAAAATCATAATGGATAACGAACTATTTGAGCTACGCAAGGAAGTGTACGGCAAAACTGGATTAGGTCGTATGGATACATCTTCTCCAACTGACTACTACACCGTGCAAGGTAAATCGCTGCCAGTTGCGTGGGAGAATTTCGACGATTCAGGAAAATTGACTTTTATGCTTAACAAAGGTTGGGCTCTACCTCTATACACCTCCGACTACCTACTAGAGAAGTTGCCAAGGAACATCGGTTCGTACGGGTTGGAGATGTGGAGCTATCCGTCTGACGATGGCGTGGCGTTCGGCTATTACGACACACTCGCGAAGCGATGGCATCAGACCATTCCGCAGCGTGGAGACCGCTTGCCACTCAAAGCCCTTCTAAAGCTCACACTCGCATTGCATGAAGCCGGAGAACTAAAATATGTCGGACAGTAAATGGAAGCAAACCATGATTAAAAAACTCGGTTCGGAAGAAGCAGTCAGCGAGCACATGGCGAATATATCTAAAAAGCAGATCGGCATACCTAAGCCTACAAGCGGTACAGCTGCACTCTCAAAAGAAGAACGATCACGACGTGGTAAAGATGCGGCTAACAAACGATGGGGTAATACTAACGGATTGGATGATAAGTAATGGGAAGAAACATTTTGAGCATTTGTGACGAATGTAGCGAGTACATCTTTCATTTAAGAGGTAAAGAGGGTGACTTAATGCAGAAGTTCCAAAACCTGCACTGGAAACATGAGAAGTACACAAGAATAGTGAGTGATTACGTTACCGAACAACCTGACAGCTACGAAGATGTAACCGACGAACTAACTAACACAACAGAAGAGGGATAGTATGAGCAAAGAAATAATCACAGTCGATACTTATGGTAAGGGTATTACTGATAACCCCGACCTCATAGGTAAGACTATTAAAAAGATACGGTTTAACGAGGAGTACCTTGTACTAGAGTTTGAAGATAGTGTTTTTGTGATGTCAGTTGAGGGCGATTGCTGTTCAACGAGCTACTTTTACGATTTCTACGGCGTAGAGAGTATTCTCAATCACAAGGTTAAAGAGATAACTACAGTAGAACTTGACCCAACCGACCTCAAGGCTTCACATAGTGGAGAATCAATAGAAGTCTACGGGTATAAGATTATCTGTGATGATAATGAGGGCGAATATAACTATTACGGAACTAGTAGAACTGGAGTATTCTCTTTTAGGAACGACAGCAACGGATATTATGGAGGCTACTGTATACCTGTATCATAAAGTTTCGACTATGAATCTGTTCCTGAGATAACAAAAGACGTATCGGGTGTCTGACCCCCTACAGAGTAAGTAATAAAGATAAGGAGAGAACATGCACTGCGCGAGATGTAACAAGGAATACAAAACCAGTAACGGCCTATTCAACCATTTTTGGTCTGTACATCAGAAGCAAAACTTAACCCAACAGGAAGATATATAACATGGATAAGGTGACTTTACTTCCACCAAACGCATTTGATACTGAATACCAGTTCACGGAGCCTATAGCTGAGTTTTACGGTGAGTTAGAAGACTTTATAATGGTCAGATTAAGTGAAGGTAAAGTACAAATACGGAGGGTCATTGAGAATCCTACCTCTGGTCAGAAAGATATATAAGAGATGGTATCCCAGGCTAAAGGCGGTTGTAAAGATTGTGGGTCTATGACTCATACAGCGGTTTATCACAATCGTAAGCCTATTAAGCCAAGGCTCTATACCGCCTCCTCGACAGGTACGACGAGTGAAAGTACTATTTACTTCACGGTAAAGAAGTCTCGAAAGAAGCGCACACCAAGGGCTAAAGCTAAAGATGCGGCATGGGCGGCATTCTCACTATTCATACGTATAAGAGACTCTCTAGCAACCACAGGAACCATAGAGGCATGTGTATGTATTACTTGTAACGAACGCGGATACTCAGAACCCAAAGACTTCAAACATATTCAAGCAGGTCATGCGATCGGTGGACGTAAAAGCTCTATCCTATTTCATGAGGAGGTCACGAACGGTCAGTGCAACTATTGTAATGCACAGGGTAAGTTTGGACTGAGTGGGGACTATGGCAACTATGCTGCTGCACTTATAAAGAGATATGGACTTGAATATTATAGGGAATTACAAGCACTTGCTCGTACAACTGTTCAATACAAGACTAATGACTTTATTGAGATAGCGGAACTGTATAAAGAAAAGACGAGAGCGTTATTGTCTTAAACATTAGTTATATGTTATGATGATAGTGTTAATAAAACGAAAGGTAATACACAATGGCAGGAACAAAAATTGGCGGCGCTAAAGCAGCAGCAAAGAATCTAGCAAAAGATCCAGACTTCTATAAAAAGATTGGTGCAAGAGGTGGCGCAAATGGTCACACTGGTGGTTTTGCCGCGAACCCTGACCTTGCACGCGTTGCGGGCGCCAAAGGTGGTAGAATCTCACGACGTCGCAAACCAGGTCAAGTCTAAGCATAAATAGCTTGACTTAACGTGTACGGTATGCTAATATAAAGGAGTAAAGCAAAAAAGGTTTTACTGAAACAAGGCAGCATTACAGTAGAAGATCGTCACTGACATCTCGACTGCCAAGTTTCAACAATATAAACAAACTGGGTAGCCTCCGAGTGGGAAATCAAGCAAGGTAATCGGATGTAACCTCCGGCACGAGTCTTGCCAAGGAACTCACTCGAAAGCTACTCAGCAAAAAGAAAGGTTCATATGTCAAAAGAACAAGCACCTGTAAAAAAGAACAAGAAAAAAGTAAACATGACTGTAGCTCAATTAATCGGATTCTGGTCACTAGTCGTACTGATCGCGACGTTCTGGTTCGGCACATTTGTAGGAACTCAAGCAACACTTAATTCACAAGCTAACGAAGCTCAGGTTAAGACTCAAGCGATCGAAGAATACAAGGCAGAACTTTTAAAAGAGAAACAGTAGCCTTACCATCTACTGAAACAAAGCAAGCGGTAGAACCTACAGAGCAGCCTCAGAGCACTTCACGAGTATTCAGCGAGGATACACAAGAAGCTGAAGCAAAGGCGTTCATCTACTTCAAAGAAAGTACCAATCGAACAGACGCAATTAATCCCGAATCAGGGGCGTGTGGATTAGGTCAAGCTTTACCCTGTAGTAAGATGAACTGTAGTTTACAAGATAGAGATTGTCAGGACGCATGGTTTACAAACTACGCAATGCGGCGGTATGGTAGTTGGGTAGAGGCCAAAGCGTTTTGGGAAATAAATCGCTGGTGGTAACTTTACAATTCGACTGTTCACATGGACACATAAGTGGCGGAATAAGTAACGCACAGCTGAGGCGGTAGGGTTGGCCTACGTTGCAGGGTGATTATACGATTTAAAAGCCAGTGAATAACTGAAACGAGAGATAGCGACCTCATCGGTAAATCCTTGCCTTATGTGTTCTTCATGGCTGCACGAGTACGTGAGTTAAAAGGTGCTTCCTCGTGTAGTCAGCTAGTAGTACGGCTCAATCGGCCGAATCTGCCCCCAGGTGATGCCTGGAAGAAATCCCAGTATGAGGACTACTAGCAGCCATGTGAACAGTTGAGATTAGAGTACAAAGACTTATAGATGGTAAAGAGCGGTGGCGGAATAGGTGTACGCTACTAACAGTTAAGAGAAGGCTAGAAACAAGGTTGGTATAAAACAAGTCATGTAAACAGTGGTAAACCAGCATAGCCGTAAATCAGTAGAAAATATGAAACTGTTTGTCCCTTCTAGGAGGTGTTGACTAACTACTGAATGTTCTCATGTAAGGTGCAAATCCTTACCCGCTCTTTTCTGTTTATAAGGTTAATAACAATATTTAGTAAGAGGAGATACAGATGATTTACAAAGTAGTTGAAGTTGGCGGATATCCAAAAGACGGTTCAACCTACGAGCTTGAGAAAAGGGTTAAAGAGATGATTGACATGGGTTTCAAGCCATTAGGTGGTATCAACTCATTTCAGGAATCTACAGGTGGAGGTATTCATACTAGGCGTTCGCAAGCTATGATTAAACCAGAAACATTATTCGAAAAGATTTTTAACTAACCCTTAATATAGAGATCAACACAGGATCGCGATTCAACCCGCGATCTTTTATTTTGTACTTGATTCTGTAGCGAGTATGGCATATAATAAGGGTGTAAAAGAAAGGTTTTACTGTGAAAATTAAAGTTATGCACGTCAACCAATTCGGTGACAAAGGCGAAATTATCAAGCTTACTAAAGGTGGTTTACGAGTTCGCTTCTATAAGCGTTATCTAGGGCGAGGTCTATAATGTTGGCCAGTTATATTAAAAAAGAGCTTCCAGTGCTCTACAGCGTCTTAAACCTACCCACAGGGGATAAAAACTAATGGACGAAACATTAAGTGATCTTGATCGTAAGTTTTGGGATTTCCACCACAATAACCCGATTGTATTTAATAAGTTAGAAAAGCTCGCAGCAGACGCATATAAAACCGGACGAAAGAAGATTGGTATCGGTATGCTATTTGAAGTATTGAGGTGGTATTCAATGTTTGAAGTTCAAGGGGAAGCTTACAAGCTTAACAACAGCTATCGGAGCCGTTACACACGTATCCTCATAGACGCACACCCTGAATATAGAAGTATGTTTGAAACACGGAGGATTAAGTCATGATCGCGATCGCATTAATGGTGTTCGGTGCAATGTTCATATTGACTGGTATCGTTATGTTTATATTAGTCTCTATCGAGTTCGCCAAAGAACGTGACTGGTTGAAATCACGTAAATCTGGGAAGAAGAAGTAATGAGTACTAAAAGCAATACAGAAGAACTATTTGAGCTATGTAAGGAAGTATATGTGAAGTTTCCAAGTTGGAAATATGGCCTTGACTGGATGGGATATGTAAACAAGGGTCTTGATAGTGAGTATATCAACCGAACTTGTTACGACCCAACTGATGATGAAGATGATTTCCTGTGGGAGCAAGAAGAATACGACCACGTTCCCCTCTATACCTCCGACTACCTACTAGAGAAGTTACTACAGGTCACCCCGTCTATAAAGTTTTACAAAGCAAGTAACGGCTACATTCACTTATTGTACGAACCGCAGCGACCAGACTACGAAACGTATATATCTGACACCCCACTCAAAGCCCTTCTAAAGCTCGCCATCGCGCTGCATGAAGCAGGCGAATTAAAAGGTAACTCACTATGAACCAAGAACTGAGAGATAAGATAGACGCAACGTTGCAAGAACACCTAGGGGATTTAGATATTGAATTGAACTACCTTGTAAACTCCCTCTATCAATTAGTAGTAGAGAGCCAGATAAAAGAACTTAAAAGGTTACAGAGCAGCTATGACAGCGAAATTGGTTGGGATATTGGCGACAGGTTAACTCAGCTTCAATCTCAGCTCTCATCTATAGGGGAATCAAAATGACGAAGAAAAGATTAGTTCTAGGGTGTAGAGTGAAACATGATTTCTCACTCACGGAAGGGACGTATACTGCAAGGCGTAAGGCACTTGGAGGTTATGATTATTACATTGAATGGGATAAAGGTTTCGCTGATTGGTATCAGAGAGAGGTTTTAATTGTTTTATGAACGAACTAAGAAGCAAACTCATCGACATTGTATCAACAGAAATTGATAACTATAGCTATTTCCTGAAAGATATGGAGAACCAATGGGACACTACAAAGACGGTAGATGACCTGGTTGACGCCATCCTACAGGCTTTACCAGAAGAGAAGGATATAAACCAGTTCAGGCAAGATTCACTTGATAATAGTCAAGAGCTTGGAGAACTAAGGGCGATAGATATGGCATTCGGATATCGAGACGCTTTAACAGAGTTAAAAGATATTCTAAATGAAGCGAGGAGTGCGAAATGAGTACTCCGTTTAAAATCTGTCCTGATTGCGGCGGTCTCCCTGGACTCCACCCAATGAACAGATGCCCCGAATGCCATGTAAAAGCGAATCTATTCCACCTACCAGATAATACGAGTGATGATCTGCACCGACTTCTTTCATATATAACTGGCGATAATACGAAAGCAGGTGATATTCGTAATACTGTATCTGCTATCAACACCCTCATCACACAGAGGGAGAACGCAGCAAAATTAAAGGGACAGGCCAACCTCATCATAGAATTACAGAATGCAGAAGTGATTGATGATATAGACGCTGAACACTGGTACGCACAGATTGAATCTGAGCTTTCACTTAAACCACTAGAGGAGGATAAGTAATGAAAATCTTAAACCTATACGCAGGTATTGGCGGCAATCGTAAGTTGTGGGGTGATGAGCATGAAATTACTGCCGTAGAATTTGAGCCGTATATCGCCGAAGCTTATAAAAAGATGTACCCAAACGATACCGTAATTATTGCAGACGCACACGAATACCTACTGCAGCATGGAAACGAGTTTGACTTTGTATGGAGCAGTCCGCCTTGTCCTACACATTCACGTGCAAATAATTTTCTTCATGCACAGGGAATCGTCCGATACCCAGACATGAGCCTATATCAAGAGATTTTATGGCTCACTCATCGCTATAAGGGTAAGTGGCTAGTTGAGAACGTAATACCCTATTATGCCCCTCTAGTGCAGCCAACCGCCACAATAGACCGTCATCACTACTGGAGTAACTTTACGATAAATGACATGGGTTTCAAGCGTACTGAGAGATTTAATGTAATCAACTCCAGAGCATCAACTCGGAAAGAAAGTGGCGTTTACCAACAAACTCTCGAAACACATCTGGGAATAGTATTGCCAGAGGGTACTAAGAACCAACGTAAACTATTAAGAAATGCAGTTCATCCTCAAATGGGACTACATATTCTAAAGGAGTCGCTGAAATAATGCCTTCTAATGATGTACATAGCGAAGAACTACGGAAAATAGTTATAGATGTGCAAAATATCTATGTTGGTGAAGTGCCGCTAAAGAATAAAGTCACACCCCAATTCATCACTAACATAGCCTATTTTGTTGAGGAATATACAGCTAATGCAGTCAGGGAAGCACGGATAGATGCTGAGATTTCACAAGCTGAGGCAATCAAGCGTGTATACGAGTTGTATAGTCACGAGGCAACTAATTTCTATAAGGCACTTTGCAAGGCAATTGAAAATAAGAAGAAAAAGCGAGAGTCTGACCGCATCCAATCATTAAACAAAGACAACAACGTAAACGCTAAATCAAATAAAGGAGTTAACTAAATGAGTAAACCAGCCCCAAAGAATCAGCTACCAGTAGAGAATTTATACTTAGAGCGTTATACGGTGCAATATGACCGTTCCTCTCAAAATGATGAAGGAGATACCCTTGTCACGATTACAGTTGTTTTAAATAACAAAGAGTTTACCCATGAAAAATACATGTGGAGAATGGAAGTGTCTGAGTATCTAGAAAGTTTTGATGGCGAGCTATGACATCACAGAACACTCCAGAAGACGAGATAACCACTGATATGCTTTGGGATGGTGCCATAACTGAGAGCCGATTTAATCGCTTTGACGACGAGCTTATAGACAAGTATTTCAACGAGGAAGGTAAGGTGGCTATCGAACAGTATATACAGCGTAAAGTAACCGAAGCAAGAATTGACGAATTTGCAACAGTCAATGGTATTTGGGGAGAGGCAGAAAGTGTGTCTCCAAAATCAGCTGGTGTGAATATACATGACAGACTTATTAAACGCCAAAAAGAACTAACCGAGTCTAAAACTCTCAAGGAAAGGGAAGAACAATGAGTAAACAATACGATTCATTCAAAGCAAAAACGATTAAGGCTGCACAAACAATAAACGATGCCGTTCTTCTAAAGGCAGTGTCAGAGGAATATTCTAAAGGTTTTGCAGATGCTATGTGGGAAGCACGAGAGATTTTTATGCGTGTAGAGGATGAACCAAATGAAGCATAACCCCTCACCTACAGTAAGTGATGAAGATACACGAAAAGAAGTAGACGATATTTTAAACCTACTTGGAGATACTGCAGATATTAGCGGTGCTTGTACAGAGATGGTTTGCCTCATTGAGCACAAGGAAAGAAAGGCAAGACTCGCAGGACGTATTGAGGCAGGAATGCAGCTACGAAAATCAATGATTAGTACTAGCCCATTCGTTGAAGAAATCCTTAACCCCTACTTACTAGAGCAGAGACGATGCCTAAAGTTGACCTGAGAGGATAACAAATAATATGGCAAAGATATTAAAAATAGATTCAGATTACGTAGAGGTGAAGTGTCCCAAATGCCAGCACGAGTGGTATACAAGGGGCACGCTAGGTACAGATAGCACAATTCGATGTCCTGAATGTCAAACGCCCTTAAAAGCGCCGAAATGGGGAGAATTATGACTCACCTACTAAACGAAGAAGAACTAAAGGAAAAGATATATGACATATTGAATACTAGTGAATCATATCAACCAGAGCTTATCGACCTCATTAACGAACAAAAGGTTGCCCACGCAGATATGGTAATAGGCACCGACGAACCTGGATATTCTGCCACTAACCAACTCCGCTATGAACAACGACAGAGGAACAAATAGATGGACAGTACATTAGCCTTTTGGCTCCTAATGGGGCTTTTAGCAGTACAGCTTATCGCTATGGCATGGGCTATTCTATGGCACGGAGATGAATAAAGTATATTGCACCTACTGCCTCACGAACACTCACAGCGATACTTCATGTCCATGGCAGATCAAGGATAAATAGTCTTTACACATAAACCGGCTATGTTATAATTGCGGCATAACTAGGAGTTAACTTGAACAATATAGTGGTATGTAGAGAGAAGCTTGTAAATTCTAATCTAAGAGTTTACACTCCCAACCCCACACTAATGTTCGCACTTTCAGATACAAAGGTGATAGTCATAACAAACTTCCATACGTTCTTTCTCCGTCATACTCACCGTAACTATCTTCCGCGACTGAATAATGTACGACAGCTTATAGAGGCTAACAAAATAAATAATGCAGCAGACTTGCTAACAGAATTGAAACTAAATGTAGGAGAAGGTATAGAAATGGTTGTCACTAAGATTGATAGGGTGTTGGAGGAAAACAAATGAACTTCCTTATCACTGCACTAGCGGTATTTGGTTTAAGTAGCCTTCTGACGTCATATGACGGTGCGTGGGGCGTTTTTCGTAAACTTAGGGACAAGTTCCCCGATTCATTCTTGCACTGTACAGTATGCACCGCTGTGTGGCTCTCGATACCAATTATATTACTCGGTGCCTTTGTAGGGCTGTGGTCTATCGCACCGATTGCTATTGTTGGAGTCGTCATAATAATAGAGAGGTTAACATGATAGTTGTTTATAGTGCACGCTGCATGGCTTGCAGTCACAAGCACCTACACCGCATTATCACCCAATATGCTATGCAAAATAAGGTGAAATACGAAGTACGCAGGACTAATTTATCTAAACAATTTGAAGAAGAAGCATTACAGTACGGACTGAAGTTGCCGTTCGTTGTAGTAGACGGAGTAGCAAGAAGGATTGAAGACTTGTAATGTACCCTGTTGTTTATTCTTATAAAAGGTCAAAGACGCGAGAGTTCGAACTATCCCTTGAGTCGCTCAACAATATTAAAGAGTGGAACGGTGTAGTCTTCGTGATCGGCGAGGTTCCTGATGTAGGAAATCATGTTAAATACAACCACATACCGATCAAATACAAGTGGGGAAAAGAATCACACTCTAAATCAAACGATGAGATATGTGCTTACCTCACAGCCGCTGATTTTCTTGATGAGTTTATTATTATGGCTGATGATATATACATCTTGCAGCCCTGGAGTTTAGAATATCAAAACAGGGGAACATTAGACGATCACATTAAGACCAGGGCTAGAGGTGATAGCTATGCTAGACAACTTAGAGATACGAGGGATTTCCTGTTAGACAACGGTCAACCTACTCTAAGCTATGAAATGCACATACCTATGCTAGTTAAGTCAGATCAATTACGAGATGCCGCTGAGCTCGTTAGAACATCTCGTACTATGTTTATACGATCTATCATAGGTAACTGGTTCGAGATACCTTCTAACAAATCAATAGACCCTAAGAATCAGCCATTGACGGATGATACTGTGTTATATTCATCGCAAGATAGTACGTTTGATTACGAAAAAGTGAGGAGTTATTTAAAATGAACAGATCAAGTGTATGGTTACGCAAAGAAAAGGGCACAGATATTGGGATAGAACATAATGCAGAGGATAACTTCTTTTGGAACCCTTCAATCGCATGGCACAATAAAGAACTCTTTGTGTCATATCGTGGATATCGGAAAGACCCTAACTCATTCAGATCTTATACAAGCCCTCTCGTCGTGGGAAAGCTAAAAGGTGATAAGTTAGTCGAGTATAAGGAATTAACGCCCCAAAACGTCCCAGATTACGTTAAGGAGTGTGGTATCGAAGATGTAAGGATATGGAGCGACGGCGAAAACTTATATGGGATCGGTGTTGTCCTTTCCGAGTTCCCAAGTGATCTAAAGCGCAAGAAACTAAACGTAAGACTTGCTGAGATTAAGATTAACTACGAAAAAGGAACCTACGACTTTATCGAAGACTTCGGGCAGCCTATCGGATTTCCTGAAAAGAACTGGTCACCTATTCAAGGACGACCACACGAATATATGTACGCAGTAGACAAACTGTACAGCTTCGGTATTATTACCCTCACAACCCCTAGAGCTACAGTAGACCATAGGATAATTCATAACGGTACACCACTTATGAAAATAAATGGCGGATATATAGCAATCATCCACCAAAGGACACGTCTTGCTAATCGAGCTGGTTGTTATCCTAATATGTTTGTTA